>Ga0265797_10003145_pt1 | contig 26805 bp, 22 predicted proteins | sample P2T30metagenome_FD_192433 | JGI IMG/M metagenome (GOLD analysis project Ga0265797, IMG submission 192433) | Plant litter microbial communities from East Loma Ridge, Irvine, California - P2 T30 | ecosystem: Environmental > Terrestrial > Plant litter > Unclassified | place: USA: California... | reverse complement strand
CAAGGAAGCCACCGTCAAACGCTATCATTACGATAGCCACGACCAACTCCGGCACCACCTCGGCGACTTCGTCGCCGCCTACAACTTCGGGCGTAGGCTCAAGACACTCAAAGGCCTCACACCCTACGAAGCCATCTGCAAGGCATGGCAGAATGAGCCCGCACGCTTCATATCAAGCCCGCACCAGCAAACATCGGGACCAAACACCTAAAGCTACTGCGGGACCGTCTCGTCTGTGGACCGGCCGAAACTGTGAAAGCGGGTTTTGCTAACCGGCCTTACAAGGCGTAGCGCCTTTCTCGGGGAGCTGGTGTCTGGGGAAACTCACGCACTCACCCGGCGGCATCCTCATATGGGTAACCAATCTAACGTTGAATTAAACACTCTCCGCTAATGCGACAAAGTTGCAATAGCGGACTATTGTTTGTATGTGCGCACCCGGACGGCGATGACCGAAGGGGGAAAACATGTTGGACATTAGCAATCGCGTGCGCAGCCGGCGTGCGCGCGCCGCCACGCGGCCATCGATCCTTGCGATGGTCGCCATCCTGCTAACGCAGCCGGCGCTTGCACAGACGCAGGGCGACCCCCGTCGTCCCGCCGTTCCGCAGGACGACGCCGCCGTTCAGGACACGATCGTGGTGGTCGGCATGAGCGACGTCGACCCCGCCAAGGGCTATGTCGGCTACAAGGAGGCGAACGTCACCCGCAACGGCGAGCCGGTGAAGGACACCCCGCAGACCATCGATACGATCGACGTATCGAAATACAAACTTTACGGCATGAACGATCTGAGCGTGATGCTGTCCGGCACACCGGGCGTCACCACCCAATATGACATGCGCGGCGACGGGATCATGATCCGCGGCTTCAGCGCCGATGGCAGCGACATTTATCGCGACGGAATCCGGGAAAGCGGTCAGGTCCGGCGCAGCACCGCCAACATCGAACGCATCGAGATCCTGAAAGGCCCGGCGTCCCTGCTCTACGGGCGCAGTTCGGGCGGCGGCGTCGTCAACATGGTGAGCAAATACGCCAACTTCGTTTCGCCCAGCATCGTCGGCGCTTATGCGGGCAGCTACGACAATGTCGGCGCGACGCTCGATATCAACGAGGCCGTGACCAGCGATGTCGCCGTCCGCCTGACCAGCGAATATGGCGACAGCGACAGCTTCCGGTCAAATATCGGCAGCAGGATCTTCATGCTGTCGCCCAGCATCACGATCGGCAACGGCGGTGATTTCAGCTGGACCGCGCAATATACCCACGACACGCTGGAACGTGTCCCGGACCGTGGCCCCGCTTTCAACGCGCTGCCGCAAGGAACCTCGATCCGGACGGGGTTCGCGCAGGATGGCGATTATGTCGACGACAGGCTGAACGTCGTGCGATCCGAGGCGCGCTGGCAGTTCACGCCTGGATGGACCCTGCGCTGGGCGTTGAGCCACCGTGCGGCCGAACAGAATTTCGATCACTTCTTCGGCGGTACGTGGTGCAGTCCCGCGGGCCGGACGCTGGCCAACGCGACCTGCGCATGGAACGGCTATGTCCGCCAGACATCCTATGCCTGGCAGGAGACGATGAACAAGACGCTGTCCAACGTCGTCGAACTCAACGGCGCGCTGGATACGGGCAGCATCAACCACAAGCTGCTCATGGCGGTCGATTCCGCATGGGAAAATCGCGAACCCCGACTGTTCAGCAACGGCAATAGCAACTGCACGGGGACGTCGTTGTGCGGCTATGTCGATCCGTTCGATGCCTCGGATCGCTACAATGACCGCGCGACCAGGCCCCGGCCCGCCGCCTCGCAGCATAACCACCACAAGGCCGAAGCGCACAGCGTCTTCGCGCAGGACGTCGTCACGCTCATCCCGCAGATCAAGTTCGTGATCGGGCTGCGTTACGACTGGTATCGATTCCAGTCGACCAACCTGCTTCTGGCGGAAGGCGCCGCCAACCGGCAGCGCAGCTACAGCGATTCCACCATCAGTCCCAGCGCGGGCATCGTCTGGAAGCCGATCGAAGCGCACAGCCTCTACGCCTCCTACAATAAGAGTTTCGCCCCCTATGGCGGTCGCGGCCTGCTTTCGGTCGCGGTGGGAAGCGCCGCCGTGTTCGACGACGAGCCGCAATATCAGGAGCAATATGAGGTCGGCATCAAGAGCGACTGGCTCGGCACGCGCCTGAACACCCAGCTCTCGCTGTTCAATCTCGAACGCAACAATATCCGTTATCGTCCCAACCCGGATCTGGATCCCTTCACCTGGGCCGTTCAGGGGCGGCAGCGATCGATTGGCGCGGAGTTTAGCCTGATCGGGCGGATCGACCGGTCATGGTTCGTCCGGGGCGGCGTCAGCTATATCGAATCCACCGTGCGTCGCGATGTGACCGTGCCGACCAACGTCGGGCAATATCTGCCCAACACCGCCAAAGAGACGGGAAATCTATTCGTCCGCTATGTCCCGACCAAGGCATTCTACATCGAAGCCGGCGTAACCCATGTCGGCGACCAGTGGACCAACCTGCCGAACACCACATTGCTGAAAGGCTATGACCGGTTCGACGCCGCCGTCGGCTACAGCATGGGCAACGTCAACCTGACGCTCGCTGTGTCCAATCTGACGAACGACACCTATTGGCGATCGGTCGCCATGCCCGGCATGCCGCGGAATTTCCTGCTCCGGAGCAGCTATCGGTTCTAACGAACGGTCCCGCCGATCGGGAAGCCTGAACCCTTCCCGGATAGAAGAATGATTGCCTGGACGGGCTCAGCTAGGCCGCCATTTCCATTGCTCCGGATTGGGAAACCATGACGCAGTTAACGTATGGCGGACAGGCTCGCCATAACGGTTTAAACCTTCCGCTTCGCCGATCTCCGGCCGACGGGAATGCCACCAAATCAATGGAAGCAAGTGTCAGCGATGCCCTGCGTTGACAGCTCTAACGCATCGCGCAACCGGCCTCGTCGAAAGATCAAACAAAACCATTTGATGTCAGGATCTTGAACAGAAACAATAGCGACTGCCGGCGATCTACGGCACCCGATTAGGTGTATCGTCCCTGCCGCACACCAGATCGTCAGAACAAGCATCGGGCACGATCCACACCCCCATGCGTGGATCGTGCCCCGAGCGAAAACCGCCGACCGACCTTAGAAGTCGAGCGACAGCGATGCAGTCACGGTGCGCGGCGTTCCGAGGAACGCCGATCCGCCGTCCGCTCCGGCCAGATAGCGCTGATCGGTGAGGTTGGTCGCCTGCACGGTCAGCGACACGCCCCGCAACTTCTCGCTCACCGCGTCCAGATCGACGCCGACATAGCCGTTGACCAGCGTGAAGCTGCCGGCCTGCGACGTCCCCTCCGTATCGATGTTCCGGTCGCCGACGAACTTGGTGGCGACGCCGGCCTTGAAGATCGATCGCTTATAGTCCGCCGACAGCACCCACATGGTGCGCGGCGAATTGATGACCTGCTGCCCCGGCGTCACGCCGACATCGGCATCCTGCGCGGCATTGCCGGTGCCGATATAGGTCGCGTGATTATAGGTATAGCTGCCCGACAGCGTCAGTGACGGCAGGACGCGATAGGCCAATGCGGCCTCGATCCCCCGGCTCTTCACGCCGCCGACATTCAGATACACGCTGTCCTGCTGTTCCAGATAGTCGATCCCGGTTACGAGGTTCGACGAGATCGAGACGATCTGGTTCTTGAACTTGATATCATAGCCCGTCAGCGATGCCTGGATGTGACCCGTGCTGTAACGCGCGCCGATCTCGATATTATTCGCAGTTTCCGGGCGAAGATTTCGGATCGTCTCGGCCGGTTGACCGAGCGGGCCGTTAGGGATCGCCGCAAAATTCTGCGAATAGCCTGCGAACAGCTCCATGCCCGGGATCGGTGCCGCATAGGTCAGGCCGGCATTCACCAACGGATCGGAATGGGACTTGATGGACGTGGCGTCGCGGCTTCCGAGCAATTCGGTCCGGCTTTGGTCGAGGAAGAACTGCTTGATGCCGAACCGCGCGGTGACGGGTCCATAGGTTACCGCATCCTCGGCATAATACATGATTTCGTCCAACCCATAGTCGGTACTGAACTGCACATAATAAGGCGTGCCGTCATAAGCCGGTCCGACCCGGGCGTTGGTCACTTTGTGCCAGTCACGCAACTGGTTGGCGCGGCTATGTTCGAACCAGAGACCGATACGGAACTGGTTCTGCACGTCGCCAAAGTCATGCTGCCAATCGAGGTCGCCGGTGAGGCCCATACGGTCATTTTCATAATGTGTATGGCGATACGACATGACCGGCACGGCGTTGGACGCATAGCAATTCGGCGCAGATTCCGCCGGCACGCCGCTCGCTCCGATACAGCCGGCGATCAGCCGCGCCGCCGCGCCGGTCGGCGTTACGAAGTAAAGCTTGCCGAGGGAATCGCTTCCCCGCACCGTGGCGCCGCCCGCATATTCGCTTTCGGGATTGCCGGCACCGTCATTGCGCACATCGACCAGATAGGGCGGTGCGAAATCGCCACGACCGCGCATCCGGTGATAATAGCCTGCGCCCTGAAGCTTGATCTCGCCAATCTCGGTCCGCGCCTTCAGATAGCCGAACAGATTCTTGCGCAGCGCACGCGAGGTGGAGCGATAGGCCTGATCGACATAAGGCAGACCGGTCCATATATCGGTATAGGCGTCATGGTTCGGATCATTGGCGAACTGCGCGAGCGAGACGGACCCGAATTCGGACTCGTCGGCATCGTCATAGGAGGCGAAGGCGGTCAGATCAACCGTGCCGACGCGGCTGAGCAGCTTGGCATCGATATGGTCGCGCCGGGTCTCGCCCGATCCGCCGATCCAGTCATGCACGCGTGACGTGGAGGCACTGACATACGCGCGCGTATCCGGCGCGAATTCGCCGCTGTCGCCGCGCACGTAAAATTTGCGGGCGCCGAAATCGCCACCCGCTGCGGTGAAGCGCAGCCGGCTTGTCGCCGTCGGATCGGATGTGACATAATCCAGCGTGGCGCCGAGCGCTTCGTTGGATCGGGACGAGATGTCGGCCGTGCCCTGCGACACATTCACCGTCTTCAGATCGAGCACGTCGAGATAGCGGTTGGCGCGTGATCCGCCGCCATAACCGGAGCCACCATTCGGCAGGCCGTCGATCGTCGAGCCGATCTGCTGCCCCCCGCCACCGCCGCTGTTGAACCCACGGATGCTGATCGACGTCGCCCAGTCGGACGAACCGAAGGCATCGCCCTCCGCGACGAAGACGCCGGGCAGTTCGTTGATGACGTCGTTGACGCTGGCGAGCGCGGATTGGCGTTCGATCATCGCGGCGGTCACACGGGTATTCGCGAAGGCGGTTGACTGACCCGTCACCACAATATCGTCGGCGCGCCGTTCGTCTGCGTCGGCCGCCGGCACCGCGGTCGGCATAGCATCTGTCGTCGCATTTTGCGCGCGCGCGTTCGTCGTCGCCGCGATCGCCAGGATCGCAGCCCCCATCATCCACTTGGTCATGTCGCCTCCCCGCGCCACGGTCCGTTCTGGACCGGCTTCCACGGTGCGATGCACTTGGCGATCTACCATGACATCAAGGTGACATCCGATCGCGCCGGTCGCATTTTGTGGATTGCCTGTCTTCCCCTACGGAAAGGACCGGACGGGGGGAGCGCCATGGCACGCCGTTCGACCGCACAGTCCCGCACCGACATCCAGCGCAAGTTCACGGTCAGGCGGGAATGCGGAACGCCGACCCTGCACGGCAACGGCGGCCCATCATTGTGCCAGCGCGTTCCGTGCAGGGCGATTTACGGCGTGCCCGATGGACCGGCGGCCCGCTTCGGCTATGCCTTGTGACGCGCGGCCCATGCCGAAGCGCCAGACCCCGCCTGCCATTTTCCCCCTCGCTGGATCCAGCGTTGGACAACTCGCAGGCAGGCAGATCGAAACAGCGACGTCAGATCAGTGATTGATCGCGCAAGAAAGCCACAGGGGCGCAGCGCTGCCTCCAATCAGGCAGCGCTTCCCGCGCCGCGCCCCGGAATGGTCGCCCCCAACATCAGAACGCCATCGCTGCCGTCCGAAGCCTGCACGGTGCCGCCGACCTCATGTGCCAGCGCGTGCACCAGCCACGCGGCGGCCGCGCGCGGCGCGATGGCATCGGCGGAAGTCTGACCAAGCAGCGCAGTCCGCAATTCCGGGTCGAGCACCAGCCGCGGCCCTTCGGCACGGACCACGATCTCGCCGCCTTCCGCACCGATATCCAGCCGCCCGCCGCGGACCAGCGCATCGCCCGCAATCAGCGCGAGGTTGAGCAGGATCTTGATCTCGCCCTTCGGCATCGCCGGTTCGGACACCATCCAGCCGAGCTGGATGCGCCGGTCCTGCCCGAACAGCCCCTCGATCGCCGACCGCGCCTCGCGCGTGTCGACCGCATCGCCGAAGCCGCCTGCCGCGCCGAAGGCCAACCGGAAGAATTTCAGCTTGTTGGCCGACGCCCGCGCGCTTTCCGCCAGCAATTCCAGGCAGCGTGCGCGCATTTCGGGATCATGTTCGTCCGCCAGCAATTCGATGCCGTTGTTGAGCGCGCCGACCGGGCTGAGAAGATCGTGGCACAGGCGCGAACATAACAGACTGGCGAAATCGACGTTACTGCTCGGCATGGGGTTTGATATCCTGGGTTGCGCACGCGGACGAAGGGCCAAGCACCCTATTGGCGCGTGACCGTCCGAGATTCAAGTTAACGCGGTGCGACACCGGTCGAACCGCCCGTCCCGTCCGACATGATAAAGTTGCGCATCCCCGCGCGCGAGGATCAGCCAATATTGGCCCGGGTCGGCACCCGCCACATCCCGTGCCGAAGGCGACGCCGGGCCATGCGGATGCGAATGATAACAGCCGACTGGCGAAGGGCCACCCGCACGGACCGCGCGGTGGGCCGCGAACAGGGCGGCGGGATCGATCTCGAACGTCGTCGACGGGTCGGCCGCCACATTGGCCGCCGGGCGGAAGCCGTCGATGCGGCCGGACCCGCCGAACAGCAGCCCGCAAACCTCGCGCGCCGGGTCCGCCCCGGCCAAGGCGATCAGTTCGTCGATCAATCCGGTTGCTATTTCGACGCGCATCGCCATTTCGATAAATGATGGATGCGGGGGTGTCGACTTTGGAAGCGGTGATGACCGCCGAACATGCGGGCTGGCGGCTCGACCGCGCGCTCGCCTCGGCGATCCCGACCCTGTCGCGCGAACGGCTGAAGGCGCTGATCTCGTCAGGGCAGGTCTCGGGTGAAACCGGCCTGGTGCGCGACCCGGCGCTGAAGGTCGCGGCCGGTACGCGCTATCAGGTCACGATCCCGCCCCCCACCCCCGCCCATAATGTCGCGCAGGATATTCCGTTGGTCATCGTCCATGAGGACGACCATTTGATCGTGATCGACAAGCCGGCGGGGCTGGTCGTCCATCCGGCCGCCGGCAATTTCGATGGCACTTTGGTCAACGCGCTGCTGCATCATTGCCGGGGTACGCTGTCCGGCATCGGCGGGGTCGAGCGCCCCGGCATCGTCCACCGGATCGACAAGGACACGTCGGGGCTGATCGTCGCCGCCAAGACCGATCCTGCGCATGAGGGGCTGGCCGCGCAGTTCCGGCGGCACAGCATCGACCGCCGTTACCGCGCGATCGTCGCCGGCATCCCACGCGTGCTGAACGGCACGGTCGATGCCGCTCTGGCCCGGTCCGCCGCCAACCGGCAGAAGATCACGATCGTCGAACCTGATCGCGGCCGGCACGCCGTCACCCACTGGTCGCTGCTCACCCGGCTCAACCGCGCGGCGCTGGTGGAATGCCGGCTGGAAACGGGGCGGACGCATCAGGTGCGCGTGCATATGGCGTCGCTCGGACACCCCCTGCTGGGCGATCAGGCTTATGGAAAAAACCGTCCTGAACATAGTGCGCTACTGACGCGTTTGAACTTCCGGAGACAGGCCTTGCACGCCCAGCGGTTGGGCTTCGTCCATCCGGTGACAAGCAAGACTTTGACGTTCGAAAGCAACATTCCGCCTGATATGCAGCAACTGTTCAGCGAACTTTCTGTATAAAGGCACCAGGATCGGACGCGACAAGAGTCGGAACGATCAAGTGATTGAAGGGAAGACCAGAATGGCTGCCGCGAAGAACCTGCCTGCGACGATCCCGGCGCTCGGCGGGGAAGCGAGCCTGAACCGCTATCTGAGCGAGATCCGGAAATTTCCCCTCCTCCAGCCCGAGGAGGAATATATGCTCGCCAAGCGGTTTCAGGAACATCAGGATCCCGATGCCGCAGCACGGCTCGTCACCTCGCATCTGCGGCTCGTGGCCAAGATCGCGATGGGCTATCGTGGCTATGGCCTGCCGACCTCGGAACTGATTTCCGAGGGGAATATCGGGCTGATGCAGGGCGTGAAGAAATTCGAACCCGATCGCGGCTTCCGTCTCGCCACTTATGCCATGTGGTGGATCCGCGCGTCGATCCAGGAATATATCCTGCGCTCGTGGAGCCTCGTGAAAATGGGCACCACAGCGGCGCAAAAGAAGCTGTTCTTCAACCTCCGCCGGATGAAGAGCCAGTTGAACGCGTTCGAGGATGGCGATCTCCGCCCGGAGACGCTGAGCAAGATCGCCACCGATCTGGGCGTGACCGAGGAAGAGGTCACCTCCATGAACCGCCGCATGGCCATGGGCGGCGACACGTCGCTCAACGTGCCGATGCGTGAGGATGGCGACGGGCAGTGGCAGGACTGGCTGGTCGATAATGATCCGTTGCAGGACGAGATCTTGGCGAACAGCGAAGAGAAGGATGTCCGCCACGACATGCTGCTCGAAGCGATGGACGCGCTGAACGAACGCGAAAAGCATATCCTGGCCGAGCGCCGTCTGGCCGAGGAACCGAAGACGCTGGAGGAACTGAGCCAGGTCTATGGCGTCAGTCGCGAACGGGTGCGCCAGATCGAGGTGCGCGCGTTCGACAAGCTGCAAAAGGCGATGATGCGAATCGCCGGTGAGAAGCGACTTCTGCCTGCAATGGCGTAACGGCATTCGACCGGTCCCTTGCCCGATGGCTAGGGACCGGTCCGATCTTCAAGACAGCAGACGCGCCGCCAGAGGTGCATGATAGGTCAGCACGCCGGACGCCCCGGCCCGCTTGAACGCCATCAATGTTTCGAGCACCAGCGCGTCGCGCTCCCCGGCACCCGCCGCCACCGAAGCCTCGATCATCGCATATTCGCCGGACACCTGATAGGCGAACACCGGCACCTCGAACCGTTCCTTCACGCGGCGGACGATATCGAGATAGGGCAGGCCCGGCTTCACCATCACCGTGTCCGCCCCCTCCGCCAGATCGAGCGCCACTTCGCGCAGTGCCTCTTCCGCATTGGCATGGTCCATCTGGTAACCGCGCTTGTCGCCCTTCAACAGGCCACGCGTCCCAACAGCGTCGCGGAAGGGTCCATAATAAGCCGACGCATATTTCGCGGCATAGGCCATGATCTGCACGTCCTGATGCCCGTCCGCCTCCAGCGCGGTCCGGATCGCGCCGACCCGGCCGTCCATCATGTCGGACGGCGCGATAATATCGCTGCCCGCCACCGCCTGCACCAGCGCCTGCTGCACCAGGATCTCGGACGTGGCATCGTTCATTACCCGACCCCGCGCGTCCACCACGCCGTCATGTCCGTGGCTGGTATAGGGATCGAGCGCGACATCGGTCAGGATGCCGACATCGGGCGCGGCGTCCTTGGCCGCCCGGATCGCGCGGCACATCAGATTGTCGGGATTGACCGCCTCGCGCCCATCGTCGGTGCGCAGGCCGGCGGGCGTATTGGGGAAGAGCGCGATGCAGGGAATGCCCAGCGCCTGCGCCTCCCGCGCGCGCGCCGCGATGCCGTCGATCGACCAGCGCGACACGCCCGGCAGGCTCGCAATCGGTTCCTCGACCCCTGCGCCCTCGGTCGCGAAGAGCGGCCAGATCAAATCGGCCGGCGTCAGCACGGTTTCGGCCACCATGCGGCGGCTCCAAGGGGCGATACGGGTGCGGCGCATACGCAGCGCGGGATAGGATGCATGGTTCATGCACGCCAATCTAGGCGCACGAAGCCCGCGATTCCAGCAAGTGATCCGATGGAAACTTGGTGGGCGTGGAGGAAGTCGAATCCCCGGCCTGCCCCTTAGGAGGGGGCCGCTCTATCCAGCTGAGCTACACGCCCACACGCGTTCGCCTTACCGTTTCGCGCCCGGATTGCCAAGAGCCGCCCCGTTCATCCCGGCGACAGCAACGCATCGTCAGGAAAGCTGCATGTCCATCGTCCTCACCACCGCCGCCTTGCTGCTGGCTGGCCCGCCGCCACCGGGCGAAGACGCCGCGCACCGCGCCGACCGGATTCGCACCGAACAACTGAACCGGAGCGCGGCGGCGAAGGTGATCCGGCGGCAGGAAAACGACACGGCCCGCGACCGCGCTTGGCGCGAATCGCAGGCCGATTATGAGCGGCAGATGGCCGCCTGGCGCAAACGCGACGCCGAACGGCGTCGCTATAATGACAGCATTCGCTGACGGCGGCTCAGGCCGCCTTCTTCGCGAATTCCTTGTTGAGCATCAGCGCGCCCAGCGTGCAGACCGCGCCCGACAGCAGATAGAGACCGACCGACATCAGCCCGAGATGGCTGGACAGGAACAAAGCCGCCAGCGGCGCGAACCCGGCGCCGATCAGCCAGGACAGATCCGACATGATCGCGGCGCCGGTATAGCGATAACGCCCCGGCAGGTTGGCGGTCACCGCACCCGAAGACTGACCGAAGGACAGGCCGAGCAGGATGAAGCCGGTCACCATGAACAGGATTTCCGCCCCCTCGCCACCATCCAGCAGGCGCGGCGCGAAACCGGAGAAGACTGCGATCATCGCGGCGGAAATCCCCAGCAGATAACGCCGCCCCAGCCGGTCCGCGATCAGGCCCGACGCCACGATCGCGACGACGCCAACGGCCGCCGCGAACATCTCGATCAGCAGGAAGCGCGTGACCGACTGGTCGGTGAACAACAGGATCCACGACAGCGGGAACACGGTGACGAGGTGGAACAGCGCGAAGCTGGCAAGCGGCACGAACGCACCCAGGGCGATGTTGCGCCAGTTGGCACGATAGGTTTCGCGCACCCGCGCCGGCGTCAGTTCGCGCGTTTCGAACAGCGCTTCATAATCCGGCGTGGCGACGATGCGCAGCCGGGCGAACAGCGCCACGACGTTGATCGCGAACGCCACGAAGAAGGGATAGCGCCAGCCCCAGTCGAGAAAATCGACCGTCGAAAGGCTGGCGTTGAAGAAGGCGAACAGTCCGCTGGCCACGATCAGGCCGAGCGGCGCGCCAAGCTGCGGGATCATCGCATACCAGCCGCGCTGATCCTTCGGCGCGTTCAGCGCGAGCAGCGACGGCAGACCGTCCCACGTGCCGCCCAGCGCCAGCCCCTGCCCGATCCGCAGCACGCACAGCGCCAGACCCGCGCCCCAGCCGATCTGATCGTAAGATGGGATGAACGCCACCGACATCGTCGACCCGCCGAGCAGGAACAGCGCGATCGTCAGCTTGACGCCGCGCCCGTGCCGCCGGTCGATCGTATTGAACAGCCATGTGCCGAAAGGCCGCGCGACATAGGCCAGCGCGAACACCGCGAAGGAATAGGTCACACCCGCCAGCGGATCGGCGAACGGAAAGACCAGCGCCGGGAACACCAGCACCGACGCGATCGCATAGACGAAAAAGTCGAAAAATTCCGACGTGCGCCCGATGATGACGCCGATCGCGATCTCGCCCGGCGCGACATGGCCGTGGCGGGCGTTGATCCGCCGCGCATCCTGTTCGATCGAATCCGATTTCGGCTGGGCCGTTTGGGCACTCATCGCTGTCATTCGCTCCTCATCGGTGCCGCATCGCAGCGATCCGACCTTGCGTCCATGGGGATCCGCCGAGAGCAAACCCGGCACATCCTTGCACTTCCGCCCTCATGCACCATTTGCTGCAACTGCGAGACTGGACAAAGTGTCCAACTGTCCGCGGCCCCCGCAATGCGCTATAACATGCGCTATGATGTCTCACAGGTCCACTGCCTCGCCACGTCGCAGGCTGTCGCTGGCGGCGCTGCCGCTGCTTTTGCTGGGCGGCTGCAACGCCGTCGTCATGAACCCGGCGGGCGACGTCGCGGTGCAACAGCGCGATCTCATTCTGGTTTCGACCGGTCTGATGCTGTTGATCATCGTGCCGGTGATCGCACTGACCGGATTGTTCGCCTGGCGCTATCGCCAGAGCAACACGGAGGCCAAATATGAACCCGACTGGGATCATTCCACCCAGTTGGAGCTGGTGATCTGGGCGATTCCGCTGCTCATCATCATCGTGCTGGGCGCGGTGACCTGGGTCAGCACCCATGTTCTGGATCCCTATCGCCCGATCGAGCGGCTCGCCCCCGGCCGGACGATTGCGAAGAATGTCCGCCCCCTGCAGGTGCAGGTGGTCGCGCTCGACTGGAAATGGCTGTTCATCTATCCCGAATATGGCATCGCCACGGTGAACCAGCTTGCGGCCCCCGTGGACCGCCCGATCGAATTCCGCCTGACCTCGTCCACCGTGATGAACGCCTTCTACATCCCGTCGCTGGCCGGCATGATCTATGCCATGCCCGGCATGGAGACGAAGCTGCACGCCGTCATCAACAAGCCCGGCGAGTATGAGGGCATGTCCTCAAATTATAGCGGTGCCGGTTTCTCCGGAATGCATTTCCGCTTCCACGGCCTGTCCGACGCCGCGTTCGCCAAATGGGTGTCGGACGTGAAGGCAAAGCCGGCCGCGCTGGACCGCGCAGACTATCTGCTGCTCGAGAAGCCGACGGAGAATGTGAAGCCGATGCAGTTCGGCAGCGTCGATCCGACGCTGTACAAGGCGGCGCTCAACATGTGCGTCCGTCCGGGTTCGACCTGCATGGACCAGATGATGATGATCGATGCCCGTGGCGGCGGCGGCAAGCATAGTGCCGAACCGCGCAACGGCATGGGTCATGCCGAAGGCGCGCTGGAAAAACAGCCCGAGGAAAAGGGTGCGCCCGGCCATTGGAGCAAACCCCGGGAAGCCCCCGCCCCCGGCGCGAAGAAACCCGGCGCGCAAGAAAATCGTGACCTCACCCTGAACCGCATGCCCCCCGCAGCCCTGCCTGGCACCCGCCAGCCCGCGCGCGCCTGACCCGAATAGGCAAGCCATCATGTTCGATGATCCCGCATTGCTGAAGACGATCTTCGGTCGTCTCAGTCTCGAATCCCTTCCACTGCACGAACCCATCGTGATGGGCACCTTTGCCGCCGTCGCGGTGGGTGGCATCGCGCTGGTCGCGGCCGTCACCTATTTCAAACTCTGGACCTGGCTCTGGAAGGAATGGCTGACCAGCGTCGACCACAAGAAGGTCGGGATCATGTACATGATCCTCGGCATCGTCATGCTGCTCCGCGGCTTCTCCGACGCGATCATGATGCGTGCGCAGCAGGCCATGGCGTTCGGCGCGAATGAAGGCTTCCTGCCCGCGCATCACTACGACCAGGTGTTCACCGCGCACGGCGTCATCATGATCTTCTTCGTGGCGATGCCCTTCGTCACCGGCATCATGAACTATGTCGTGCCGCTCCAGATCGGCGCGCGCGACGTGTCCTTCCCGTTCCTCAATAATATGAGCTTCTGGATGACCGCCGCCGGCGCGGTGCTGGTGATGATGTCGCTGTTCATCGGTGAATTCGCGCGGACCGGCTGGCTCGCCATGCCGCCACTGTCGGGGGTCGCCTACAGCCCGGATGTGGGGGTGGATTATTATATCTGGGCCTTGCAGATCGCCGGCGTCGGCACCTTGCTATCCGGCGTCAACCTGATCGCGACCATCGTGAAGATGCGCGCGCCGGGCATGTCGATGATGAAGATGCCCATCTTCTGCTGGACCTCGCTCTGCACCAACGTGCTGATCGTCGCCGCCTTCCCCGTGCTGACCGCCGTGCTCGCGCTGCTGTCGCTCGATCGTTATGTCGGCACCGCCATCTTCACCAACGAGCTTGGCGGCAATCCGATGATGTACGTCAACCTCATCTGGATCTGGGGCCACCCGGAAGTCTACATCCTCATCCTGCCGCTGTTCGGCGTCTTCTCCGAAGTCACCTCGACCTTCTCCGGAAAGCGCCTCTTCGGCTACACATCGATGGTCTACGCCACCGTCGTCATCACCATCCTGGCCTATCTGGTCTGGCTGCATCACTTCTTCACCATGGGTTCGGGCGCCAGCGTCAACTCCTTCTTCGGCATCACCACCATGGTGATCTCGATCCCGACAGGCGCGAAGATCTTCAACTGGCTGTTCACCATGTATCGTGGGCGCATCCGGTTCGACCTGCCGATGATGTGGACGGTAGCGTTCATGATCACCTTCACCATCGGTGGCATGACCGGCGTTCTGCTCGCCGTGCCCCCGGCCGACTTCGTGCTGCACAACTCGCTGTTCCTGGTGGCGCATTTCCACAATGTCATCATCGGCGGCGTGCTCTTCGGCGCGTTCGCGGCGATCAACTACTGGTTCCCCAAGGCGTTTGGCTTCAAGTTGGATACATTCTGGGGCAAGGTGTCCTTCTGGGGCTGGGTGCCCGGCTTCTATGTCGCCTTCATGCCGCTTTATGTGCTCGGCCTGATGGGCGTCACGCGTCGCCTGCGCCATTTCGACGACCCGTCCTTGCAGATCTGGTTCGTCATCGCCGCCATCGGTGCCGCGATGATCGCGGTCGGCATCGCTGCCTTCCTGATCCAGATCTTCGTCAGTGTCCGCAACCGCGAGGCGCTGCGCGACGTGACGGGTGATCCGTGGAACGGCCGCACGCTGGAATGGGCCACTTCGTCCCCGCCGCCGGACTATAACTTCGCCTTCACGCCGATCGTCCATGAGGGCGATGCCTATGCCGACATGAAGGCACGTGGCTTCGACCGTCCAGTCAGCGGGTTCCGCCCGATCCACATGCCCAAGAATACGGGCACGGGCGTCATCCTGGCCGGTCTCTGCGTGGCGCTCGGCTTCGCGATGATCTGGTACATCTGGTGGCTGGCCGCCGGTGCCATGCTGGGGGTGATCGCCGTGTCGATCTTCCACACGTTCAACTACAAGCGCGACTACCACATTCCCGTCGAGGTGGTGGAGCAGACCGAAGCCGCGCGCACGAAGGTGCTCGCCGAACATAAGGCGCTGACCGCATGAGCGCGCAGGCTCCCCACGCGTCCGCCGACGCGACCAGGCTGTCCTTCTACCAGCTTGACGAGCATGACCATCCCGAGGGCGGCAGCACGATGCTGGGCTTCTGGATCTACCTGATGAGCGACTGCCTCATCTTCGCCTGCCTGTTCGCCATCTATGGCGTGCTCGGGGCGAATTATGCAGGCGGTCCGGCCCCGAAGGATCTGTTCGAGCTGCCGCTGGTCGCGGTGAACACGTCCATGCTGCTGCTGTCGTCGATCACCTACGGGTTCGCGATGCTGGCCATGGAACGCAAGCAGGTCGGCGCGACCCAGCTCTGGCTGGCGATCACCGGCCTGTTCGGCGCCGCCTTTCTCGGCATCGAACTTTATGAGTTCGCCAATCTGATCCATGAGGGGGCGACGCCGCAACGCAGCGCGTTTCTCTCGGCCTTCTTCACGCTGGTCGGCACGCACGGCCTCCACGTCACCTTCGGCCTCATCTGGCTGGTGACGCTGATGGTGCAGGTCGGCCAGCGCGGCCTGATCCAGGCGAACAAGCGCCGCCTGATGTGCCTCAGCCTGTTTTGGCACTTTCTCGACGTCATCTGGATCGGCGTCTTCACCTTCGTCTATCTGCTCGGGATGCTGCGATGACCGATACTTCCAGCCACGTTCACGCCCACGCGCATGACGATCATGGCGACGCGGCCTCGCATGGCACCATGAAGGGTTACATGACCGGCTTCGTGCTGGCAGTGATCCTCACCGCCATCCCCTTCTGGCTGGTCATGGCCCGCCCCTTCGGTCCGCAGACGACCGCGCTGATGGTGATGGGTTTCGCCGTGGTGCAGATCGTCGTCCACATGATCTACTTCCTCCATATGGACACCAAGTCCGAAGGCGGCTGGACGATGATGGCGCTGATCTTCACCATCCTGCTCGTCGCGATCGCAATCAGCGGATCGCTCTGGGTCATGTATCATCTGAACACCAACATGATGCCCATGAACCCGGCCAGCATGGCCGACATGTGAGCAAGGCCGGGACCATGGCCGGTGGCGGCGGAGTCGGTGATCCGGCCCCGCGGCCGCCGCGGTCCCGGACCGTCCTGATCCTGCTGAGCCTGCTTGCGGCTCTGCTCTTCGTCGGCCTGCTGGCGCTCGGCACATGGCAGGTCCGCCGACTGGGCTGGAAACAGGATCTGATCGCGCAGGTCGAATCGCGGATCCACGCCGCCCCGGTCCCCGCCCCCGGCCCCGCCGCCTGGCCCCGGATCGACGCCACCAACGCCGCCTATCGCCGCGTGACGCTGTCCGGCCACTATCTTGCGGATCGCAGCGTCCGCACGCAGGCCGCGACAGCCTATGGCAGCGGCTTCTGGCTGATGACCCCGCTCCGCACCGATCGCGGCTTTACCGTCCTGGTCAATCGCGGCTTCGTACCGCCCCGCTGGCGCGACCCCGGTCTGCCCGATGCGCCTGTGACCGTCACCGGGCTGCTCCGCATCACCGAACCGGGCGGCGGCTTCCTCCGTCACAATGATCCGGCCGCCGGCCGCTGGTATTCGCGCGATGTCGCCGCGATCGCCACCGCGCAGCATCTCGACCGCGTCGCCCCCTATTTCGTCGACGCCGCCGCCGACCCGCAAGCGCCGGCCGATCCCCCGATCGGCGGACTGACCGTCATCGCCTTTCCTAACAATCATCTGTCCTATGCGATCACCTGGTATGTGCTGGCGCTGATGGTGGCGGGCGGCTGGTGGCTGATCCTGCGCCACGAACGCCGGTTGCGATGCGGATAGCGCCGCTCGCCCGCGCCCCCGACGAGCCGGTCCGCCCCATGTTCGCCTCCGCCGAGAGCGGCGCGGCCCTCCCCTTCGACGCCGCCGGTCGTCGCAACATGCAGCAACTGGTGCAATTGCGCTGGCTGGCGGTGGCGGGGCAGCTCTCCGCAATCCTGATCGCGCAATTCGTCCTCGGCATCCGCCTGCCCCTGCGCGAGATGCTCGCCGTCGCCAGCGCGACTTTGTTGCTGAATCTCGTCAGCCTGTTCCTTCTCCGCCAGCGGGTCGGCACTTCCAACGGATCGCTCTTCTTTGCGCTGATGCTCGATATCGCCTCGCTCACCGCGCAACTGCATCTAAGCGGCGGGGCGACCAACCCGTTCGTGTCGCTGTTCCTGTTGCAAGTCGTGCTGGGCGCGATCCTGCTCGATACCTGGTCGACCATCGTCATCGTGCTGGTCACCAGCCTGTGCTTCGCGATGCTGACGTTCGTCTATCGCCCGCTCGATTATCCGCCCGCCTTGCTTCCGTATCGCGGGCTGATCGAAACCGCGGGCGCATGGGCCTGTTTCGTGCTGGTCGCGGTGCTGCTGCTGCTCTTCCTCACGCGCATCACCGGCAATCTGCGCGCGCGCGATGCCAATCTCGCCAATTTGCGGCAGCAGGCGGCGGAGGAGGATCATATCGTTCGGATGGGACTGCTCGCGTCCGGTGCCGCGCACGAACTGGGCACCCCCCTCGCCTCGCTCGCCGTCATTCTGGGCGACTGGAAGCGGATGCCCCTGCTCGCCGCCGATCCCGAACTGGTCGCGGAAATCGGCGAGATGCAGGCCGAGGTGCAGCGGTGCAAGGCGATCGTCACCGGCGTCCTGCTGGCGGCGGGCGAGGCACGCGGCGAAGCGCCTGCGGTGACCAGCATGTGCGCCTTTCTGGACGGGATCGCCGAAGACTGGCGCGCCGCGCATCCCGGGCCGGAACTTGTCTACGAAAACCGCTTTGGTGCGGATGAACCGATCGTCTCCGATCCCGCGCTGAAACAGGTGATCCTCAACGTGCTGGACAATGCCGCCGAAGCATCGCCCGACTGGGTCGGCCTGTTCGCCGCACGCGCGGACGATGCCCTGCGCATCACGGTGCGCGATGTCGGACCCGGCTTCACGCCCGAACGACTCGCCCGGTTCGGAAAGCCCTATGAATCGGGCAAGGGTCGGCTGGGCGGCGGGCTGGGCCTGTTCCTGCTGGTCAACGTCATGCGCAAGCTGGGTGGCGCGGTGGAGGCGGGCAACGGCCCCGCCGGTGGTGCGGTCGTCACGCTCACCCTGCCGCTGTCGGTCATCGCCGCACCGCCCCGGCGGCGCGCATGACGGCCGGTCGCCTGCTGGTCATCGTGGAGGATGACGCCGCCTTCGCCCGCACGCTGCGCCGGTCGTTCGAACGCAGGGATTATGAGGTCTTGCTCGCCGCCAGCCATGAAGAACTGGTGACCCTGCTCGAAACACGGATACCGGATTATGCCGTGGTCGATCTCAAGCTGAACGGCGCCTCCGGTCTCGTTTGCGTCCAGACGTTGCGCGCCCATGCCGAACGCACGCCGATCGTCGTCCTGACCGGTTTTGCGAGCATCGCCACCGCAGTCGAGGCGATCAAGCTGGGCGCGTCGCATTATCTGGCGAAACCGTCCAACACGGACGATATCGAGGAAGCCTTCGGGCGCGCGGAAGGCGATGTCGCCGCCCCGCTGACCGAACGTCCGACGTCCATCAAGACGCTGGAATGGGAACGCATCCATGAGGTGCTGGCCGAAACCGGGTTCAACATCTCCGAAACCGCACGCCGTCTGGGGATGCATCGCCGCACCCTCGCCCGGAAGCTGGAGAAGCGTCAGGTCACCTGACACCACCATCATCCCGCGGGCGCGAAGCCGTTGACAGGCCATGCCGATCGGCGCGAGGAAAGCCGCAAAAGCCGATACGGGATCTGGGAGACGATGCAATGACCGAGGGAGAATCCAGCAAGCGCAAGATGGGGTGGATGACGCTGGGCCTCATGGTCGCCGCCTTCATCGGCATCCTCGCGCTCGGCTTCCTCTCCGATGGCGACCCGCGCCGCAACACGCCCGGCGACGAAACCTCCAACGCCGCCGTCGGCAAACCCGCCACCGTCGCCCCCGCGGCATCGGGTTCCTGACCGGATCTAGCCCGATGGCGCATCGACCCGGAACGGTAACCGCCCGCGCATTGCCCGCCTGCCGTCCATTCCGCCACGGGAAAGATGCGTATCGCCACGCAGGACGAGGCGGAGACGGAGACATTCGCTCCATCCTGATGGGGTCACCCGCGCAACCTCATCTCACGGTTTCCGGTCCGCTGGACGAACATCCGCGCCGCTATCTCGGTGGTGCGGCATGGCGACGCGGATACGCTTCACCAACCCGCCCCGGCATGGCCATCACTGTCCGGTGCCGCATCTGCCGCCTGCCATCATGGGCAATGATGACGCCGCAATTGGCACGGCCTGGCTACCGATGCGATCGGGCTTCTTCGATCAGCCGGCCCCAAAAAAGAACCCACCGCCTGATGGACTGCACATCAGACCCCGCATTCCCGGGGTAAGCCTCCCTGACGGCCACACCCTGAACGAACGCCTGCCTACCAATGGTTTAGCAAATTTGCCGATACGTCTCGAGTTGGTATCATTTGGTTATTGACTGGTATCACATTTTCGCGAAACTTCTCCTCGAAGCCGGCCCAAGCGTCTGAACGCAGCCGGAAAAAAGGGGATAGCATGCGCCTAAGTCATTCTGTGTCACGGATCGCCCTCACGGGTTCGCTCCTGTTCTCGGCGATGCCCGCCTTCGCCCAGGTCGCAGCGCAACAGGAAGCGACGACTCCCGAGCAGGCGAAGGTCGCAGCCGACGCGACGACGGCCCCGGCGAATGTCGACAATGCCCCCGAAACCGCCGCCGACGCGGCGCGAAACACCATCGTCGTGACCGGATCGCGCATCCAGCGCCCGAACATGACCTCCGCCGCACCGATCACCTCGGTCACCGCGCAGGACATCCGCCAGCAGGCCCCGACCAACATCGAGGATGTGCTGAACCGCTTGCCGCAGATCTCGCCGGATGCGCAGCAAAATTATCAGGATTCTGACGGCCGCCAGCGCATCAAGCTGCGCAGCCTGGGTTTCGAACGCACGCTGACGTTGATCGACGGCAAACGGCTCGGCACTCAAAACGGCCAGGATGCCGGGATCATCCCGCCCTCGCTGCTCGAACGGGTCGACGTGCTGACCGGCGGCGCGTCGTCGGTCTATGGATCGGACGCGGTTGCCGGCGTCGTCAACTTCATCCTGAAGAAGGATTTCGAAGGCATCCAGATCGACGGCAATTATAATTTCTATAATCACAACAACAAGAATACGATCGTTTCGCCACTGGCCCGCGCCAGCGGCTTCAACAGCACGACCGGCACGTCCAACGATGGCGGCCGCGCCGACATCACGCTGACCGCAGGCACGAAGCTGCTCGACGGCGCGCTGCGCGTGTCGGGCTTCGTCAATTACCGGCATTCCGACATCGTGCCCTATGATGCGCGGTCCAGTTCGGCGTGCCAGCTCGTCCAGACCGGCAAGGACGGTCCGCTCTCCTGCTCGCTGTCGACCTACTCGCGCAGCGGCTACATCTCGCCGCTCAGCGGCGCGAACAACGGCGCGGCCTTCGTCAACGATCCGAATGGCGGGATCGGTTTCGTGCCCTACGGCATCGGGGCCGGCAATGCCGCCAATCCCTATGACGGCTACTCCTATCAGCGCGCCTCCCAGCGCTGGAATGCCGGCGGGTTCGTCAGCGCCGACATCACCCCCGATATCGAGGTTTACGGGTCGGGCATCTGGTTCCGCGACAAGTCCGAAAATGTCTACCCGGCGCGGATCCTCAGCTACACCGTCTATGGCGACCAGCCCTACCGTGTGAATTGCAACAATCCCTATCTGTCGGGATCACAGGCGACGGCGATCTGCGGATCGGCGGCCGGCACCGGAGCTTCCGCCCCGATCGAATTGCGCTACCGGTTCAACGATCTCCCCGACATTCCCGATGTGTACATCAACAGCGGCGTGCGTGCGACGGGCGGCGTCCGGGGCAAGATCGGCGACGCCTGGACGTGGGACGTCGGCGGTGTCTATGCGCGCAACCAGCAGGTCGTGAATTACGGCAACCTGCCCGATTTCGATCGCGTCAACCAGTCGCTGAACGTCGTCAACGTGAACGGCGTTGCAACCTGCGCCGGCGGCGTGGCCGGCTGCGTGCCGTTCGACGCGTTCAGCGCCAACACGCCCGGCCAGCCGGTGGCCGACTGGCTGTTCACCGCACCGGGTGGCCGCACCAAGGGGGTCGGTACGCTGTGGGACGGGCTGATCTCGGTCACCGGCGATCTCGGAAAATATGGCATCACCTCCCCGCTCGCCAATCAGGGCGTCGCGGTCGCCTTCGGTGGCGAATATCGGCATGACAATTATCGCTCGACCGCCGATGACGCCTATCGCGCGCTGAACGGCGGCAGCGATCTCGATATCTCGCAGGGGGTGTGGGAAGCCAATGCCGAGGTGCAGGCCCCGTTGATCGAGGAGCGGCCGTTCGCGCATCTGCTGCAAGCGAATGGCGGCTACCGCGTGTCGAAATACAGCACCAATCCCAAGACGTTCAACACGTGGAAGATCGAGGGCCTCTATGCGCCGATCAGCGACCTGACGTTCCGCGGATCCTACAACAAGGCGCAGCGCGCACCGACCGTGATCGAGATCGGGCAGGCCAGCAATATCAGCTACGGGTTGCAGGGCGGTTCGCAGAATGATTTCTGCGCGCCCACGGTCACGACCAATCCTGCGACCGGCCAGATCAGCTATGGCGCGCCGGTGGCGTCGCGCGACGTCTGCCGGGCGACGGGCTTGTCCGATGCGCTCTATGGCAGCCCCACTTTGCTTTGCGCGCAGGGCGACGGCAACCAGTGCACGGTGCGGTCCGGCGGCTTCACCGCAGACCCGGAAACGGCCTATACGCTGACCTATGGCCTGATCGTGAAACCCAGCTTCATCCGCGGGCTGGTCCTGTCGGTCGACCGGTATCAGATCCGGATCGACAACTCGCTCGGCTATAACGACTATACTTATTACACCGATGGGTGTCAGCGTTCGAACGGCGATCCCTTCTTCTGCTCCGGCATCGTTCGCCAGCCGGGCACGGGCATCCTCTACGCACCCGTCAGCAGCAACCCGACCAGCGGCTTCATCCGCCAGGGCACCACCAACTATTACAAGTCGATCGCGCGCGGGGTCGATTTCCAGGCGCAATATTCGCTGGGTCTCGGCGGAATGGGCAAGCTGGACTGGACCTTCAACGGATCGCTGACCACCTTCGCCGGCAGCCAGGACTCCCCGCTTCTGGCGAAGCGCAACTGCGCCGGCTATTATGGCAATGGGTGCAGCCAGTTGCTGCCGAAATGGTCGCATGGCCTGCGCACCACCTACACGACCGGAGACGGGGTATTCAGCACCTCGTTCAACTGGCGCTATGTCGGATCGCTCACCCATGCGGACAATTCGGGCGACGCGGCGATCGGCGGCACGCCGGAACGGGCGCGCTCCACTTTCTACCACATCGCGCCGAAGAGCTATTTCGACCTGGCCTTCAATTTCGCGGTCGCCCGCAGCTTCTCGTTGCGGTTGATCGCCAACAACCTGTTCGACAAGTCGCCACCGATCCTCGCAAACTCCTACGATATCAGCCTTGCGCGCAGCAACACGATCCCCGCGCGGTACGACCCGCTGGGCCGTAATCTCGCGGTGGGCGCCACCGTCCGCTTCTGATCCGGATCAGGAGACGATCTTGAGGGCCCGCCGGCAACGGCGGGCCCTTTTCGTTCGGTGAGATCCTTCGCCCGCGAGGTAGGGGGATCATTTGAGATGCCGGAAAGCTGACCGACTGCTCAACCACATATGCGTATTCCTATGCCGCCAAGGCGCGGACATTGGAAATATCCGACAGTCACGAGACACGCCGCGGATTCACTCGCGCGGCTGTGGCGGACAGCCCCGGAAAACCCTCATTGATTACCGGACATTAACCCGTTTCTACCAAAGGATCTTCGTCAATATCGCGTCGTCCGATGCCATCGAGGCGGTCGCAATGAGGGTCGATCCAGATGTACGGCAGTCTCAGCTACTGGATAGGCATGATGCGCGGTCTCGCCGCCGACCGAAGCGGCAATGTACTGCTGTTGGGCGCGGCGAGCCTCATTCCGCTGATCGCCATGCTGGGCGGTGCCATGGATACTGCGCGCGCCTATCTGGTGCGAACGCGGTTACAGCAAGCCTGCGATGCCGCGGTTCTGGCCGGGCGGGCGGCCATGGGCAACAAATCCTGGAACAATGAGGCGAAGGCATCGGCCGACCGCTACTTCGTGTCCAATCTCGGTCCGGGTCAATATGGCTCGGCCAGTGCGCGGATCGATTACGAACAGCGCGGCGAATCCACCGTTCATGGCATGGCGGTGGTCAGCGTGCCGATGACGGTCATGAAGTTCTTCGGTTTCGGCATGTTCAACTTCAAGACGACCTGTGATGCCAAGCTCGATCTGCCCAATGCGGACGTCATGTTCGTGCTGGATACCACCTTGTCGATGAGCGAGCGGAATCCCGGCGACTCTGTAAGCCGTATCGAAGCGTTGCGCGCTTCCGTCCTGTCCTTCTACACGGCACTGGAAGGCTCGAAAGGAACCACGTCGCGCGTTCGCTATGGCTTTGTCCCTTATGCTTCGACGGTCAATGTCGGGACGTTGTTGAAGCCTGCATGGCTCGTCGATTCATGGAATTATCAATCGCGCGTGGCGCGTGAGGTGGAACAGGTCACTTATCAAGAGGAACCATTCAAAAACGTGAGTGATGGGCCCTGGACTTATGTCAGCGGCTCTCGGCAGACGACGAGTTACACGGTTCCAACCGAGCGCTGCACCGCAAAGTCCGACACGCAATATATCCCATATGAAGAAGATCGCGTCGACAATCCTGACGGGACGGCAAGTTGGTTCCAGGTTCAGAAAATCAACAGTATCCAGCGCTCCTATAAGATCAGCAATGGTGTTTGCACAATCACCGAAACCAAATTCGTTGATTATGTCCAGAAACAGCAATGGCGGAAGATTCACAATCCTAAAGCCGGTCCTTCGAGTTACAATCGCTATTGGTGGGATTATGGATCATTACCCTACCCCGTCACCGCGCTCAAGGCGACCGATGCCCAGGGCAATATCGTTGGTGGAGAGTTCATAGCCAATATCGCGAACGATCATCAGCCGCGCACGATCAAGTGGGCGAGGAATAACGCCTGCATCGAAGAGCGCCAGAGTGCGCCCGACAATGATGCGATCAATGCCGGCGCCGGTTACGATCTGGACGTGGACGGCGTGCCCGTGGCAGGCGATCCCCGCACGCAATGGCGCCCCGCTTTGCCGGGACTGATCTACTCCCGCAAACAGTCGAACGCGAATGACATTCGCGACAAACTATGGGGGAACCCTGTCGGCGTGCTGCACACCGCCGACAACTTCATCACACCAAGCTCGGATACGACGCTGCGCGCGGCGTGCCCGGCCTCTGCGCGGAAGCTCACCGAAATCGATACCAGCACATTGAAGAGCTATCTGGCATCGCTTACCCCCGCCGGACTGACCTATCATGACGTCGGTTTCCTGTGGGGATTGCGCCTGCTGTCCGCACAAGGGCTTTTTTCCAGCGAGAACCAAGCCCCGGCTACTGGCAAACTGGCGCGCCATCTGATCTTCATGACCGACGGGCAGACCGAAACCAACATTGCCGATTATGACGCCTACGGACTATCGGCCTTGGACAGGAGGCGGACACCGGCTTCCCGACTGCCGACGGCGACAGAGCAAAACACGCTTGTCGAACGCCGTCTTGCCGGCCTGTGCACCGTCGCGAAGGCCAAGGGCGTCACCGTCTGGGTCATCGCATTCGGCACGTCCCTGACCCCCTTGCTTAGCCAGTGCGCGGATGAGGGCCATGCGATGGAAGCCAAGGACGCTGCCGAGCTCCAGAACGCGTTCGCCGATATCGCGAAGCGCATCGCTCAACTCAGGCTGGTGCGCTGATGCGACGCTTCTGGACCGATCGGCGCGGGGCGACGATCGTCGAATTCGCGCTCGTTGCGCCCATCTTCCTGCTGCTCATCATTGGCGGACTGGAACTGGGCTATTCCGCCTATCTTCGCACCCTGCTCGAAGGGGAAATGCAGCGCGCCAGCCGCGACCGCACATTGGAGGATGCGCTTACCCAGCGGGTCGCGATCGAAGAGAAGGTGCGCGGCATGATCGGCCGTCTGGCACCCGGCGCGACCCTGACCTTCGAACGTCGGGCGCTCCGCAATTATTCTGAATTCGCTGCGCCCTATGAGCCGTTCAGCGATCAGAATGGCAATGGGCGCTGCGACGCCAAGGAAACATATGAGGATCTGAACCAGAATGGCCAATGGGATCTCGAGGTCGGCACGAATGACAGCGACGGCAACGCCCGTGACGTGGTGATCTACACCGCGACCGTCCACCATGTCCGGTTATTTCCGATCAAGCTGAATCCCTTCCAGGGAGACGCGGATATCGTCGCGCAGACCGCCCTTCGCAACCAGCCCTTCGATGGACAGGCCGCGGTCGTCGAGAGGAGCTGCACTTGACGGAAACCCGAAGTGCGCCGGATCTGATCCATGATCGCCAGGGGATCGCCCTGATCGAATTCGCGCTCATCCTGCCGCTGTTCCTGCTGCTCATCATGGGGCTGACCGAACTGTGCAGCTATACGATTCAGAAGCAGCGGATCAGCCAAATCGCCCTCCAGCTTGCCGACAATGCCGGCCGGCTGGGCGCTTCGGATTTCCGCGGCCCGCAAGAGCTGACGGAAGCGCAGATCAACGATGTTCTCCTGGGCGGCTCCGTCGCCGGGGAGAAGATCGACCTCGCGCGCAAAGGCCGCATCATTCTTTCCAGCCTGGAGCTCAATGCGAGCAAGGGCCAGTGGATCCATTGGCAGCGCTGCAAGGGTGGCCTGGTACACCCCTCGTCCTTCGGGAACGAAAATGACGGCGAAAACGGGAACGGCTTCCCGGGAATGGGACGGTCCGGCACGAAGATCGTCGCAGAACCGGACCACCCGGTCATGTTTGTCGAAGTCGCCTACCAATGGCGCCCCATCACCCCCTTCGCGATCGTCCCCGCGACCGTGATGATCGAAACCGCCTCCATGCCGGTCCGCGGCGAACGCGACCTTTCGGAACTGCAAAATGGTGCAGGCGTGAGCATCGCACGATGCTGAAGATTCTTTGACGTGCGCGCGCCCTTTCGCACCGTTCCCCATGAGCGTTTGACGAACGCAACCGATTGATCCTTAAGTGCAATTGCCGTGGCGGACGGTGTAATGCACAAAGAGTGGGCCTTTCAGGCATCTCTCCTGAAACCTCAAAGCCTGTCCTTCGGGGCGGGCTTTTTTGAGTCATGGATTCGGGTTTGCCCCCTCCCACCACCTTGATCGCCACGCCATCCTGTAGCAGAGGTGTCAACGGCGGAGCAAAAGCAGGCCAGCGTGGCGGAGTAAAAGCAGGCCACTTGAGGCGTGCGCTGACGATATGAGAAGGGCCCCGATCGGGGCCCTTCTCATATCGTTGCCGTCTCCGATCT
>Ga0265797_10003144_pt1 | contig 26806 bp, 20 predicted proteins | sample P2T30metagenome_FD_192433 | JGI IMG/M metagenome (GOLD analysis project Ga0265797, IMG submission 192433) | Plant litter microbial communities from East Loma Ridge, Irvine, California - P2 T30 | ecosystem: Environmental > Terrestrial > Plant litter > Unclassified | place: USA: California... | reverse complement strand
TGAGAATCATGATCGCGACCTAGAGTCAGTTAGCGGAAAGTCCCGAAAAGGGCCGTCGGGGGATGCTTACACTCATAGGCATCATGATGGCGGTAGGTACCATTGTGTTGATGCGTTTTATCTTGACAAAGTCCGGGTGTAGCAATATACAACCAATCCTGGGGATAATATTCCCGCGGAGGTTGTCAATGAAGACGTAGAGAAATTGTACTTAGCTGTTTGTTGGTTCTTCTCTCGCTTGTATACTTTGCACGAGTATGGGTCTTCCAGTTTGATGTGCGAGGCCCAGGTCCAGAGTCCAGAGTCCAGAGTCCAGAGTCCAGAGTCCAGTTCGTAGTAGGTCGGTGTCGAGTCGAGGTGGTGGGTTCGAAAGATATGTAGTAGTTTAGCTCCTCACAGACAGGGTGCTGTGTAACGATCGGGGCTGAGAGTACCTGTAAGGTTAGAAATGTCAATGGGAACAAGAGTTGTCGTATCACGGTCTACGAAGCAAGAGGGTTCTCAAGCAGAAGCAAGACTGCAGTCCAATATCTATGCTGTGGCTTGGCCATTGCGGTACTGCCGCCTCTGCGCTGAACACCCATTATCGCCAGGGAAGTGTTTACACGGTGGTTGACCGGAGGACGAAGGCACGCTATGCTCAAAGTATGGGGTCTGTTGCGGCGGTGGTGTTGCATGTGTTCAGTATATGTCTGATGTTGACAAGAGACGTTAGATTTTAGATTTGAATTCGCACGTTTGAACTTGCCATTTGGGGGGGAGTTCAACGACCAGCACGTGCGGAGCCGTTATTTTAGAAGTTTGCGCATCACTCCAGGCGTACGGCAGTCGGCAATGTCGAACATGTTGCAGGCGTTGCTATGCGCTCAAGTCTAGAGAAGTTCCTACATCCATAAAATACTCGTCATGAAGCCAAGTACTGGAACGAGCTTGATAGAGGGTCCAGCACAATCACAGCGCATCTCCAATCAATTTACTCGAGAGAATGCCATGTGGACGTGCAGCTCACGACGTTCCTGTCTCACTTTTGTCGTCATCCGAGTGTGAGAAGCTTGTAATACAAGCGGTGATTGTATCGTGCTGCCGTGCACCACTCTTGCAGTGATCATGTGCCTCTCCAGGGTGGTTCTCGAGAAACATGAGATATCTTAGTACAGGTATAGTGGCCCCGAAAGCGGAATATGCATTATGTACACGTTAGTCAACCGCTGATGTCCTGCCTGTCATCAGTAGTATTCGTCCAACTGCCTGGATCAGCCGTCCGACGCCCGCTGGCTTCAGCTCTTCGCAGGGATTCCAGTTACGATGGCAATGTCAGTGATCTTGCCGCCGTTGAACCCCTCTGCGTCGTAGGGGCAAGAACTGCAGGCGCAAATACAGTCTTGCATGGCTTCAAATTCAACAAAGTCGCCGGGTTTGCTACTTCCAAGGCGCTTGAGGCTGTAGTTCGGCGTGTTCTGGAAGATGTTGAAAGGGTCTGTAACATCCAGATGGCTCTTCATTCCATACGGCTCCATAGCTTCAGCGATGTTCGACGCACAGGAACGGTGCCCTGGCCGACCCTCTTTTTCGTACATCTTGGGGAAGCAGCTCATGAAGGTCATGTCGTGCACCTTGACCGTATCCTCGACTAGTTTCAGGATCGGCTCATCGTTGTTGGTCCAGAGATACTCGCCCACGGCCGGTGTAACTCCACTAAGACGGAAGCGCGTGTATGCCATGCTCAGTTTCTCAACGAGATCAGTACCCTGCACCCAGGCGGCGAAATCGACGACCTGCTCGCCGTGGAGGTCAACAACTCGGAAACGCTCGCCTTTTTTCACCTCAAAGGCGAGGCCATGAGCGGCCTTGCAGATGTGTGTCTTTGGGCCGGACGTAGCATTGGAGGACATCGACTGCACGTCTTGAATGTCTGGGAAGACCATGTTGAGCCAGCTGTCCTTTACCGACTGGCCAATGCCTGTAGACTGAGTGAAGTGTGCCCCGGGTGTTGTTGTGGCGCGTGGTCTTTTGCAGTTGATGTAGGTAGGTACGCGTAAGAATGTCAATGGCAACGTAGACAACAAGGTATGCTTGGAAGAGTGAAACCAAGCACTGACTGGATGGTATTTGCTGTGATGGATGTGAGTAGCGTGGAGCACGAATCACACTTGACCTTTATATGCCGCCGTGCTCCGCAGTGATGGCATCCTCGGTATGGTCCACAGGTCCTGAGACCTCAACATGGATGTCCATGCCGACGTGCATCAAGATCTCCGGAACGGGAGTCGCCGACGCCGCCAGACTATGACGTTGCAGGGCGTCCAGACCGAGTGCGATCCTTCCAGGCCCAGTCGATGTGGGATTCCACCCCCAAGAAACCGACAAGGGACACAAGACGACAAGGCGTAAGGCACAAGGCCGAGTCTGCACCACTCGCACTAATACTCCGCCATACCCGTGACTTCACTCACCTGAGAGTTCTTGGGCATCAAAGTCATCCTGGCTCCTCAATTCTGGTCCCGTTTCCTCCCTCGCTCCTCCAGGCCTCAACAACAGGGCCGCGTACCGCTGCTTCGCTACTTGTTTCCAAACGTCCATGCTGAGGCACGGAGGAAGCTAGACAATATCCGATATAACCGCTTTCCTTCTCTCAGACACCGCGCCCAGGCTTCCATCTATCGCTATCTGGTCTCTCGCCAACTCCGTAAGCAACAGCAAAAAGTCAACAGCCTACTCGGACGCCTAAGGGTGCCCCGAACAGACCGCCGATCTATACGGCCTTCGAAAGATGCTGCTGCATTGCAAACCAAGGACAGAATGGCGTTCAATGGATCTGGCGGCAGCGGCTACGTCGACCTGTCTGCTTTCAGGTCGGAAGGGAAGGAACCTGGTTCTAGGCGGAAGAAGCTGGCAGGCTACTTGAAATCAGCCAACGAACTGCGATCGAATTACTGGAACGGAGGCGACTCGCACACCTCAAGAGCTGGAGACGAGGAGCATGACAATCCATTCCCGGACGCATCGATCGTTAAGCACGGCAATGCGGAGATGATATTGTTCCCCAGCTACGCTCGCAAGCACATCAAAGAGGCGCCAGTACCTATGTCGGACGACTCTAGTAACGACGAAGATTTCTGGAGGCGGCAGTGGGACAAGAATGAGAGTGACAGGGCTATCGTTGATGTTGATGTACGAGGATGGATATACAACCCGCAGAAAGGTCCACACGGGCGGAAACATCGCTTGATGATTGGTGTCGCGAGACAAGTTGTCGGCCTTCCGTCTGCCAGTAATAAGTCGGCGGAGAGCAGTGCGCCCTCCAGTCGTGCTTCGAGTCCCAACCGGTCTTCGGCGCAGGAGGAAGATCTCATCAGCTTTGAAGCGGAGCAGCTTGTACAGCGGGGAAACACCGAAGCGCAATATGCACAACGTGGTTCTTACAGCGAAAATCCAAGTCGTAACCCAGACGGAGTGGACAGAGGCCGTCAGCAATCGTATAGCTCCAATCTGGCCCAAACGACGACGGCTTCTTCGGACAGAGACCCCATCATAAAGCCATTGCAAAAGCGAGAAAGCTGGGCGCACCCAGCGAACATGACTGCTGCTGAGCTCGCCACGGCCAATGGCTATTTGCTCACAAGACTGAAGCCATTCCTCGCCACCGGTCTCGCAGAGCAGCCTGTCAGCGCCTTCTTCTACAACGACTCGATATCACGCCAACGGACAGTGTATACAGACGCATCTGGACATTTCAATGTCAGGGCACCCCTCGACTTTATCCCAACACATGTGCGTGTCCTTGCGGGAGAGGGCTTCTCGGCAACAGAGGAAGTCAACGTTACGACAGATAAAGGTGTCAGCCTGATCAGCGATATCGACGACACTATCAAGCATTCAAACATCAGTGGCGGTGCCCGAGAGATCTTCCGCAACGCTTTCATCCGAGACCTGAACGATCTGTCCATCGATGGCGTTCGCGAATGGTACAACACTTTACATGACATGGGAGTCAAAGTCCACTATGTCTCCAACGCACCTTGGCAGGTGTATCCTGTACTCTCGTCCTACTTTAAACTTGCGAAGCTGCCGCCAGGATCGTTCCATTTGAAGCAGTATAGTGGGGCTCTACAGGGGATTTTTGAGCCCGTGGCTGAACGGAAAAAAGGAACTTTGGATAGGTTGATGCGAGACTTCCCAGAGCGAAAGTTCATCCTTGTCGGTGACAGCGGTGAAGCAGATCTGGAGGTGTACACTGATGTAGTGTTGGGCAACCCGGGACGCATCCTCGGTGTCTTCATCCGAGATGTTACCACACCTGTCACTTCCGGATACTTTGATCCCAACAGTGGACCAGGCAGTGGAAAAAACAGCAGATCAGGCACTCGTAATCACTCGAGAACGCAAAGCGGCGACAGTTTGAACATGTCGAAGAGAATCAGCCGTCCTCAAGACATTCGCGAAGACGATTCAGATCTCAAAGCAGCCATTGCCGCGTCACTGCAGGACATGGAGGAGGAGACACGGCAGGCAAGACGAAGTATCAACCCAGACGCACACGTCGCTGGTCGACTGAGAGACGACGGCCGGGCCAATCGCCCAATTCTGCCTGACCGAATGGCTACCTCGCCAGGCTCGATAAAACATTTCTCGACGTCGCCTGAAGAGGACCTCATCGACTTCAGCGACGAAGTATACGTCGCCAAGAAGCCACAGATGTATCTTTCACCATCCGACAGCAACCTTGCAGCGAGACGAGCAAAGGTTACATCAGAACCTCACAGACACTCACCTGCTCTCCCGCCCAAGCCACAAGCACTCCGACGCCCCAGTTCGGGATCCATGGTCACGGAAACGGGCAAGCAACCCCCGCCTCGCCCACGCAAGCCATCCACTACGGTGAAACCGCCCTCTCCGCAACCACCATTCCACAACACTCAGCCGAGCAAACACTCTCCTCTAAGCCAGGTTCAACGCTCCGTTTCAAGTCCAAAGCAGCCGCCACCTTTGCCGACCCGACGTGGTTTAGGCAAGCGGAAAGAAACGAAACCTGACACATCCTCAATCCCAGGCTCATGGCAAACCGATCTTGCATACGGCAACCCACCCAAGCATAACAATTTCGACCCGGCTTTCGAGCCATCCTCTTCTAGCTCGCGCCCTCTCGCACCGCCACCTCCGCCGCGCCGTAAGGGAAGCAACAGTAATCTCTCGTTCACAACTTCTGCTCGCAGGCAACGCGACAGTAGCGCGTGGAGTGACGACGGCCTGCCGAGTAGTCCGGGCGATGGCATGGGCAAGAAGGAGTTCTTGTGGACGCAAAGATGGGCCAAGGCCAAGGCTATCATGGACCGCAACGGCGTGACCCTGCGCACATGGAGGGTCGGCAGTGACGTGGCAGACGTTTGCGTCAAGCTGGCTGAGATGGAGATTCGAGACATGGAAAAGGAGGATAAGATGAGAGGTAGGAGGTGACGATTGATATGATTGATGACTATGGTCACGATTGGGTGGTGGTATATATGTATTCGGGAAAGCACTCGCGGTGGCCTTCCCAATGTTCTTGCATAGCGAGCGTGAGAGTGGACTAATAACCTATCATCGCATTAATTATTTTCTTCAAAATGTTACTGGTAATTGAATTGATGTGCATGAAACAGTTTCTTCTCTTTCAGAAATTTGGAACCAATGCTGGTCGCTGCTGACAGACAAACCCAGACCTGGGGTACAGTACTCGTTCACCTTCATGGATACATACATTACTTGTCAAGACTCTCATTGTCTGATCCACAAATTCCCTGCTATGAAAAACTTGCCAACCCAGCCAACATAAACGCTCACTGTGCCTACAATAATATGATCGGTCCAGGAACTCCTCAAGGCCGCACCAATCCGTTGTCACTTTGAACCCTCTGACCCAAAACAGCCTCACCCACCAAGGGAAAGTTAACATTCTTCATGACAAGACCACCCATTCGTTCTCAAGCCGATACAGGAAGAACAGAAGGAAAAAATCACCATCTCCCATCATCATCATCATCATCATCATCACGAACAAGAAATCCTCGCCGACCTAATAAGCGCCTTGACGAACCTATCCGGCCGACTAAAACACTTCGAAACACCACCCTCAATCCCACCCAACGGATGTGGAGTGAAATTTCCCTGGCAACCCTCGTCTTCGAAAGCGAGCAATTGGCAGGTACTAACGGCAGCAGCAGCAACATTGGAAACGAACCCATCGCTGCTCCCGCCGCTGCCCTCATAAACGGTGTAATAGAAAGAATGCGGGATGCCTTTGCTGGCGTTTATAGAGACGCATTCGGACGAAGAGGACGTGGGAGGAGGGACGGGGACGGTGAGGATCGTGTCTGTGGGCCGGCTGATGAAGAATTTCTGGAGGTAGTCTTTGTCGCTTGCTAGGCAGAAGGGGAATTCGTAGGCGGTGATTTTGACGGTTGTCGGCGTGCCTTCTGGTCGTGAGGGTTGTTGGCCGCAGGCCAGAGGGGTGAAGGGGGCGAGGGTTAGGGCGAGGCCTGCTGTGATCTGGTGGGCATGGGGTGTTAGTCTTTTGTGTCATCTTCTGTTTCCGTATGCATGTAGTGTTTGTCTGTTTGGGTTGGAAGGGAGGGCGGGTCATGGTGGGGCAATGGAGGTGTAGAATGGATGATTATTTACGTTGTTAGGATGCATCTTAGATGTTGATCTGGCGAATTGACGGTATGGTTGCGGTGAAGGATTCGAAACTCGGTTTGATTGACGCCTTAGTGGACAAGCAACAAACAAGTAGACGAGACAAGAGCTGCCGTGTATCTCAATGCTCCAAGGCAGGCCTTCCTTGCTGGTAGAAAGTATATTCGGAAGGTACGTTGTTTAGTTTTCCTTCTTCATGCACGTAGTGGCTTTGTTCTCTTTGACACAAAGAAGTCGCACGAGGTCTCACCCCCAGACTCTGGCTTTTCAGGAGGCTGCTCACCACTCGTAACAGCCATTTTGATTAGGGGCCGTTTTTTAAACCTTATGTACGTGCGTTGACGGAGGTGGTGGGTGGAAAATCAACGTTTTACGCTTAGGCTTCGAAACAGCCCTGAGCGGTCGACCTCTTGTGTCGATTTTACATGTATGCGATGCCAGGTTCAAGGCAATGATAAGACGCTGGTTTGAATCGACGTAGAGAGGAAGTACACGCGATGTGGAAGTCGAGACAGAGAAGGTCATATATGAAGTCTGCGGTGTGCACGAATGTAGAAACGCATTGATGACAAAACATTGAACGCATGCCAGGCATACCGGAATCAACCGTATATTGACAGCGAAGCTTACAGAAATTCGTTAGATTTTTCAATGTCGTAAATTGGAAGTTGAGATGGATGGAATTGTGTTCAAAAAGGTTCGTTTCTTTCGATGTAGTAAATAGAAAATTCAGACGGCCTGGTGGTATTCAGAAGCCCTGGGGTATACAACGATAGCACACACATACAGAAGAGACGATAGAAAAAGAAGACGCCTCGCTCCTCCTTCTCTTCCCAAATGGGATAGTAGCGAAAGGTGAAGGACGCGAGAAGCGACGAGATAGGTGGAAAAAAAGAAGAAGAAAAGAACAAAAAAAAGAGGGCAAAATGTGCAACGCCAAAGAGTCCCACGTTCCATCAGTGGGACAAATTCTTCTTCTTCTTGCAGTTCGCTTTCCCCAAAAAGAAGTCTTGGAAGCTCCCATGGGTCCCATTTCTTTTCCTGATGAATGGGCATGATACAATACATCAAAGCCCTCCCGAAACTCGCTGGTGGAGGGGGTTCTGATCGACAGAAACGCCGGTTTGGAAATGTTGTTGAGTGACAAGATAAGGAGAGTCGTCAAGTGTCTTTTGGTGACGGAGAGCTTTTGTTGTTCATCTCTCTTTCGTATCATTTTGTACTTTTTTTGGTTCATCGCATCGATTCACGATCGAGGCTCGAGGTTCGACTCAGCGGAGCATTTGGATCACCGGGGCTTCCGGAGAACTGCTCGCCTCGTCTGCGTCGTTCACTTGGGTTGCGACTGAAAATTCGTCGGGGCCAGGACCGCTCGCTGCGCTGCAGAGGTTCAATCGGGCGGGGGGAAGAAGATCGGATGTTGAGGGACGACATAGGCTCGACAATACTGCTGCTGCTGTCATCGTGCTGCAGTGTGACAGGTGCATCTTTATGGATCTTGACAAACAGTTTGGCGTCGCGGTATTGCTCGCCGTGCGGGTTGAACAGAGGGAGGTGACGGTAGCCTTGCTGCAGGCTGTCGAGCTTTGCGGTGAAGGTGGCGAGCAGAGTGTTGTTGGAGTTGGCGCGACGGCCATCTGGAGAGTTCCAGACCGTCCAGCGCACGAAGATGAGGCTCGTGTGCTTGGTCTCGACGGTCATGTTGATGGGCTGATTGAAGACTGGGTCGAAACCGTTGCCTTCGACGACACGAGTGCGCTTGCGCAAAGGAGATCCAATGCCCAGCATGCCGTCGCGGGCGGAGGCATCGGTGCCGCCTTCGCCGGTGGCAATGCCACGCGCCTTGTCTTCGGGAGAATACATCTCGAACTCGATGTACGGGTTCATTGGGGTTTCCGAGGACTGGTTTCGTGGACGAGGCAAGCGCTGAGCCGACACAATGTCGACACCGAACTTGACGATCTTCTTCCACTTCTTCTCCTTCGCCTGCCCGTCATCTGCCATGACGTCCGCAATGGCGAGGTGCTTCGCCTGGCGGAGCTCGTCTGGCTTGAGTACATAGCCCAGGCGATCGGAGCCGGCTGCAAACATGGCTTCGTTGACTTGCATGTGTACGTCGTAGGTCTGCCAATTCAGCGCGGCCATTTGGACCCCACGACGCCAGGCCTGCAGCGGGTTGAAGTTGGAAGAGTCGATACGCCTGGCACCCGGGTACACGCGCATGAGGTAGCGCATGTTGTGCTTCTCGAGCGCTGTCTTGCTGTCTGACTCTTTGGCACAGAGCTTGACGAATGTGTTTTCCGAGAAGGAGAAGATGTGGTTGTAAGTCTTGGCTTCCTGAAGACCAAAGCCGCCGTATTTAATTCCCTGCGCATACACGCCGAGGCGACCAAGATCTGGTGTGATTTTGCTTGTCTTGCGCTTCTTGCCTTTCTCGATGGCGGCTGCGGGGTGATCACTATCCTCACTGGAAGAGCTTGGCGATAGAGTGGGACCAGAGGTGGTGGAGCCTCTAGGTGTCGACGACGCGGCTACGAAACTGTCCGCGGGACTCATTGTAGGTGGGCTGTTGACGAGCGGAGATGCAGAAACAAAGCTTGGGTCGGAAGATGGTGTGCGTGTAAACGTGGAGTTGATGCTGCGCGCGCGGCTCCGGCCGTTGGGCGCGTCTGCAATCTGCATTCCGAAGTCGCTATCCTCCGCCGCCTTGACCTTGATGAGGATCTTGTTCCTCAACTCCTCGGGTGAGGGCAGAGTAACAGAGTCGTTCATCAAAGGCTCGAGAACCATGATGCCTTCCCAATGCTTCTTCATAAGCTCAACCATGGCGAGCTGCTGGTCCACAGTGCAATGGACTTCGAGCGAGACTATCAACGGGTATGGCGTGCTGTGGAAGGCGTATTTGGCGATGACGGAGACACAGTCTGCAAAGGGAATTTTGGTGGTCATCGTGCGGCCATGTGTGACCATGGGACGGCCATCGTCACCGTCCCAACAATCGATCTCGATGCAGCGACACCCCTTCACAAGTGCCGAAATGTAGCCTTCAACGCTGGACGCACCGGCGACCTGTCGACCGAGCAGATAAGTGTTGTGTGAGCTGGAGACAAAGTATTCGTTCAGAGGGCGGTCCAGGACGACGTCGCCCTTCTTCGATAACAGTGGCGCGTTGTGGGAGGACGTCATGAAGTTCTGGAATCCAAGCATGTTCATCGTGCGATAGCCGATGATCGGTTCCGCGTCGGGCAAGCGATGCTGGGTTGAGGCATTCTTCGCGTACTTGTCAAAGACAGCCTCCCAGTGGCCAAGGTCCTTGTCAACATCAACGCACTGTTCGACTCGCAGAAACTCTGAAAACGTGCCAAAGTCCATCTCGATATCAGTGCCGAATTTGATGTTCCGGTAGAGGTTCTGGATGTCTTTTCGTTCTTTGAACGAGTCGACGAAATCGCGGTATTGCGCGTAGTCGAGACTGCCAGAAAGGGTAATGTCGGATCGGGTGAAGTGCGTGCGCACAGTGTGGTCGGAACAATTGATCTCAAGCTTGCGACAAATCCAGCGTGCGTCTTCCAGAGTGAACGACTCGTCGGCGTCGGAGGCCTTGCGCGCCATGGCTTGACGCCAAGCCATCGCCATACTCTTCTCGCTTTTCTCAGTAGAGGAAGACAGTGCATTCATAATTTCTATCCTCTCTCTGGTGACCTTGTTCAGAGCATCTGCCCAGAGATTCGTGATGTAGGCATCGGGTGTCATGAGATGCATGTTCTTGATGGTACGGCCCTTCGATCGCTCGGGGAGTTCGTATATGATCGAGATCAGACGACCTTCGTGTTCCATAGGCACTTGCACATCGTCGCGTGCGTATCTCGAGTCGGCGCCAACACGGATCTCACGTACATCATCGATGAAGAAGGACTTGTTGTAGTTTGTCGCGTGCCAGCACACTCTGGCCGAGTTCGGGTCGAGCCAGATCTTGATCCTCTTGGATCGTTTCGACGTGTGCTTGGTGACCCAGGTCCCTTGTTCCAGAACAGCGGAGATGGCAGGTGCGATGCCGCCTTCGAAGCTACTGAGAGCGCTAGACGCATTACTTGGCCGGCCAGCGACGTTTCCAAGTCCGTTGTGGCGACCACGTGCCTTGGATGGTGCTCTTGACGGTGCTCGAGAGGGTGCTCTAGAATATGAACGTTCCTCAATAACGTCGTCGGGGATCTCAGGTGGGCTATCCAGCTCAAGATCGGAGACATCCTGGCCGAGATCCGAATTGCCGTTGCTGTCACTACGTCGACGCATGAGAACGGGTCCGGCACTCACGTCGCGCATGCGCATCGATTGGGTAGTTGAGGCACGTCGCCTCAGCTTGTTGTGTGCGCCACGGGAAAGTCGACGGATCAGGCCGGGACTTTTTCCAGTCATAGCCTCGGACATGGAGCTGGGATGTGGCACGCGAGTGTGGGGAGAAGGTGAACGTTCGTGAATCGGTCTCTCCAGTGCGGATGATCGAGGATGCACTGATGGCGAGATGGTCGGGTAGATCTGTGGCGAAAGGCCATTCTCCACAACACGATCCTGGAGCATGAAAGACCGTTTTGAGCGGAGGGAAGGTTTCTGAGAGAGGGGACTGCCTCGAACGGACGAGGCAGCACTGCTGAGCGCAGCGGCCGAAGCTGGTGTGACCGTCATGGAGACGGTGGTGGAGAGTGTCGAAGGGTTATTAGGCACACTGGAAGCGGCCTGCGCTCGTGGAGTGGCGTTGGAGGTGTCGGGATTTATGAAGATGCCATTGGGGTGTTCGTACAGCGGCGAAGGTGGACGAGACGGAAGGTTCATGACTGGCGGCCAGGGCAATATATATCAGGACTACTCCGTGAGCATTGCGCGAGGCATTGTGGACTGCGAGCAGCGTGGCCGTCCCGGGAGGTGAGGTTGCACCAGAGTTGCCTCGCAGAGCCAGCTGGGTAAGGCAAAGGCAGATATGTAAAGGGCGGCAGCAGAAGGAATCGACCAGCGATGATTAGCGGGTTCGCGCCAGCGCGACTGCGGACTGCGGACTGCGGAGAGGGTGCTGCGGAGTCTGGCGATACACAAGGCAAGGCAGCCGGTATAGTAGGTCGCGCGGTACAGTGGCCTCGGGTGTGCTGGCGACGTGGGCCAGGATGCACGTCAGAGATCCTCTTTGCTCGTCCTGTGGGGGCGAGCTGCACTTGGGCTGGGCTGCAGGAGGCTGCAGGCTGAGCGGGATAAGGTAGTGGGTAGTTGGTAGGTAGTAGGTAGAGTGGCAGCCGGATTAGGCGGACGAGCAGGCAGGGCAGTACAGGGAATAGAGTACGGTAGTAGTGGAAGTAGTAGTAGTAGTAGCGGTAGAAGTGTATAGCAGCAGTTGTAGTCGTAGTCGTAGCCGTGGGTCGTAGTAGTTTTTTGGCGGGCACAGCAGCGGCAGCGGCAGCGGTACAGTCAAACGGTACAAGGCAGGCAGGCAGGACGAGTGCGGCGGGTGCTGGAAAAGGAGCGTAATGGGTCGGAGGTGCAAGGCTGGCGCGCGCGCAAAGAAAGCGGTGATGAGGCGAGTCGGCAATGGGATGACTGGATTATTCGAGGTTTGGTGGTGAGCGAAATGATGGTCGAGGAAAGACGTGTGGAAGGATCAAATGCGAGCCAGCCGTTGACTTCCACTCCCGCCCGCTGTAAAATTGGCCTCCCTCATCGTAGGACTCCCGCACTTGAACCAACCAACTTTTGAACCTACTAAACAAGGTACCATACTAACATACTCTGCTCCACCGTGCTCTTTTTTCGGGCTCCAGTCGCGCTCGTGTGAAACGTCATCCCAATCTCGCGCCAGGGCTGTTACCTGACTGCAACAGTCCGCCATGGAGAAACGCCGCCCTATGGGCATGCGACGATACCAAAACTCCTACTACTGCTTCCCTGGCCTGGTCGACCTCCACGGGCCTGTACCGCCGCAAAATGCAAAGTGCGAGCTGACCTTTTGATGACCCGCGGCCTTGTATCATGATCCTGTCATCCCCAAAGCCGCCCCCTTCCGAAAGGCGGGCTCTCACACTCTAATCGCAAAGGGGAGGGCTGGCTGCAAAGCTACTACTGTACATACAGTACCGGTTACCTCCACGTCTGGTGAATCGCTTCCCTCGGATTAGTACAGTACAGTACAGTACAGTACCTGTCTCCCTGCCGCCCTGCCTTCTTCGTCTGTCTGCATCGTCTCGTCTCACACACGCCTCCAGCTTGTGAGCCCTGGGCTACCCCGACAGTGCTCGCCGTCGCCCTCGACACCGAACGTTAAGGGTCCGAAACCACGACACTGCGATTCGCGACTCGCGATTCAGGACTCAGGGCCAAGCAGAAGGCAGCCTTGGTGTGACCGGCAGCTTGGGTTCGAAATGCCGGGTCGATGCAACTTAGCGAATGCTCGGCTTGTCTCGCATTCGCTACACCTGATTTCCGTTCCCGTCTTTGCTACATACTATGTAGTACTCTTACACAACAGCTCGTTGCATGCGTTTGACTGCTATTGAAATCCCAATCAGACTGCTACCTCAGCCTATTCGTGCTCACGGGCGCACAGTCGGAAAAGCACCTACTTCCCTCCTGCTTGGCGCCATGAATAGTATCAAGATTTTTGCGCCGTTGGGCCGCCGTTGCAAGCTGCATGAGCCATCCCTCCCCACAGGTTGGTTGTTAGTAGCTGGGTTATGCACTGATGTTAGACTTTCGCGCCACACCCGTCATCCATTGGCCGGGTTATTTCACACAGCTTATCTTCCTTTTCACTCACCATGGGGATTGCATGTAGTGTCGTGTTTGCTCACCCAGGCGCAGCGTGCAGGATGAAAATCATGTGGTCTGATCAGGCATTGCGTTCCGTGAAGAGAGCGGTGTGTGATTGCTGCGACAGGGTGCATGCCGCCAGTCATATCGCATTGACACAGCCAGTCCCGCACGAGCCATGCATGATCTGACACTGTCCTCCGGCAAGGCTGAGACACTGCCTGTCTGCCACGGGATGCTAGCAGGCAATGCCGCATCCCCAGGGCCACAATGCCTGCGGTGCTCTTTTCTAGACTGTTCCCTCTCAGCGATGGACTGTATCGTTGGTGTCACGGCATTGCTTTGCATGCCTGAGCCCTGTTTCAACATGCATGCCCTTCTTTTCAGAAAATTGAAAGAATCCTTGAAGCCGGCTCGGCCTGCCTCTAGCACCTGGTAGACCATATCAAACACGAGAAAATCAGAAACATCGTCTCCTAAGCCTCTTCCAAGTGGGGAGGGATGTGCAACTACTACTTTGTGCACAGCACGCAGCGCCCAATCAGCCCGCCACCCATCCGACGACGTTGCTCGTCGCAAATCATCATTCCGCACACGCGAAAGAGTATCCACCGTCATCTCTCTGCCTTACCAGGTGCCCACAAGTCTCCTTCCTCCCATCTCGCGTGTCCGGATACACAGAGAGAATCCCCGGCATCGCTGGCGGTCCGTTGAAGCACCGTCGTCAGATCTCCAGAGGAAGTTTCCGAAGGGAGTATCGGGCAGCCTGCTCAGTCAACTTAACTTTCTTCTACAAAACGTCTGCTACTCGCTACACCGACAAACGACCCGCGGAGGAAGGGGTTCCTGGAAGCCGCACCTCCTAGTAGCGGTAGCGCAGAAGCGTGATGTTGCTATTCGTTTGAGTCTATCCCCTGAAACGCCAGCCTCCCCTTCCCACCACCTTCCACGTGCGGCACCACTACCTAGTAACTGTTCTTGACGTGAGCGGATGACTCGACGACCACCTACGAGGCACGCGGTTTGTAGCTCTTCATCTTGACCGGTGCCATCATTATCACTGGTTCTGCCGAATTGTGGCGGAGTACAGCGTTCTTGATGCTACGCCTCTTCCTTCTCATCACCACTGTAATTTTCGTCCAACATCACCTCTCTACTACTGCACTCTTCCAGTATCCGGTTAGCCGGCTCATGCAGTCTACACCGGGACATCAACCCCCGCGAGATACGTACCTCGAGAAAGCAACACCACAAGCAGGTTGGCAACAACCTTCCGTTCGTTCACGCAGCCTGCCGCATGTCAGCACTTAATCAAACCAACGCTGCATGGCCTGACTGACTACCTGCATCTCTTGCTGCGCGCGGTTCCGGTAAGGAACTCAGGCAGGCATCTCGCGATGTGCGGCTGCGCCGCCTTACACAGGTGTCCTCCCAAGCAAAACTGTGCCCTCGGGCTCTCATCCTGCGAAGGATTGATCTCATCTAAATTTACCCTCCAGGCACCAGGATCCTTATATAGTTATCCAGCCCTGCCTGTATGAAGACACGGCTCGGCTTTACCAATGGGGAAGCTGGTAGTTAATTGTTTAATCAATTTCCGACTACTGCTGACGAGCGCAGGGAAGCCATGCAGCATGCTCGCCATCCATCGACTATCAAGCATACATCGGTGGTCTGCAGACGTGCATTTGCTCAAACCGATCACGTACATGTAAGTCATAAAACTGCAGCGGATCCAAAAGCAGCCTGCGGCATGACATACACACATGCTGCACAGGTGCAGCATGCCAATACCAACAGGAAGGTGAGGCAATCAATCAAGTTTCCCCCCAAATGCAAAGCCCAGTTTTCATTTGCTCCGCCATCATCTCACCACCTCACCCCACTAACCCACCTTTGTACACTCACCACCACTTTCTTCGAAACGAGTCCGAGAGACCGACTACTACTGCATGGGAAACTCGGTCAGACCTCTAACTAAAGTCCCCGCCGAATCTGCTGTGCGACCAAGGACAGCTTGACACCTGGCAGTCGTGCCCATCATCCATGCACGCACGCACGCGCGCCAAACACCCCGCTCGAGGTGGTACAGCGCACTGCACTGCCAAACGGTCGGGAACGGGCATACTACTACGACATCATCATCATCAGCGTGCATGCGCGCAGGTGCATGAAAGCGGCGGTGGGCTGTGTGCTGTGTCCAAACGAAGCACAAACGAATCTACTCTCTTGCCGACGTCCGCCTGCTGCCCACGCACCTCATGACCTCGGCGAAAACGATCAATGGTAGTAAAATCACTCATATATGTGCGGTTGACTAATCCAACCACACAAGCGATAGTGCCATGTGTGGGGCGTGTGGACGACCGATGCCACCGCATCAATCTATCATCAATCTTAGGTACTGTACTTTATCAGCTATTTCGTGCGCTGGCGGCCACGTGCGGAGTGTGCAGATCATGTGCTCTTCCTTCTTTCTGCCGACCTCCGAGCTCTTTTGCATGCATGCAGGCTGGTTGGCTGGGCGACGAGAACAATCACTGGGCTGGCGGGCTGGGCGGAGATTCGATTCTTCCAAGGAACTTCTCTGGTCGATGACTCCGCGGGTATGTGGGTGGTGCTTGGACGGTAAGAAAGTGCGGTCGGGGAACGATCGCGCCACACCCCTGCTGCCCTGCTTCTTTCACCGAGAACTGTGTGATCATTTTCTCTGGGCGGCGCGGATGGATCGGTCATGCGCGCGAGTTTGTGCATGCTTGGGTTTGGCTCGTTGGATGATGGGACTTTTCGGGCCCCGGCAACATCATATCGCTTGTTCCAGAAATGTGGGTGCGTCGGGGCGTGTGGGCGAGGTGCATTTCAGCCTTCGATATGCTGGTTTGGTGGTGGCATGACTTTTGTTTGGTAATGGTCATATGTTTTGCTGACCGGGCGGACGATTACGATTGCATGATTGATGGACATCACCACTATCTAATTCTGTGAGCTGTGTACTTGGTGGCGTGTGATTATCTATTACGAACCGGTGAGAGATGAAGTACCGATCTTGTGCTTTGTTCGCTTAGCTGTTCGCCTGTTGACATGTACGTTGCATGAGTTCACCCCTGCGTTGTCCCACTCTGGCGTTTGGTCATATCGCTTCGCTTTTCTATGTATGCAAGCTGCCGGCGCTTGAGTGGATCTGAGGGTATTGTTACCGCTCTATGGTCATCGTAAAGGGTGGGTACTGTACAAGTATTTCGAATGATTAGATTGGCTACACCGCTGACGATGAGTGAATTGGTATGTAACCCCAACCCGAACCCTATTTGAGTCAAAATACAGTCGTGTAAACATTGAAGACCATTCGCACATTGGCAATAGTGCCCATCAGCTTTTGTATTATATTATACAGTCTTTGAGAGGATAATGCCCAATCAGATCGATGCCATGTTCTGGATGTCGCAGCATTGACTCATGGACGACAGCAGCGTACATGTATGTAGAGTCCGGCTCCAATGCAGAAGGACTTCGAGAGGTACTGTATACGGCTACCACCTTAGTCCAGACATCGAGTCTCATCCCATCTCATCTTCACACTACAAAAAATATATCCTGACGCCCGGGGATTCATCTTTTTGTCCATTGTTAAGGTAAAAGGTATGCAGTCTTGAGGTTCGCCTTTGAAGACAGACAAGCGCACAATGCAGGTCCGAATTCGGGTGTGAATCAAGTTGACTCGGAAGGGCCAAACGAACGAATGCATATGTGCCGATCTGTGACACATGCTTGTTGTTGCTATTCTTCGTGAATATTGTAAGGTGTATGTTACTAAGGTATACTGTCATGTGAAGTAGAACATGGCGAATGCACTGGCAAACTCAACGGCTTCAATTCTATGTGATCGGCGCGTATGACGCACTTCTAGGCATTCACATGAGAGAGGCTTGGAGTTGAGCTGTTTGCTACCAGACAGCTACAGCTACAGTACATGCACGAAGACTCGACTCTCTCTTTCACCGAGCACTCACAATCAGCTACAATAATCCTATTCTTTGTACATACTCCTCACGACTATTCCGACTCCATCCGCCCACCTCCTCATCCGTACATCCAACACTCGGCGCCAAAGCATCTACAGTAAACGAAGCTACCGCTGCTACACCACCTACCTGCTCGCATATCTCATCCGACTCAACCGCAGCTTTCCCCTCAACTCTTCTTTCTCGGCGCCGCATGTCCTCTGCAACTTTGACTAGGAATCTCGGACACCTGCAATCTGCCCCTGCGCCTGGATCCACTACGTCGTCCACTTATACCTCAAACTCCGGCCACGAGCCGAATGGGCATCGTACAAGCCGTTTCATGGAAGAAGGATTAGCCCACCGTCCGGCAAACTCGAGCGCGGGTGCGGACGCATACGCTGTGCCACAAGCATATACACCATCGCGCAATTCGATAGACCCAGCCACGGTTCCTATGCGCACAAGCTCATCGCGAGCTGCATTGAACGGAGACTTTGGCGGCCCAACCAGCCCGATCGATCCCAGGAACCGCACAATCTCGCCAAGCGAGTCCAAGAGGAAGCCGCAAGTCAGCGAAAGCGATTGGTACGGCGCAGGCAAAGCCAGTAGACCATCGCCGCCGCTCATGAAGACCGAGGAGCACACTGGGCCTGGGCACTCACAGGGAGAAGGAGCACCCTATGTTGGACAGGACCTGATACACGGTGATGGCTTCAGCTGGAGCGCAGAGAAGGAGAATATCGTCAAAGGACCTTACGACTACCTCGAGTCGCATCCGGGCAAGGATGTGCGCAGCCAGTTGATCAACGCCTTCAACCTCTGGCTGCGAGTCCCGGAACCCGAGCTCTCGATCATCAACAAAGTAGTCGGCATGCTGCATACAGCCTCGCTTCTCATCGACGATGTGGAAGACAACTCGAACCTACGCCGCGGCGTGCCCGTCGCCCACTTGATCTTCGGTACCGCGCAAACGATCAACAGCGCTAACTACGTCTACTTCTGCGCCCTGCAAGAAATCACAAAGCTCAACAACCCCGAGGCCATCCGCATCTACACCGACGAGCTCCTCAACCTGCACCGCGGCCAAGGCATGGACCTCTTCTGGCGCGACACCCTAACGTGCCCCTCGGAAGACGACTACTTAGAAATGGTCGGCAACAAAACCGGCGGCCTCTTCCGGCTTGCCATAAAGCTCATGTTCGCCTGCTCGCCCTCACACCAAACTCCGGGAACAACAACCGACTACGTGCCGCTCGTAAACACAATCGGCCTGCTGTTCCAGATCCTCGACGACTACCGCAACCTGTCGCACCCGACCTACACGGCCAACAAAGGACTATGCGAGGATCTGACCGAAGGCAAGTTCTCCTTCCCGATCATCCACGCCATCCGCGCGAACCCGGGCAACCTCGTTCTGATCAACATCCTGAAACAGAAGCCGACCGACGACGATGTCAAGAGGTACGCCGTGGCCTACATGGACTCGGTGGGCTCCTTCGCGTACACACGCCGTGTCCTGCGCGGGTTGACCCGGAAGGCGTTGGCGCTGGTTGACGAGGTTGATGCCGGGCGCGGGAATGGTGGTGGGATCAAGGCTATTTTGGAGCTGTTGAAGGTTGAGAAGGGGAGCAAGGAGGCGAAGGCTGATGCTGTTGTTTGATCTTGTTGCGTTTAGCCTGTACCGGGTGTTTTTTGGTGTTGGATGAGATTTATGGGCTTGGAGGATTGAGGAGTGTTCTTTGGACTCCGGCGTTTGATTGGGAATGGGAGGCATATGGGTCCATCGACAGATGTGGCTCGCGATTGTCATGTTTCTTGCCTTTACTACACGAGGACATACGAGAGATGGAGACGGAAGGAAATCGGGCGAGAAACAAAAGAGCAATGGGGGGTTGAGAGGATAGCACCCCTTGGATCTTGCATGCGTCTTGCTAGTATATACTGAAGCACTGGCACTAATGTCGTGCTTAATATTTTCAACTTTTCCCTTCCATCTTACAACGGACTAAAGTCGTGCCCATTTCCTCGAAGCCTCGATATCAAACGGGCTCTGTGTAGCAGGCGTAACGAATCAATTTCCTAGTCTCTGCATGTGCTCCCTTTCACGGAAGGCACTGGTGGCCTAGAGATAGGCTAGGAAACCCCGGCATTCTCCCATGTTCGTAATGGTTGTGCTCGGCTTCCTCGAGGAGTCTCACAATTCTCCGCGGCCTGGAATTGCCGTAGGTGACGGTCTCCGTTCTGCTGTTCGGGTGCTCGTCTATGCACTTAAGCTTTCTGTCTTATCGATAGAAGTGCCTTGCAAACCGGCTCGTCGCGGCCAGCCACATGTGACCCGACTCTCTCACTTCTGATGGCCATGTGGCGACTTTCTCGTCAAATTCCCTATCCTTTGGGGATAGACACCCAAAACCTGGGCGTATCCCAATTTGCAGCATTTAAAGGTAGTCCTTCTTCTTAGCAGTGCGTGTGTACTGGTTCATGTGCCATTCAACATCGCCATCCTTGTTGTCCGCGGTGCCTTGCCTAATCTCGAACAGGCGCATAGTCATGCGCGGGCCAACCTCAGCCAATTCCACACTCTGGTAGCCGGTCTTGACGAAGACGTGGTGGCGGACTTCGACACTGTCTTCGATGTTCTTGAAAGTCACCACTCTGCTGCCGAGCTTTGCGGAGCCTTCCCGCGGAGGGAAAAGGTGTTGCAGGATTTTCACCACGCGCTTGCCGAGGGTGGTTGTGAAACCCTCGAAGATGAGGTGAGGGTACGATTCCGAGACTGTACCGCGGGAGGCGTTGGGAATGTCATGACGGAGGACGACGTTGTGCAGACTGAAGGAGGCAGTAGGGCCGTGAGGCATGTGAGAGATTGTGAGAGCTGTGGGCGTACCACGGTGTTCGTGGAGAAGGATAAGGTCGCTGAGGCCGGACGACTTGGCGGAAGAAACCAGGTTGGGCAAGATCAGGTTTCCTCTGTTCAAGCGAATACCAGTGGGAAGCAACAGACGGATCTCTTTGGCGAAAGAGGCAAGACGGCTGCTAGGGTCGCGCGAGGTGGTCACGAGGACACGCGGGTCGACAACACCGGACAGGTAGGAGTATTCGTCGTCGAGGTCCAGCTCATCTTCGGCGGTACGGTCGGCGCGGGTCTCGTCGTACTTGTAATCCTGGCGCAGTTTCTTGTCGTTGGCGATCGCCGAGTCGAGAGGCTTTCCAGTAGCCAGCGACTGCTTCAGCTTTGCGCGCTTCTCGCTGATTTCGGCATCACGGAGGGTGAGTGCACGGCGGTATAGGTAGTCGCGCCGTTGGCGGGCCTGTCGTCGGATCATTTTGGCGTGGGAGTTGTGAAGTGAAGTGAATGGGTGTAAGTCAAGTAAATCGTGAAGGGCAGGGCAATTTTTAGTGAAGCTCGGTCCCCCCGCCGTTCTTCGATTGATCAACTCCCGCAAACCATCACCTCCGCGCAATTGCTCTAGTTATTGCTGGCTGCGAGCGACACGCCAGGCAAAACCAACCCGGACAACAATACTTCACGCCGACCTCACCAGGACTCCCACAGGCGATAGTATCCTCCGCACTACATACCGGGGTTGAGGCCTCTGCTCTCGGCCCCGCCACTACCTTGCACTTCCCATTTCTGCCTCTCACCACTTTACTTTACCACCACACAAACGCGACGTCCTGCCATGGCCGCCGCCTTTGCCCATGCTGGCAACCACCTCGTTGGCGACTCGGTCTCTGCCATTAACGATGGCGATGACCTTTCCACTCTGGATGCCGGCGAGAGCGCCCTCGACAACGAGTACGGCCGCGGAAACTTGAACGGAGGCCCACGACGCAGGCGAGTGGGCGACGACGACGAGACCGATCTGGGATTCGATGATGATGATACGGAGAGCTTGGCGAGCCATGCTGTGAACGGAGCAAACGGAGCCGCTGGCCAGCAGCCCGAGGAGGAGGTAGAGCTGCCACCGCACGCCTGCGCATACTGCGGCATCCACAACCCTAGCAGCGTTGTCAAGTGCCTGTCATGCAACAAGTGGTTCTGCTCCGCTCGCGGCAACACGAGCTCGAGCCATATCATCAACCACCTCGTTCGCGCCAGACACAAGGAGGTCCAGCTGCACCCGACCTCTCAGCTTGGAGAGACCACCCTTGAATGCTACAACTGCGGTACCAAGAACGTTTTCTTGCTTGGATTCATCCCGGCGAAGAGCGACACTGTCGTCGTCCTGCTGTGCCGTCAGCCATGCGCCGCCATGCCGAGCAGCAAGGACATGAATTGGGACACCTCGCGCTGGCAGCCTTTGATCGAGGACCGCTCCTTTTTGCCATGGCTCGTCAGCGCGCCTACCGACCAGGAGCAGATGCGCGCCAGACACCTGCCGCCTCAGGTTATTGCCAAGCTGGAGGAGATGTGGAAGGACAACAGCAGTGCTACGATCCAGGACCTCGAGAAGAACTCCGGCATCGATGACGAGCCGGCGCCTGTTCTCTTGCGCTACGATGATGCTTACCAATACCAGAACGTCTTTGGCCCGTTGGTCAAGATCGAGGCAGACTACGACAGGAAGCTGAAAGAATCTCAGTCTCAGGACAACCTGATCGTTCGCTGGGACTTTGGTCTTAACAACAAGCACCTGGCCTCTTTTGTGCTGCCGAAACTGGAGCTCGGAGATGTCAAGCTAGCTGTGGGCGACGAAATGCGTCTTCGCTACCAGGGTGAGCTGCGTCCTCACTGGGAAGGTGTGGGCTACGTTATCAAGATTCCCAACAACCAGAGCGACGAGGTCAGCATTGAACTCCGGGCACGCGGTGACCACAAGAGTGTCCCTACTGAGTGCACGCACAACTTCACCGCAGACTACGTCTGGAAGGCCACATCCTTTGATCGCATGCAGCACGCCATGAAGACATTCGCCATCGACGAGATGAGCGTTTCTGGCTACATTTTCCACCGCCTTCTTGGTCACGAGGTCGCTGCTGCGCCCATGAAAACGCAGATGCCACGCAAGTTCAGCGTTCCGGGTCTTCCTGAACTCAACGGCTCTCAGATTAACGCAGTCAAGAGTGTCCTACAAAAGCCACTAAGCTTGATTCAGGGACCTCCTGGAACCGGAAAGACCGTCACTTCTGCGACTATCATCTACCACCTTAGTAAGATTAACGGTGGCCAGGTGCTTGTCTGCGCGCCATCTAACGTGGCGGTTGACCAACTTACTGAGCGTATCCACCTAACTGGCCTCAAGGTTGTCCGTGTGACCGCCAAGTCTCGTGAGGATGTCGAGTCGAAGGTTGGCTTCCTTTCCCTGCACGAGCAGGTTCGCATGAACGATACCAATGTTGAACTCAACAAGCTTATGCAGCTGAAGAGCGAGCTTGGTGAGCTCAGCAGCCAGGATGAAAAGAAGTTCAAGTCACTCACTCGCGCTGCCGAGCGTGAAGTCCTCACAAACGCCGATGTCATTTGCTGCACTTGCGTTGGTGCCGGTGATCCTCGCCTGTCGAAGCTGAAGTTCCGCACAGTCCTCATCGACGAGAGCACGCAGTCTGCTGAACCGGAGTGCATGATCCCCTTGGTCTTGGGTTGCAAGCAGGTTGTCCTCGTTGGTGACCACCAGCAGCTCGGTCCCGTTATCATGAACAAGAAAGCTGCCAAGGCTGGTCTGAACCAGTCTCTGTTCGAGCGTTTGGTCATCCTTGGCTGTGCACCGATTCGCCTGCAGGTTCAGTACCGTATGCACCCTTGCCTCTCTGAGTTCCCCAGCAACATGTTCTACGAAGGCTCTCTGCAGAATGGTATTACCATGCACCAGCGTTTGCGCCGCGACGTCGACTTCCCATGGCCGGTGGTTGACAACCCAATGATGTTCTGGTCTAACCTTGGCTCTGAGGAGATCTCTGCATCCGGTACCAGTTTCCTCAACAGGACCGAAGCGCAGAACGTCGAGAAGATTGTCACCCGCTTCTTCAAGGCTGGTGTCAAGCCTGAGGATATCGGTGTCATCACGCCGTACGAGGGTCAGCGCAGCTTTGTCGTGCAGAGCATGCAGCAGAGCGGCACTTTCAGAAAAGAGTACTACAAGGAGATCGAGGTCGCCTCCGTCGACGCGTTCCAAGGTCGCGAAAAGGACTTCATTGTCCTGTCTTGCGTGCGTAGCAACGAGCACCAAGGTATTGGTTTCTTGTCCGACCCGCGTCGTCTCAACGTTGCCCTCACTCGTGCCAAGTACGGTCTTGTCATTCTAGGCAACCCTAAGGTCCTGAGCAAGCACCCGCTGTGGCACTACCTCTTGCTGCATTTCAAGGAGCGCAACACTCTCGTGGAGGGTCCTCTGAACAACCTGCAAGTTTCGCTTTTGCAATTCAGCAGGCCGAAGACTTCTTACCGCGGCCCTCAGCGTTACCAGATGTCTCACCAGAGTGCCAACCAGGTTGCAACACCTTCCAACGGCGGCCGTGCGAACGGTGGTCCTGGACCTCGTGCCGATGGTAGCGTGGTCGGTTACATTCCTGACGATGTCAGCTCTGTGCACTCATCCGCTCTTGGTGGCGGTGCAGCTCTCAATGCTCAGTACCCACCGATGTTCCAAGGCTTCCAAGATTCTTGGCCTGTCATCTCCGCCGGCCAGCGTAACATGTCTGGTGGTGGTCCAGGTCCTCAGCACCACCACCATCATCACCATGCCCAACACCGCGCACCCGAGTCTATTGCTGGTGACAGTGTTGCAGGCACTGAGGTCACTGACATCACGACCAACGGTTCCGTCAAGCAGCCAGGCCAGGGCGGTGTTAGTCTCGCCGGTCTCAGCATCAATGATCTCAACAAGCAAGCCTCGCTTTCCCAGTCTGACAAGCTCAGGCGCTACGTGGAAGGCACAAACGCTCCGCAGCCGCCGATTGGCAGCGGAAGAGTCAACCGTTCTATGCTGGAACAAGACGAGGACGCGAGAAGCGTTAGCACTGCTTTCGCAAGCCAAGTCGGTGGCGTTGGAGGGTACGACTGATTGAGAAATGGGACATGAAAATTGGTATTAGTGCGGTTGTAAGAAGCAACCGACCTCTTGCTACGATTCTTATGCATGCCTTTGGGAGAGATGCGACAACGACACAAACAGAACGACAACCGTCTATCACAGACGCTCGATCGTTTCCAACCTCGTCATCTCGCCCGGTGATCAGGACGAAGTCTGCCTTGGGATTCGAGCATCGTTCCCATGCCGCTCCGCCTCACTTCCTACGCCTCACGGAACCCCCGTCTATCTACTCGCCAACATCAGTCGCCCGTGTGTTTTACACATCGCTGCAGTACCCACAGCTACTGTTGCGCCGCCTTACCTTTTGATCTTAACAAAGACTTGACCGAGGTGCGGTGACGATACCGCCTCGAAAGGAGGGAGAGCTTTATTCACGACTATGCACGCCACAGCCATGACTTGGGAGGAAAGGGAAGAGAGACACGCGGGAGGTGCAGAAACTTCGGAACTTTAAAACGAAAAAGACAAGATGATTCTTTGATTTCTGCGGTACTTGCTTTTTGATTCGATTTCACTTCTCGGCTACGAGTTGCTCTCTGGCTATGTCTGTTTTGCGCCTCGCTCTCCTGCGAGCCATGAACGGACAGGGCCAGTGGGATGCTCTTCGACACTCTTTTAACCACTTGCTTGCTTATTACTTTCGAACTAAACCTGCGCTCGATTCGAGATAGGAACTACTGCAATGTGATTCCTGTTTTGGGTTCTTAAGTCGGCCTCGTTTTCGAGGCTTGATTTACTCTCACCTTTTCCCCTTCCGTTCACACTGTCCTCGCTTCTCTCTTCTAGAAGATTGACAATAGTGAAGTGTGACTGATCTTTGACATTGTTTGCCCTGTCAGGCTTTCAGGGCATGAGACGGACTAGGTGAGCGACTGCATGGATAAGTGGAGCAAAGAGACCTTCTTGCTAAAGTGAGCTACATGTTCTGACAAAGCCGTCTTGTCATTGCTTGGTGGAAAGCACAGTTGACACATCAATGAACAGCACGCTTAAAGTCGCTGACTCACTCGAACAACTAGATGACACGCAAGCGCACAAAATCACAGTATCATGCCACGCATGGCTGCTTTGATACTGAAAGGAGTTCGCTTGCAGAGTGCATGCAGGCAAACGGGCTTGCCGCGGATGCTTGCTTGGTCGTCAAAGACTCCTTTCGCGTGGGAAGCAAGCAGACGTGCGTGGTGATGGGATCTGGTCTGGTCTGCTCCTTTTCTATAAGAGGGTTGGGGTTTCTGGACATTTGGAGTTTCGTTCTCCATCCCACCACAGCCACTCCGCCAAAGACACCATGTCCGGAAAACCACAGGTATGCCACAACTTCTGAGACCCTGACCACATCAATGCTAATTATCCACACAGCGGCAGAAAACCCTTCCAATTCGGGGGGCGAATCCTACGACGGAGGGTCCAGACCCAGGTACCGAAGCCTACCTCGTTTCATGCGATATCATACGCACCGAAGACCAGAAGTCATGGACCCCTCGCCAGATGATGTACGAGCACGGCCTGCGATTTGGATCCGGCAAGACCAACGAATCGGCAAAACATGTCCTCACCAACTACGTCAAGATCAATAAGAAACCGAAGTTGGTTTACGTCTACAAGCTGAACATCGTCCGGGAGAGACAGACCAGCCAAGCAGACAAACCGGTGAAGGACAGAACAGAGAGGGGCGCAATTTTTGAAGCGCTCAAAACACGTCCGGAATACGTCAACCTGAATAATCGCAAAGACTATGCGACCGACTTCGATGTCATCTGGGCAACAAGCCCACTCTTTCCCGACAAGTTGGTTGGCGACGATGCGACACCTGCGGAGACATTATACTTCTTAGTTCAGCACCCTTTCACAAGCCAGCCAATTCGTTGGAACAGTGTTGAGATTACCTGGGAAAGGACAATCGATGCGCAAGTGGATATGCGAACCTTTTTGGGAAGGCCGAGCGTAGACATTGACCATTTCACCCGCGGCATCAACGCTTTCATGACTCAACATGCACGCGAGAATGCGACCACGAACGGCTACGAGACGACAGCCGCCAACAAATTTTTCCTCACGCAGATCCAGCACCGAGCAGACCTCGACAATCCCCTGACCCTCCAAGCACTGCGCGGATTCGCTCTCTCAGTGCGCCCAGGAATTGACGCCTGGTATCTCAACATCCACGTTGGCGCCTCGCCTTTCGTCGTAAGCGGCAAAGTCGATCAGCTCTTTACAGGCCTCAGGAAGATGGAACTGACGCCCCTGGAGGTTTGCAATGCCTTCAGGAATCGCAAGGCAAAACTCAACGACTCCAACATAACACTT
>Ga0265797_10003143_pt1 | contig 26807 bp, 20 predicted proteins | sample P2T30metagenome_FD_192433 | JGI IMG/M metagenome (GOLD analysis project Ga0265797, IMG submission 192433) | Plant litter microbial communities from East Loma Ridge, Irvine, California - P2 T30 | ecosystem: Environmental > Terrestrial > Plant litter > Unclassified | place: USA: California... | reverse complement strand
CGCCTCCGGCGCTGCACACCGGAAAGGACCTCGCCATCATTGTAACGCCTGGTCGTACCGTCAGTCATATGCCTCACTCTTATCCAAGAGCGAGATCCTGTCAGGTCAATTAGGGGGCCACCTCAGAGGCGGCCTTGCCCGCCTTTGCGCTCGTGTGCTCGTTCTTCGCCATCATTCGGGCTCCAAGCTAACACCATATTGTGGTGCAATGGCGCGAACGGCCCATTAGTTGATAAGTTCCCGCCTTGTTCCAGGTCTGTGTACTCAATTATGTCGAGCATTAAGGTCTCACCAATCCTTACGCTGCGGGGCGCTGGTTACACATCGTGCGACAGAGTCCGCTGATGCCGTAAAGGCTGCTTCCGCGCCCTTCCATTGCGAACCTGGAGATCATCTCGCCCATCGCGCTGCTATTCTCCTCGATCCCAGCGGACGCGTGGGCCAGCGTGTCGATGCACAAGACGCCACCGGCCCGACCCTGCGCTTTTAAACTGGCGACCAGCCTCTGGCGGTCAGCCGGTTCGCGGAGGTTCAGCGGCTCCATGATGACGGCCACGTGCGACAGCACATCCGCGTCGGGTTCGAAGGTGGCGAGGTGGTCGGGGTCTCGTGCCGTATATCTTGTGGCGGTCTGTGCCGTGCGCCATGCCCGGACGCGGTTAGGTACGCCACCTTGGCCCTCAAACGGCACGTAGACTGTCGGTGCAGCCTTCACGCGGTGCTCGAACCACTCCAGCCCATTCGCGATGTGGGCGAGCAGGTCATAGGTCAGAAACGACTTGAAGGTGCCGGACGCGCCGTAGATCGCGCCGATGCCTGCGTCGGGTATGATCCCCTTGTGGCTCAGCGCCGCGGGATGGTACAAGGTGCATGGCTTCGTGGGCCTCTGATGGAAGCGGCGGGTGTGGTTTTAGGTCCACTCCGCCGCTTCTGCGTTGGGGGTCTTCCGGTCGTCTTCCGACGCGGACGGGGCACGCGAGATCAGCCGTTAAGTCAGCGACTTACGGCCGTGGGCTGCCTGACTGTTGATCCGGCGTTCGCTTGGGCGGCGGGGCTGTACGCGCTCGTACTGCTGAACTTGCGCGCGTCTCGCCACGCGATCACGTCGGCCTCGTCGTAGGCGACACCAGCCTGTGGCGAGTTCCCGAGCTTGATGAACGCGGGTCCACGTCCCTTGTGGCGCCAAAACTTCAAGGTGTTCGGTGTAATCCCGAGCAGCGCCGCTGCCTGGGTGTTTGAAATAGCCTTATTCATTAGGAAACCTCTCGTTCCCCCGACCGCATTCCAACTGGCGCACCGCCGAGAATTACTTGATGTTTTCCTCCTGTCCTGTGGGCAGCATACGTAGGCGGGGGTTAGTCAAGCAAGCCGCCAGCGCGGGCCGACCAGCGATTGGCCTTCGGTCGTTGCTGAGGGGCAACATCGTCCCATCGCTACACGTGGGCCGTGCGGGCAACCGGCGCGACGTCCGACTAGAATTTGACGCTCAAACTATACACACTATGCATCGGCCATGCAGAGGCCGAAGCCGAGACTTGGCAGTAAGCGTACGGGCATGCGGGTTAACCCCGCACCCGACGCCTCGAATGCACCTCCCCCGTGGGCAGACCAGATCACCTCAGACCAACCTCAAGGCGATAGCGGGATCATCGCACCGCCAGACGACCGGTCTCAGGAGCTGGGGCTGCGAAAAATGCGCGAAGCGATGTGGGGGCCGATGACCGATGAGGAGTCCGCGCATCGACTCAAGTATGGGTCACCACGCTTGCGCTGGTCCAGGTGCCAGGAGCACTCACTGTGGTCATCAGACAGGTGCACGCGATCCCAGGTCAGCGCCGCCCCTTCGTCGCGCCGCGCGCCCGTGAGTAGAAGGAAGATGGTGAGGTCGATACCCGCAAGCGCGTCCCGGCTGCGCGGGTTCTCTCGCGCCTCGTGCAGCGTGTTCCAGACCGCGCCGACCCTACCCCGGTCCACGTAGCGCTCGGTACGGCTCCCCAGCTTGGCCCAGTGGTGCTTGAGCGCACCGACGGGATTGTGCGTGATGAGGGACGTGCCGTTCGCGCGCCGGTACTCGTCCATCGCGAAGTTGAACAGGATGCGCAGCGTGACCATCGCGGCGTTGGCGCTGGCGGGTGCCGCGCGCTTCCCGTCCAGCCCGCCCGTCATCATCTCCGCGTGGCGATCCCGCACCATGTCGCGCGTGATGCTGGCGATCGGCTTGTCCCGCCAGGATGCAAAGACCTGCTCGATGTGGCGACGGTACTCCGCGGCGGTCGAGGCGCGCAGCTTGCCGGGGCGGCCAACGTAGGCGTCGAGGACCGTCTGGAGCGTGACCTGGGTGGCCTTCTGCTCGCGCGCCACCTCGCGGGGGTCCACTCCGCGCTCGAACTGGTGGCGGTACTCGTCGGCCTTGCGACGCGCCTCGTCCACCGTCCAGGCACCGTAGCTGCCGATGGTGACCCGCACGTCGGTGGTCGTGCCGCGGACGCGGCCCTGGGCGATGAACTTTGCCAGCCCGGTGGGCGTGACGCGCAGGCCGAAGCCCTTGGCGTCCTTGTCCCAGTATAGCACGTCGGATTTGCCGCCCGGCTTGGCCACGCGGTCGATGTTCGTCTTGGTCAGCTTGAGCTGCGGCATCAGTAAGCGCTCCGTAAGTTGCCCGTAAGTTGATGGGCAGAACTTACGATAACCTACGCCTTACGTCTCCGACCTCTTTTCTGAGTAATTTCAATGATCGGGGTACTTACGAGCACCTGCGCTAACGTCCGCTAACACTGGCTCATGCAAACTCTTAATCAGCGGGTCCTTGGTTCGAGCCCAAGTGCGTCCACCAGAGTTTCCAACGGCTTCGCAGTGATGCGAAGCCGTTTTGCTTTGGGCCGCCCCTGACTTTCCCCTTTCCTGGCGTGGGCGACCTAACTCAAAGTTCGACGTTCACACGTCCTTCCCAACTTTTCCCACTCCTTCAGAAGCAGCAAGCGCGTTTGCACCGTACGTGCTGCCAGCTGGTGAAGACGTTGTTCGACTACCCGCGCTTAGACTGGAACTCCGAGGCATGACGGGCTGACCGGGCCCTCATTCGCTGGCATCCGGCGCAGCGCCTTCCCGCAATTTTCGGATCAGCGCGACCTGCTGATCCCACTCGTACAGCACCCGGTTGAACGGATGGGCGAACACGCCGCCGTGCCCGCGCCACTTCCTGATGTCCCACCCCGCCTCCACCAGGTCGGCGGCGGCAAAAATAAACTCGAGAACACCGGTCAGGAACGTGAAAACGCCGCCATGCTCGGCGTAGCTGAAGCTGCCCGGCGTGCCGTGGACGTAGAAGTTGCGGCAGCGCACCGCCTCGTCGGTGACTATGTCCAGTTCGGTCAGGGGTTCGCGGAGCGCCTGCGAGACAATGTTGGCCCTATGGCGGACCTTGCTCCGCAGCGTCGATCTGCCGAGCCTGCCTAGCGCGTTCAGCACGCTCTCGCGCTCAGGCGACACGGGAAGGGCCTTGAAGATTCGCTTGGCCGCCGCCTTCGCCTCGACAACGGCGGCCGTGAGCGGGACAGCCAGCGGGAACGCGTCGTCCGGCAGGATGTCGAACATGTTGGCCGCGCCGACGAGCCGGTCGATGGGGAAGCTGCGCTGCTGCCCGAAGCCGTTCGAGAACCGGACCCGCGCGTCGAGACGCGTCGCGTCGGCATCGATGCAACGGGTCAGCACACCGGCGAACTCGTCGGGATCGTCGACGATTCGGATGTCTCAGCCAGCGGATCAAGCAGATCATCGCGATACAATGCTGCCACGATCGGTGGCTCGGCGTCGAGCGTGGCGATCACGACAAGCGTGGCCCGTAACGCATCGGCGCTCCCCGCTTCGTCCAAGCCTAGATCGCCCAGCGTCGATGTGGCGATGTTGTTGCACACGACGATGAACACCGGATCGACGCCGACGCCGGCCTCCTGCCACAACTTCTGCGTCTTCTCGTAATGTCCGTACAGAGCGTCAATCGCGGATAGCAGTGCGTTGGGTAGCTTCTGTGGATCTAGGCCCTTAGCGCCGCCGCTTTTCTTCGGCAGCGCCTTGCCGACATGCTCCCACAGGTTGCGGAACATCGGCGTGTCGCCGCCCGGGACATTGTCCATGATCGGCACGCGCGGGAGCTTGACGATGCCGCACTCGATCGCATCCATCAGGCTGAAATCGCTCATCACCCAGCCGAACAGCGATCCCTCGCGATAGCCCGAGCCTTTGAGGAAGAACGGCGTCGCCGACAGGTCATAGACCATCGATACGCCGAGCTCGCGCTTGATCGCCTCCAGCCCGGAGATCCACAGCCGCGCCGCCTCGTTATTCTCCTTCGCCTCGGCCAGGTCGTCGCCCTTCAAAGCGGTCCTTTCCTCCGGAGTCAGTTGCCGCTCGCGATAGCAGTGATGCGCTTCGTCGTTCATCACGACGATGTTTTTAAGGCCCATAAGCTCGCCCGCGACACGGCGGATCATCGCGCCGTCGCTTTTCGGCGTCGTGCGCAGTGCCGCCTACTGCACCTTGTTGAGCGGCAAATCGTCCTTCTTCTTAAACGCATGGTAATTGGTGATGACGATCTTCGCACGCCCGAGATCGCCGAGCATGTCTTCGGGCACGATCTCACGCGATCCGTAGTAGCTTTCAGGGTCATTGGGCTGCAGGACGCGCAGCCGGTCCTTAATCGTGATACCGGGCGCGACGATCAGGAAGCCCCGCGAGAACTTCTTGGCGTTCGGATGGCGCACGGCGTTGACGGTCTGCCACGCGATCAGCATTGCCATCACCGTGGTCTTGCCGGCTCCGGTCGCGAGCTTCAGCGCCATGCGCAACAATTCCGGGTTGGACGCGGCATTAGCTGCCTCCAGGTGCGCCCAGAACCGCCGACCCTGCGACGAGGATTTCGGCGCGACTTCGGTTAGCCAGATGACCGTCTCGACGGCCTCTACTTGGCAGAAGAACGGCTTCTGGTTGGCGAAGTCGTGCGTGCGCCAGTGACGCAGCAGCCGCGCGGTCGAGGGCGTCACCTGCCATTGACTTTCGGGCAATCGCCGCCAGCTATCGACCGCCGATCGGACGCCGTTGATCACTTCGGTCGGGTTGTATTCCTGTCCGTCGCCTTCGGTCAGTAGATCGGCTTGGATCGCCTTACCGCGGATTTTTCGTGCTTTCGGGATCGGCGACACCAGCGCGCTGGTTCGCCGCCGCGGCACGACCATGCTGGTCGGCTGCCCATTCTCGTCTAATTCCCAGTGCTGCTGCGGCTCTTGATATGGCGAATTGAGGATCGGGGATGCGAAGAACGCGTCGCTCATGTACTTGTCATCCGCCTATGCAAAAAACGACCGATCTCCGTTCCACCGCGTTGATCGGCGAAGGAGCCCTTCTCAGGGCTACCGTACTCGCGATTGTCTAACACCCGGTACGCTCTCCAACGCAGTTCCCTTCCCTAGGTAGTGCCCCATAGAACGGAACGAGGAAAGCCAGATGTTTTCGGCAATTTAGGATACGGTTTCGGCAAAAGGGCTTCGCATGGCATGGTCGAAACGCTCCGCTCTCTAGAGCGGTTTCCGATCAATCTGCATCGTATCCGGCGTTGGCGAAGTAGTTGGCGCATTCCTGTGGCGGATAGAGATCGAGGATGCGGCCGATGGCGTTCCAGAGGCCGTGGATGGTGCGCTCGGCAGCCTTGCGCAGGTGGGCCTTCAGCTTCGAGAAGGCCTGCTCGATCGGGTTGAAGTCGGGGCTGTAGGGCGGGAGGAAGAGCAGCTTTGCGCCAGCGGCTTCGATGGCCTCGCGGGCGGCAGGCGTTTTATGGCTCGACAGGTTGTCCATGATGACGATGTCGCCGGGCTTCAGGTCGGGCACGAGCACCTGGCGCACGTAGGCAACGAAGGCGTCGCGGTTGATCGGGCCGTCGAGCACCATCGGCGCGACCATGCCGGTGCGGCGCAGGCCAGCGACAAGCGTGGTGGTCTTCCAGTGTCCGTGCGGCACGCCTGAGCGCAGCCGTTCGCCGCGCCGACAACGGCCATGGCGTCGTGCCATGTTGGTCGATGCCCACGTCTCGTCGATGAACACCAGCCGCTCGGGATCAAGGTCGAGTTGGCCATCGAACCACTCCTCCCGGCGTTTCAGGACGTCGGGGCGGTCCTGCTCGGTGGCATGCGCTGTCTTTTTTTGCGTGTGATCCGGTGCCGGTCGAAGAACCGCCACAGCGTGCCGATCCCGACCGGCATGCCGCGTTCGGCGAGCAGCGCCTGCAACTCGACCAGCGTGATGTCGTCCTTCGCCTCGATCGCGGCGAGGATGAAGGCCGCGTGCGCGTCGATCCTGCCCGCACGACGGTCGCCGCCCTGCGGCTTGGCTGCGGGCGTGCCGTGCTGAAGGACCAGTTGCCGCCAGCGGATCGCGCTTGCCGCGCTGACACCGAACCGCGCTGCCGCGGCCCGGCACGACATCCCACCGTCAACCGCGGCTACCACCCGCTCTCGAAGGTCCTGTGACAGCACTCGTGGCATACATGCCGGCCTCCTGACCCAGCCCGGAGCCTGAATCAGAAAACCGCGCCCGTGTGAATCCTCAACGATTCAAAAAACGCGGAAACCGCTCTAATCGGTGATAGGCACGAAATGCGGCTCGCAATAGGTCGGAGGACCAGGTCGCGTCTGCATTCATCGTAGCCAGATCATGGCGCAGGCGAGATGTACGAAGCCCATGAAGGCGGTGATGGTTTTCTCGCAGCGCAGGGCGATGCGGCGGAAGCGTTTGAGCTTGTTGAAGAAGCATTCGACCTGATGCCGCTCCTTGTAGAGCCGCCAATCGATTGGCGGCTTTCTGGTTCGGCTGGGGTTGGCCTGATCTGAGCGATCGCGCCAAGATCATCGGCGATCAACGCGCGTAGCAAATCGGCGTCATCGGCAGCATCGGCGATGACGTGACCGACGCCCTTCAAACCCTTCAGGAGCGTTTCGGCTTGCGGAGCGTCGCCATATTGCCCCGGCGTTGGGTGAATGCGGACCGGCAGACCGATGGCATCGACAGCGGCGTGAAGCTTGGTTGATCGGCCGCACCAAGGGGAGGGCATGAAAGCGACGTTTCACGCCCTTGTCGATGCGAACCAGTACCCCCCGCCCTTCGTCATGACCTCCGCTTGGCCGGCGACCGCCTCATATCAGGAATGGCTGGCGGCGTAGAAAACCCGGGTCGTGATCCTGCGGCGGCGCATCGCCGATCCCGCCAGACCGAAGCCGATCACCATCATCGCCCAAGTCGCCGGTTCGGGGATCGCCGCGACGGTGGTTACGGTCAGCGTCCCGGTGGCGTTGTTCGGTCCGTCGGTGAGCGCGAATGCCCCCGTCCGCAGGGTCGGTGCGCTGTTCGATCCGGTGAACAGCTGTGGGCCGAGATAGCCTCCGACGACGGTGCTGTCGAATCCACCGTCGAGACCGGACTGGAACGTGAAGTCAAAGGTGCCGCTGCGCGCCACGCCGCCAATGGTCAGGTTCTGCACCGCCGTTGTGAAAGCAAAATCGGCGGCAGTCGACACCACGGGATTGCTGTCGACGTTGAACGTGAACCGTTGCACGCCACCGGAGGTCGGCACAAAACTATAAAGTAGCGTGGCGGCGGATGCCGGCATCGCCATCGACAGAAGCAGCGTGGCCGCCGAGAAGAGCAAGGACATTTTTTTCATGTAAATTCCCCTTTGGCCTACCCTGAGGCTATTCTTTGAGAAGCGATAGAATTTTGTCTCTATTCGCCTGTATCAAAATGACAAAATCGGGTCGGGTTCACTGAGGCAATTCAACCTTCCGTGAACCCGACCATGAGTGTTACGCGATGATGAGCATATCCGGCGCGACCTGATTGACGGCAGGCTGGTGCCAGACCTGATCGACGAAGAGGGCGGCATGACCCGTATCATCGACGAATGCCGCCGCGATTGCCACATTGTCCACTGCCTGCGCCCCGACATCGCCCGCAAGATGTGTGACGTAGGCACGGGCAAGCGCTTCCTCGCCGGTGCCGACGATCGCTGCCACGTCCGGGTTGGCCAAGGCATAGGCAGCTGCATCGAACGTCGTCGCCCGCCCCTCTGTCGCGCCATACTGGATGTAATGACGAGCCGCCGCGGCCTCATCGGCGCCGAACACGTCGATCAGATCGGGGTTCGCGGCGAGGTACGCCCAGCCATCGAACGTGGTGGCGCGCCCCTCGGCAGCGCCATAAGAGATGAAGTGCCCGGCGGCGGCGGCTTCATCCGTCCCGAAGGCAGCGCGCAGATCGCTGTAGGAGGCGAGATAATCGAGTGCGTTGAATGCCAGCACCCGGCCCTCGGCGAACCCATAGTTGAGGAAATGACGCTCGCCCGCCGCGGCATCTGCACCGAGGGCAGCACGCAGATCGCTGTATCCGGCGATATAGGCGAGACCGTCGAAGCTGGCCGTACCCTGCATCAGGCTGGACCAGGACCCCGTGGCCGTGCCGCCGATGGCGCCCTGCTCGATCCCTGCTACTTCGGTCGCGCCATATTCCGTTACCAGGAACGTGCGCTCTCCGGCGACGAGCAGATGATAGTCGGACTGCACGCCACCCAGGATCAGCGTGTCGCTGCCGCTGCCGCCGTCAACCCGGTCGAAGCCACCGGCCGGCGCCTGCCCGGCATCGCCGCCTGCGACGATGATGTCGTCGCCCGCGCCACCCGACAGGAGGTTGCGTCCAGCATTGCCGACGATGGTGTTGTTCCCGTCGTTACCGGTTCCGTCGATCGCGGCGGAGCCGGTCAGGATCAGGTTCTCCAGATCGACGCCCAGTGCGTAGGTGATGCTGGACGACACGGTGTCGACACCGCTGCTGGTGACCTCGACGACCACGTCGCCGGCATTGTCGACGACGTACCGGTCGTCGCCCGCGCCGCCGGTCATGACGTCCGCGCCCACGCCGCCATCCAGCACGTCGTCACCGTCGCCGCCGTTCAGGACATCGCTGCCGGCCAGACCGAACAACACGTCGTTGCCCTCCTGCCCGCCAAATACGTCATTGCCAGTGGCGCCGGTGATCGTATCGTCGCCGCCGAACCCGGTTAGCGTCAGATTGCCGATGAACCCGTCGAAATTATACGCTGTGAATCCGCCGGTGAAGCCGTTGCTGATCGCGAAAATGGTGACGAAAGCGTTTGTCGTTCCGGCGCCGTCGCGATCGACCTGGAGGAGGACGTCAGTCCCTGATTGCAGCAGTCGCAAGTGACCGCTCGCGAACGCGTTGCTGTTCGCCGTGTAGCCGGTCAGCCCGCGATTGAGGAACTCGGTCAGTTCAAACTTGTCCCCGGTATTGCCGCGCTCGAAATCCCGCACGCGGTTGCCACGTGCCGTCGTCGCCACTTCGGTGGAGGTCGCTGCACTGGCCCCCACACCTAGCTGGATGATGTCAGCGCCTTGACCAAGGGTAAGGGTATAATTGTTGAGGCCGGCAGCACCGCGCATGCTGATGCTGACAATGTCGTTGCCCGCGCCCGCCCTTACCGCGGCACTAGCCACGCCAGTCAGGACGATGCGGTCGTTGCCGGCGCCGCCATCGACGGTGACGACATCCACGTTGCGATCATTGGAAGTTGCGCCCAGCGCCAGATAGGTGCTGCTCGACAGACCGGCGGTGTTGGTCGCCAGCGCCGTCGACAGCGTACCGCTGCGCAGTTCGAGGAAATCGTCGCCGTCACCGCCATCCATTGCGATGGTCGTCGCCACCGTTCCGCCGACACGCGTCACCAGGATGCTGTCGTTGCCGCCATAGCCGTACAGCGCGTCCGTCTGGCTGCGGGCGGTGGTGGCGGCAACCGCATTGTCGATAATGAGGTTGAACTCGTCATTGCCGCGCAACGTATCGCCGAACGCGGAGCCGGTCAGATATTCGATGCCGGTCAGGGTATCGCTTCCCTCGCCACCGGTATCCTGTGCCACACCCTGAATACGCAGATCGACGTTCACCGCCGCGGTCGAGTTGACATAGGTGGCGGTGTCCAGCCCCTCACCGCCGATCAGGGTGTCGTTGCCGAGACCGCCGGACAGCATGTCGTTGCCGTACCAGCCGTCGAGGACATCGTCGCCCTCATTGCCTACCAGCGTATCCAGCGTGCCGCCGCCCCGCACGACATCGCTGCCGAGACCGCCACGGAATACCACCCGCTCGATGCTGGTGAACGAACCGCTGGCGATGCCATCGACCGTAATCGCGCTGTCGCCTGCAAGATTGCCGAGATCGAAGCGCACCCCGCCCGCACGCCCTGTGTAATAGGCATAGGCAAGATCGGTGCCGTCGCCACCGTCGAAAACGTCGTTGCCGCCGTCGTTGGTGTACACTGCGCTCAACCCGGCGGAGGTGGCATTGGCGATCCCGCCGACCAGCGTGTCGTCGCCGTCGCCGCCACGCAGGATATCCTCGGCCATGCCGCCGACCAGCAGATCGTTCCCCGCGCCGCCTTCCAGCACGTCGTTGCCGTCGGCGGTCGCGGCCGCGGTGTTGAAGGTGTTGACATAGTCGCCGAAGATCACGTCGTTGCCCGCGCCGCCGATCAGCGTGTCGGCAAGGCCGCCGCCGATGACGAAGTCGGCCGCCAAGCCGCCGATCATCCGGTTCGACGTCGTGTTGCCGCCGGTCAGATTGTTGATGGCGGCGGTCGCGCCGATCACGTTCTCGATATTGGCGAGCGTGTCGGTGCCACCAAAGGCCCCGACCGTCTGGGCGGCCATCGTGTTCAGGTTGATCGTGACAGACGAGGATGAGCCGGAATAGTCGACCGTGTCGGACCCCGCCGCGCCGTTATAGCTGTCGTTGCCGCCGCCATCGAAGAAGATGTTGTCGTTGGCATCGCCCGTGACCGTGTCGACCCCGGAACCGGTGCGGACATTCTCGAACCCGGTGACGGTATCGCTGCCGAAGCCGGTGTTCTGCGCGGTGAGAACGGACAGGTTGACCGTCACGCCGGTCGAACCGCTGAACGCCACGGTATCGATGCCGGTGCCGCCGTCGAGCACGTCGTTCCCCAGCCCGCCTTCGATGACGTTGGCATTGGCGTCTCCCGTAAGGGTGTCGTTGCCCATGCCGCCGGTCAGGTTCTCGACGCTCCTCAGCGACGCAATCGCTGCGCCGGCGGTGGTGGCGACGCCGTCCACCGTGCCGCGCAGCGTCGCGGCGACATCCGCGGTGTAACCCGCGAAGGAGGCGGTGTCCGATCCGTTGCCGCCGTCCAGTAGGTCGACAGTGCCCGCTGCGTTGGCGCCGGGGTTCAGCGTATCGTCACCCGCGCCGCCCGTCAGAACGTTCTCGGCAGCGTCGCCGGTCAGGCTGTCGCCGAACGCCGACCCCAGCAGATTCTGGAATCCGGTCAGTATGTCGATTCCGGTGACACCGGTATTCTGCGCGGTTCCCTGCAGCGCGAGGCTTACCGTCACCCCTGCGACGGCACCGGCATAGGAAGCTGTGTCGTCTCCGGCCCCACCCACCAGGGCGTCGTTGCCCAGGCCGCCTTCGATGACGTTCGCCCCGGCATCGCCCGTCAGCGTATCATTATACTGAGATCCGATCAGGTTCTCGATGCCGATCAGCGTGTCGGTGCCCGCGGCGCCGGTGTTCTGCGCCGTGCCCTGCTGGTTCAGGTCGACCGTCACACCCATCGCGGTGGTGCTGTACGCGGTAACGAACGATGCGGTGTCGTTGCCTGCACCGCCAGCCAGCACGTCGTTGGCATAGGTGCCCTGCAGGAAATCGTTACCCTCGCCACCGTTCGCCACGATGCTGCTGGTGTTGTTGACCGTGAATACAGTCGACCCGGCAGCGCCTTCCAGCGAGATGTTCAGCTGGTACGTCTGCCCCGCCAGCATCGGCTGTGCCACTGCCGAACTGGTGTAGCGGCCAACGCGGATGTAATAGGTACCCGCCGCCGCGAAGGTGTAGGTGATGTAGGCGTCGTCGCCCGTCGTCGTGCCGGTATCGCCGGGACCGGTATCGTTGGTCGCCAGCAGATTGCCCGCACCATCGACCAGTTCGATGATGCTGTCGGTGAGCGACCCGGTGCCATCGATGTCGAAGATCGCGCGTGCGCCGGCCGCCGTCACATCAACGCGGTAATATTCCAGCGAGCCGCCAGCGGCGGTGGCGTTGATCGTCGCATGCGGAATCGTCGTCGAACTGGCGATGTTCGTGTTGGAGTCGATGTCAAAGGCACCCCCGGTGTTGATCGCGGTGGCGATGTTGCCATTGTCGGTGGCTGCCGGCTTCAAGATGTCCGGCTTCGACGGGGCAACATCGGACGTCACGACGAAGCTCGTCGTGACGGTGAAGCCCCCACCGATCAGCCGGTCATCGCCGCCACCGCCTGAGAGCGTGTCGGCACCGCCCAAGCCGATGAAAGTGTTGTTCAGGCTGTTGCCGGTCAACGAATCATTGCCGGTGGTGCCGGTGATGTTCTCGATGCTGCGCAGCGTGTCGGCTTCGCCGTCATGGCTGACGATCACGTCCGCGCCCGTGTCGTTCAGCGTTACCGTCACGCCAGTGGTATTGGTGAAGACCACCGTGTCGCTGCCGGTGCCGCCATCGAGCACGTTGTTGGCGGTGTTGCCCACCAGCACGTCGTTGCCTGCGCCGCCCGTCGCATTCTCGATGAGCGAGCGGGTGTCGTTGTTGAACAGCAGCGACATGGCGATGTTGCCGGGCGCCAGGTTGACCAGGTTCTGATAGGCCAGATTGTTGGCCAGCTGCGCCTGATCGACCGTGGAGAATTCACCAGGACGCAGATCGATGGTGACGCCGCCGGCATAGTTGCTGGCATCGATCGTGTCGTTGCCGCCCCCGTCCCAGACGGTGAGGAATATCTTGTTGCCCGACGGCGCGCCCTGACCGACGCCGTTGATGAACATCTCACCGGTCGTTTGGCTGAAAGTGTAGACGCTGTCGCCGGCATTGGTGGTATAGTTGGCGCCGTACATATATTGCAATGCTGCCAGATCATACTGCATGTACGTCTGCGGCTGATTGATCTTTTCGCCAGCGAAGTTGCTGTTGGTGAAGGGCGCAGGAGTATAGGTCATCAGCGACCATGCCTGGCCGTCGCGATCAGGGGTCAGCGACTGACTACCGAACCGCGGCGCGGTGCCGAAGTAGAACGACAGATCGCTGTTCGTGTAATCCTGATGTCCGTGCTTCAGCCCCATGGTGTGGCCGATCTCGTGCATCATCGTGGCATAGCCCCATGTGCCCTTGAACTGGAGATCGTAATAGGGCTGGTTGGTCCGGCCGAACCAGATATCGCCCGCGACGCCGCGCGTATCCGACGGGAAACCGCCAAAGGCCGAGGTCACGTCCTGATCCGCGGACTGCGAGATACGGATATTGGCGTGGACCGTGTCCGTTTCGGTGATCTCGGTGAACGTCAGCCCGGATACGGCCGAGATCTGGGCGAAGGAGGCGCGTGCCGCCGCCTGCTGCTGCGTCCCCAGATCGATATGATACAGGCTGACGCCGTTGGTGTCGTAACCCTTGCCGTTATAGTTCGAGCCTGAGGTCGGGAAGCTGTAGGTCAGGTTCTGCGAACCCCATTTCGACCCGATCAGCGTCGCATCGACGTTGCGGTTGCCCGAAAAGAAGCGGCTGCCGTCCGGATTGGTGCCGAGCGTCAGCAGTTGCCCGATATTCTGCCCTTCCGGGTTCGCGCCGGTGGGATCGACGCCCGGGGGCTGATCGCCACGTGCGCCGCCCTTGACGGCCAGCATCCCTTGGCACGCCGCGCACCCGCATCCTGCCGTGATCGTCGTGTGGACGACCTCCAGCGCATCCAGCGTACCGGGCCCCATATCGCCATCAGGCGCGTGATTGAAATTGGTGGGGACGATGGGGGACGCCACGACCACTTCATCGACGAGCGTTGGGTGGAATTCCGACAATGGATCGCGGATGCCGATCACCACGTCGTCGGTGGACACGGTGTTGCCGAGGTCAGAAACGCTCATCAGTGATCCCCCTGGTCATGGCGTCCCATGGTGGGCGCCACGCGACGCATTATTTACGGCCCTCTCCGGCCGCAGACGTTAACTATGTTTCATGTATCCGTAACACGTCGCAATCGGTCAATAGAGCCGGCCTAGAAAATTGCGATTTATTGAAACAGTTGGATTGAAAGGCCGACATTGGGGATGCCGCCTGTGTATTCGTGCCGCCCCGATCCGGCGTATCCGATTCGTGTGGACGCGACAGGCCAGTTTTCGTAACCGCGTTATGACAGACGCGGCGGCCCCCGCAAATGGCCGGGGGCAACGATTTGCCGGATCACCGGATGGGGACCCGGTCGATACGCCGCGCTGTCGATCAAGATGCATGTGGCGGCAAATTGGGGGCGGGTGACACGGGCATGACAAGGGACAAGGCGATCGCTCATGGCGACACTTGCGTCGTGCCGAGCGGTGCCAGGATGGTGGCCGACACGACAGCCATTGGCGGGAGGGGAAAGACCGCCGGGCCCCATGTCCTGCTGGCGGTGGTATCGGCGCTGGCCGCCACTCCGGCCGCCGCCCGGCAATCGCCGACGTTGCCGCAAGGCTCCCTGATCGTCGACCCGCAACAGGGCGCGACACCGCGGCCGCTGCCGCCCTCCCCGTCCTTGCCCCGGACCCCGGGCGGCGTGCCGATGACGATGCCCGCCACGCCGGCGATCGACAGATCGGTCCCGTCGCTGGTCATCGCGCCCCTATCGCCGACATCGGTGCAAGACGTGCCCCGTTACGATGCCCGCACGCCATCGCGGCCGGCCGAGCCGGGCGGTCTGCCGGTGCCGGGCGGCGATCCGCTGAACATCGATCCGGCTAGCGACCCCATCCTTCGGCTGGCGCACACCGAGGCGCCGATGCCGTTGTTCCAGCAGGCGATCGCCGCCGCGGTGGCACGTAACCCTGCGCTGGACGAGGGGATCGCACAGGTGGACGAAGCCGAGGCGGCACGGCAGGAGGCGAAGGCCCGCGTGCTGCCGGTCGCGGACCTGTCCATCTCCACCTTCCAGGTGATCGACCGTCAATTTTCCAACGATCCGAACAATGTGCTCGAACGATCCCGGCCTCGCAACCGCACCGACGGGCTGATCCGGGTCCAGCAGCCGATCATCGATTTCGGCGCGGGTCTGGCGCGCATCCGCGCCGGGCAGGCGCGATTGGACGCAGCGCGATCGATGGTGGAGGACACCGGCACGCGCATCGCGTTGCAGGCAGTCGCGGCCTGGTACAATGTCTATGGCTACCGCGTACTGGTGCGACTGGGCGAGACGTTCACCGCCAGCCAGCGCGAACTTCGCGGCGATATCGAGCAGCGCATCCGTCAGGGAGCCGCCGCCCCGGCCGATATCGCGCAGGTGGACAGCTATATCGCCTCCTCCGGTGCGCAGCTTGCCGATTTCCGGCGCCAGCTGGCCGGTGCCGAGGCGCAATATGCCGCCATCGTCGGGGCGGCGCCTTCTTCCGATCTCGCCCGCGCCCCGGTGCCGGTGCTTACAGATGTCGGCGCCGCGATGCTGGCGAACGATACCGACGGGTTGCCGGTGGTGCGCGCCGCCCGGCTGGGCGTCGCGGCGGCACGGGCCGATGTCCGGGCATTGAAATCTGATCGTCTGCCCCAGTTGTCCGCAGGGATCGATGCGGGGCGTTACGGCATCATCGAAACCGCCCGCGATTACGACCTGCGCGGCAGCGTGACGCTCAGCCTGCGTCTTGGCGGCGGCGCGAGCCAGCGTATCGATCAGGCCGAGGCTCGGGCGGACGGAGCCGATGCCCGTCTTCGCCGCACCCGGATAGAGGCGCAGCGCGATGCGGAGATCGCACTGGCGGATGTGACTGCGCTCAGGGAGGCGCAAACGGCGATCGAAAGCAATTACCTGGCCAGCCGCCGATCCCGCGACCTGCTTGCCGAGCGGTTCCGCGTCTCCCGCGGTACGTTGTTCGACCTGCTTGCCACCAACAGCAATTATTTTGGTGTCGCGACCCGGTTCGTCCAGACGATGATCGAACTCGACATCGCCCGCTATTCCCTTCTTGCCCGCACCGGCCGCCTGCTGCCGATGCTCAGCATCAAATCCGCCACGCTGGAGCTACGATGACGGCCAACGCCCCCCCATCCGGCCAGGACATGGTCGAGCATCCTCGCCCGCGTTTCGCGCCGTGGCTGATCGAGCCGATGCTGCGCAACAAGGACACCTATCTGAAGGTCGCGCTGGCCGCGGCTATGATAAACATCTTCGGCCTCATCACCTCGCTGTTCACGATGACCGTTTACGACCGGGTGGTGCCGAACAACGCGTTCTCATCGCTGGTCGCGCTGTCGATCGGGCTGCTGATCGTCGTCGTCTTCGACTTCCTGCTGCGCGTGCTGCGCGCCTATTTCACCGATCTGGCGGGGGCCGACATCGACCACGACGTGGGCGGGCGCGTGTTCCGCCGGCTGATGGCGATCCGGCTTGACCAGAAGAAGGGGTCGACCGGCGCCTTGACCGGCATGATGCGCGAACTGGAGACGCTGCGCGATTTCTTCGCCTCAGCCACCATGACCGCGCTGGTCGACGTGCCGTTCATCGTCGTCACGCTGATCGTCATCGCGCTGCTGGGCGGGGTGCTGGTCTGGGTACCGCTGGCGGCGATCCCGATCGTGGTCGGGGCGGGCTGGTTGACCCGCCCCGCGCTCGACCGTTTATCGGCGCGCTCGATGAGTGAGGGACTGACCAAGCAGAGCATCCTGGTGGAAACAGTCGGGGCGCTGGAGATGGTGAAGACCAGCGGGGCCGGCCATCTGCTGCGTCAGCGCTGGAAGAAGGCGAATGAACAGCATTCCGACAGCTCGATGCGCCAGCGGCTCGTCTCCACCATCGCCACCACGGTATCGGTGTCGGCCAACACGCTGGCCTATGCGGGCACCGTCGTTGCGGGCGTGTTCCTGATCGCTGATCAGCGGTTGACCACCGGTGCGCTGGTCGCCTGCTCCATCCTGTCGGGGCGTGCGGTGCAGCCGCTGGCCACGATCGCGACGCTGCTGGCGCGTCTGTCGGCAACGCGCACCGCCTACCGGCAAATCAACACAATGATGGAAACCGCGTCGGAGGAACCGGCCGGGACCGCGCTCCGGCCGACCCGTTTCGATGGTCGCATCGAGCTGCGCGGCGTCGAGTTCCGCTATCCTGGTGCGGCTGAAAAGACGTTGGACGGCCTTAACCTCGTCATCCCGGCCGGGCAGCGGGTCGCGCTGCTGGGCAAGGTCGGATCGGGCAAATCGACGATCGCACGACTGATCCTCGGCCTGTATCCGCCGCAGGAAGGGCTGGTGATGATCGACGGCACCGACATCCGGCAATATGATCCTCAGGCCATGCGGGGGTTGATCGGCACCGCGTTGCAGGAACCGGTGCTGTTGAGCGGTTCGGTGCGCGAGAACATCGTGCTCGACCGCCCCCAGGTTGACGAGGCCGAGATGCTGCGTGTTGCCGATCTGTCGGGCACCCATGGGTTCATGGGCAGGCTCGCCAACGGCTACGACCTCAAGCTCGCCGATCGTGGCGAGGGGCTATCGGGTGGCCAGCGCCAGTCGATCAGCCTGGCCCGCGCGCTCGCCGGGAAGCCGCCGGTGCTGGTCTTCGACGAACCCACCAGTTCAATGGATCAGATCACCGAAGCCCAGCTGATCGATCGGCTGGAGGCAGAGTTGAAGGGACGCACCTTCGTACTCATCACGCATCGCCCGGCACTGGTCCGCCTGGTCGAGCGCATCGTGATCGTCGAAGGGGGCAAGGTGGTTCAAGACGGACCGCGCGATGCTGTCCTGCAATCGCTGCAACGTCCACGGGCGGCGGCTTGAGTATTTTCAGATGACCGACACACATCTTGAAGACCTGACCGATCGCATCCGCCCCAAGGCGGTGTCGAACCTGCTGCTGTGGCTGATCGTCGGCTTCGTCGTCGTCTTCGTCATCTGGGCGACCGTCGTGAAACTCGATCGGACCGTGCATGCGCCCGGCCGCGTGGTGCCGAGCAGCCGCCTGCAGGTGCTCAGCAATCTGGAAGGCGGGATCGTCTCTGCGATCCTCGTGCGCGCCGGCGATGTCGTGAAGCGTGGCCAGCCGATGGTGCGCCTCGACCAGACCCAAGCCGGGGCGGAATTCGGCAGTAGCGAGATAACGCTCAGTGCGCTCACTGCCAAGATCGCTCGACTGGAAGCGGAAATTGCCGGCCGAAATCCGGTCTATCCCGCCGCCGCCTCCCCCGAAGTCGCCGAGCAGATCGGGATCGAACGGTCGCTTCATGCCGCGCGGATGAGCGATCTGGCCAGCCTGAGTGCGGCCGCGGCTGCGCGTGAGACACAGGCGCAACGCGCGGTCGCGGAAGCACGGTCGGCCTATGAATCGCGCGTCGCCGCGCGCGATGCCGCCAAACGCCAACTCGACCTGATGCGGCCGCTGGTCCAACGCGGGATTGAGCCGCAGCTGACGCTGATCCAGCTGGAAAGCAGCGCCGCGGTCGCCGCCACCGATGCCGCTCAAGCACTGGCGGCCGTTGCCCGCGCCCAATCCGGGGTCGTCGAGGCGCGCGCCAGCTTAGCGCAGGTTAGGGGGGCATGGCGCGCCCAGGCCGGCACCGAGCTTGCGGCGGCGCAATCGGAAATGGCCGCGCGTCGCCGCGCGATCCCTGCGCTTGCCGCGAAGGTGGGACGAGCAACGGTCGTTTCGCCCGTGGACGGCCGGGTCAATCGCGTCCTCGTCGCGACGGTGGGCGGCAGCATCGGGGCGGGGCAACCGATCGTGGAGGTGGTGCCGAGCGCGGACGCACTGACGGTGGAGGCACTGGTCAACCCCAAGGATATCGCCGCGGTGCGGATCGGCCAGCGCGCGCGGGTTGACATCACCGCCTATGAAACTGGCATCTACGGCGGCATGGAAGGCCGCGTCGTCACCATCTCGCCGGACGCCACCATTGACGAACGAACGGGTGAGAGCCATTACATGGTGCGCGTGCGCGCCGATGCGCAGAATTTCCGCGACCCCGAGGGCCGACGACTCGCGATCGGCCCCGGTATGACCGCCGACGTCAACCTGATTGGCGACAAGCGATCCGTCATGGCTTATATCCTTACGCCCTTTACCCGGTTGAGCGAACAGGCGCTGCGGGAACGTTGACCCGTCCGGCGGTTATCGCCGGGCGACGGGGCGGCGATGCCATCAATCCGGAACCGTAGATATCGCGTTAGAAGCCGGGCTTAAGGGCGCTTGACCGGCTTTGCCACCGCGCCGCTCGGGTCGGAAACCGCTGGGTTTCCTTCGCGCGAACCGGCGGCAGCATCGCCCGGCCGGGCGGTCACGACATCGTCATATCGACCGCAAAATCGCTTGCTAGTCACACCCCCCAAGACCTGCACGCCGCAATAATCCTTCGCGTGCATGACCACGTCGCGCAAGACGATCGTGCGTCCGTCGCGCAAGTCGACCGTCAGTAGTCGATCAGGACCGATCATGACGAAAGCGGTGGACAAGGTCCGTCGCCCGATGGCCTCAGCGGGCAGGTCCCCGACGACCGTCGGCATCGGCGCCAGCACGGGGGTGTCGGCCGCGGACACCGCCTCCAGGATCGGGCCTTGTGCGGCATGAGCACGGTCATCGGCCCCCGGCGGCACCGGCTTGCTGTCAGCCGCCTGTCGGACAGATGCTATCGCGTCCCCCGCTTCCCGGTTCGTGGACTGTGGCTGACCGGGGCGGTGCATGGCGGCATCCTGAGGCGATGGGGAACAGGCGACGATGGCCGCTGATAACGACAGCAAGATGCGGAGCATCACCTTCTCCGTGGCTTCGACAGGACATTGGATAGGCGAAAGCACCACCGAAGTCACGAAACAGGCGGCTTGGGGACGTCAATGACAAGAAGGATGATTCCCTTTTCTCGCTGCCCGGACGGCGGGTTTGTACGGCTTGCCGGGATAATGGCCTCGGGATGATCGAGGTGTGGGCGAGCCGCCACCTGCTCGGCATCGAATGTGAAAACGCATCCTACCACGACGCCCGCTCCGCACGGGACCGCAACCGGCTGGACCAGTCGGTCTTGAAGAGCCATGGATCGACCATCCACTGCGTATGGAGCCCTGTCAGCGCTGGCCGACCAGGTCGTCGGCATCGAATGGCCCGTCCACGTCTGCGAGTTGGTGAATCGGGTTCGTGATGCCGGGGGGCTCAAACGGGCTGATGGCCGGATACAACAGGAGGTCGAAAAGGCCGTCGAGGTTTCCGTACGCGACGGCAGGCTTGCCAAGGACAGCGGCTTTCTGACCATTCCGGGCAGGATGCCTCGCGTGCGAGACCGCGGCGAGGTGCGCTTCACTTCCCTGCACAAATGCGACCGTCTGCCGCCGTGGGAACTCGATGCCGCCACTCTCGGCGTCGTGCGGAACACTTGTGGCCGCTACCGACGACCAAGTCGTGCAGGCCGCCCCGCCGCCCGCGCCGTCGGCTTCAAGGCGACCAGCGGACAGTTGCGCGATCTGCTGGCGGAGGTCATCTCCGCGGCGGTGCGGTGCGAACGAATGACCTGTCGCAACGGCATGATGGTCAGTTTTGCAGCAGCGAACAAAGACGGGTCGACGCGGGCGCCAACCCGGCGCCCAATGGCGCCGTGAGGTTCAGGCCACCCAGGGTCGGACAATCGCCTGTGTTGATTGACCCATGTTGCCGAGCGATGGCTGCGTCATTGCGGCAGTCCCGTGGCCGCACCAAGTGTCATCCGTGAGCGGCAAGCCAACACTTCTCGACGTCCGAGGCCTCGGCAAGTTGGTGCCGGGGCCGCGGCGTTTGTTCAGGTCGGCCGACCTCCATGTCAGCGCGGGCGAACTGGTTGCGATCATTGGCGAGTCCGGTGTCGGCAAGTCGACCCTCCTTAACATTCTCGCCGGGCTGGACGAAGCGGATGAGGGCAGCGTCGCGATCGACGGCACGGTGCTGGGCACGCTCGACGAGGCCGCGCGGACGCGGCTGCGGCGCGAGCGCATCGGCTTCGTCTTCCAGGCCTTCCACATCCTCCCCTACCTCACCCTCCGCCAGAACGTTGCACTGCCGCTCGCGCTGGTGTCACCGGATGCGGCGCAGGCGGGGGCGCGTGCCAGCACGATGCTGGCGGCAGTGGGCTTGGGCGATCGCGGTGATGGCTATGCGCGCGACCTGTCGGGTGGCGAACTCCAGCGTGTCGCGATCGCTCGCGCGCTGGTCCACCGCCCCGCCCTGATCCTGGCGGACGAGCCGACCGGCAACCTTGATCCTGACACCGCCACACGCGTGCTGTCGCTGTTTGCCGCCGCGGTGCGCGACCATGGCGCCGCAGGGGTGATGGTGACGCATTCCGATGCGACCGCCGCGATCGCCGACCGGGTGCTGACGCTCGGCGCCGATGGCCTGACGGACCGGCGTGACCGCTGAGCCCGGCCTGTTGTCCGCGCGGCTCGCGCTCGGGTGGCTGATCGGCGGCGAGTGGCGGTTCCACCCTGCCCGCTTCCTGACCACCGCCGTCGCGATCGCGGTCGGCGTCGCCTTGGGGTTCGCCATCCACCTCGTCAACGGCTCGGCGCTCGCCTCGTTTGACGACGCGGTGCGCGGTGTGAACGGCGCGGCTGAACTGTCCGTGCGCGCGACGAGCCCGCTCGGGATCGACGAACGGTTCTACCCCCGCGTCGCGCGAGCGGCCGGCGTCGCGGATGCCAGTCCGGTCGTCCGACTGGACGCCCGGATCGGCAAGGCACGGCTGACGCTGCTGGGGATCGACGTGATCCGCGCAGGCGCGGTGACGCCGTCGCTGTTCGGGCTGCCGCCACGTGGCCCCGATGCCAGCGGCGATGTCGTGTTCGACGAGGCGGCGCTGTTCCTGTCGCGCGCCGCGCTCGTCCAGATGTGCGTTGCGGTCGGCGCGCGGGTGGACGTCACCGCCAACGGGCGCACGGTGCCGCTCCGCATTGCCGGCACGCTGCCCGCTGCCGATGCGGACACGGCCATCGGCGTGATGGATATCGCAGCCGCACAGTGGCGGTTCGGCCGGCTTGGCAAAATCGATCGGATCGACCTGGCCTTGTCGGATCGCCAGACGGCCGAGGCGGGGGTCGCCGGGCTGCTTCCCGCCGACGGCATCCTGTCGACGGCGGAGGCCCGCGGTGCGCAGGGGTCAGCGCTGTCGCGGGCCTATCGCGTCAATCTCGATATGCTAGCGCTGGTCGCGTTGCTGACCGGCGGCTTCCTGGTCTATTCGGCGCAGTCGCTGTCGGTCGCCCGGCGCCAGCGTGCGTTCGCGTTGCTGCGCACGCTGGGGATGCCACGCGGCGGCGTCGTTGCGGCGGTGGTGGTCGAGGGGCTGGCGATCGGGATCGTCGGCGCGGTCGCCGGGCTTGGCATGGGCTATGGCCTCGCCTGGGCGGCGTTGCACTGGTTCGGCGGCGATCTGGGCGCAGGCTATTTCAACGGCGGCGCCGCGCGGGTCGTGTTCCAGCCGGTGGCGGCAGCGGGGTTCTTCGGACTTGGTCTGCTCGCCGCCGTCCTCGGCAGTGCGATTCCTGCGCGTGCTGCTGCGCGCGCCACACCCGCTGCGGCGTTGAAGAATGCAGGCGATGTGCTCGATCCACGTCGCTCGGTTCCATGGTGGCCCGCGGCGGCCTTGCTGGCGGCCGGTGGAGGTTCGGCGCTGCTGCCCGCGGTCGGTGGACTGCCGCTGTTCGGCTTTGCCGGCATGGCGCTGATGCTGGCAGGCGGCGTCGCTGGCGTGCCGTGGTTCGCACGGACGCTGCTGGCCCCGCTCGCCCGGCGCACGCGCGGCAGCGTGCCTGTGCAGTTGGCTGTCCGTCACCTCCACGGCGCACCGCGTGAGGCGGCGACCGCGCTGTGCGGCATCGTCGCCTCCACCGCGCTGATGATCGCGATGGCGACGATGGTCACCAGCTTCCGCGGCGCGGTGGACACATGGCTGGGACAGGTGCTGGGGGCCGATCTCTACCTGCGCACCAATGCCGGCGCGAGCTTCGATCCCGCGACACGGACACGTTTGGCCGCAGTACCCGGTGTCGAGCGGCTGGCATTCAGCCGCCAGTTGCCTTTGGCGATCACCGCGGACCGTCCACCTATCAGCCTGATCGCAAGGCCCGAGGGCGACGGGCACGATCCGCTGCTCGTCTTGATCGAGCGAGCGCCGCCGCTCCCGACGGACGCACTTCCGGTGTGGGTGTCGGAGCCTGCACAGCGGCTCTACAGCTGGGACCCGGGTGAGACGATCTTGCTCCCCATCGCCGGCCGCACGCGCTTCACGGTCGCAGGCGTCTGGCGCGACTATGGCCGGCAGGCAGGCGCGGTGCTGATCGACGAGGCGGACTATGAAAGGCTGACCGGCGACACCGGTCGAGACGAGGCATCGGCGATGCTTGCGCCCGGCAGCGACGCGGTCGCGGTGGGCGAGGCGATGACTGCACGCCTGCCTGAGACCCTGCGCGGTCAGGTCGAGGTCACCCAGCCTGCGACGCTCCGCCGCCTCGCGCTGACGCTGTTCGATCGCAGTTTCGCCGTCACCTATCTGCTGGAGGCGGTGGCGATCCTGGTCGGGCTGGCGGGGGTCGCCGCGACGATGTCGGCGCAAACTATCGCTCGCGAGCGCGAGTTCGGAATGCTGCGCCATCTGGGGCTGACCCGCCGCCAGCTCGGTGCGATGCTTGCCACCGAGGGGGCAATGGTGGGGCTGACCGGGGCGCTCGCCGGGATCGGGCTGGGCCTGATCCTCGCGCAGGTGCTGATCCACGTCATCAACCCGCAGTCGTTCAACTGGACGATGACGACGCAGGTGCCGGTCGGGACACTGCTCGGCGTCGCCGCGGCGCTGACCGGCGCGGCGGCGGCAACCGCGGTGCTGGCGGGCCGTCGTGCGACCGCGCGGGATGCGGTGCAATCGATGCGGGAGGATTGGTGATGCGCGTGCTGCTCCTCGCCTGGCTCGCCGCGGTCGCGGTGGCAGCCCCCGCTGCGACCCCCTACCCCGTTGTCCGCCCGGGCATCGTCCTGCGCTTTCCTGCCGACCACGGCGCGCATCCGGCGTTCCGGACCGAATGGTGGTACGTCACCGGCTGGCTACGCACCGATGCGGGCGAGAACCTCGGCTTCCAGGTCACCTTCTTTCGCACCCGCCCGCCGGTCGGTGATGCCAACCCCAGCCGCTTCGCCGCGCGACAGGTGCTGTTCGCGCACGCCGCGCTGTCCGATCCCACCACCGGCCGCCTGCTTCACGGTGAGCGCGCCGCCCGGCAGGGCTTCGGGCTTGCCGCCGCCCGCACCGGCGACGCCGACATCGCGATCCGCGACTGGCGCCTGCGCCGCGCCCCTGACGGCCACTGGGCGACACGGATCGAGGCGAAGGACTTCGCGCTGGCGCTCGATTTTCGGCCGACCCAACCGCCGCTGCCGCAGGGGCTCGGCGGCTACAGCCGCAAGGGTCCGCGTCCCGAACAGGCGAGCTACTATTACTCGGTCCCGCATCTGCGCGTCGCTGGCCGGGTGCGGCGCGGCGACCGCATCGTCGCGGTGACTGGCGAGGCCTGGCTCGATCGCGAATGGTCGTCCGACTATCTCGCCCCCGAGGCGCAGGGCTGGGACTGGACGGGCCTCAACTTCGACGATGGCTCGGCGCTGATGGCGTTCCGCATCCGGCGCAAGGGCGGCGGCACGCTGTGGGCGGGGGGCGCACTTCGCGGGTCGGACGGCATCACCACCGCGCTGGGGCCGCGGGACGTGGCCTTCCGACCGCTCTCGGCGTGGCGAAGCAGCGCTACCGGTGCGGTCTATCCGGTATCGCAGGAGGTGAGTGTCCGCGTGAACGGCCGCATCGCGCGCTGGCGGCTGACGCCGATGTTCGCCGCGCAGGAACTCGACGCGCGCCGCGGCGGCCTGCCCGTCTATTGGGAAGGCGCGGTGCGCATACGGGGCGGACGCGGCTATCTCGAACTGACCGGCTATGACCGGGCGCTGAGGATGTGACATGACCCAGGACCCCCTGCCCGAGCTGCCCGCTGGCGCCTTTGCGCGGCAGGACGAGGGCGACGACCTCGCCTTCTATGCCCCGCCCCGCCTCGTCACCCATATCGACGAGGCGGCGGTGGCGGCGCTCTCCCGCCGCTACCGCGACCTCTTGCCGGAGGACGGCCGCATCCTCGACCTCATGTCGAGCTGGGTCAGCCACCTGCCCGCCGATCGCACCTATGCCGAGGTCGTCGGCCACGGCATGAACGCGCGTGAACTCGCTGCTAATCCGCAACTCGACCGCTGGTTCGTCCAGGATCTCAACCGCGATCCCGCGCTGCCCCTTGGCGATGGTGCCTTCGACGCCGCGCTTTGCTGCGTCGGCGTCCAATATCTGCAACGCCCGGTCGAGGTCTTCGCCGACGTCCGCCGCGTGCTTCGCCCGGATGCCCCCTTCGTCATCAGTTTCTCCAATCGTTGCTTCCCGACCAAGGCGGTGGCGATCTGGCGCGCGCTCGACGCGGCCGGGCAAACCGCGCTGATCGAACTCTATCTGGCCCGCGCGGGGTTCCGGGCCAGCACGGTCGAGACGCTCGCGCACGGACGACACGGTGATCCGCTGACGGTCGTGATCGGCTGCGCCTGACCGCGTGACAGACGGCACGATCGACGGCCCATGCTGGACGATGGAGCCGGTGGACCGGAACCGCGTGCCTGTTCGCTTCTTGTGGGCTTGAAGGGAAACGACATGCAGCCGATCGATCGTCGCCAGGGACTGTGGATACTTGCAGGCGGCGCCATCGCGGCGACGGTGCTCGGTGTCCGCGCGATGGCCCAGACGCTGCCCGCGGCAGCCGAAGCAGGCACGTTGGCACTGGTCGAGAAGGGGGCCGGCGGCGTCGCCTTCTATGCGGTTCCAGCCGGCACGCGGCTTGGGCGGGTGGCCTTGGGTACGCAACCGCATGAGATCGCGCGCGATCCGACCGGACGATTCGCCTTTGTCGGCCATTACGGGGTGGCAAGCTGGAAGGCCCCCGGTGCTGGTGGCAGCCAGGTGTGGATCATTGACCTTGTCGGCCGGACGCTGGCCGGCACGATCGATCTGGCACCGTTCGGGCGGCTGCACGCGGTCCGGACGGACAGCAAGGGGCGGCTCTATGTACTGTCGGAGCAGAACAGCGTCCTGGCGCGCTTCGACAATCCCGTCACGGACCGGGCACCGTCACGGCTGATCCCGGTCGGCGGCGTGCGCAGTCATTACCTCGTCATCCGGCGTGATGGTACGCGCGCCTATGTCGCCGACACGCTGAGTGGCGGGGTCATCGCGGTCGATCCCGATGACATGGCTGTTGTGCCCCTGCGCCGGCATATCGGCACCGCGCCGGAAGCCATGACGCTCAGCAACGACGAACGGACGCTGTACGTCGTCGATCGGCCGGCCGGCACGATCCACGCGCTGGATGCCGTGACCCTGACGGAACGGGCGCGGCGATCGATGCGGGGAGAAGCGGTGCGCGTCGTGACGCAGTCGGACGGCAAGCTGATCGTCTCGAACACCGCCGACAAGAGCCTGTCCCGGCTCAACCCGACGACGCTGGCGGAGGAAGCCCGTCTGCCGCTCGGCGTCGGTGCTCCTGAGCAGCCCCCACCGGGTGGTCCGGGTAGATAGTTAGTGCATTGTGGCGTCCGCCGCCATTGCCGGGCGTAGGTGGAGCGAAGCGGAGCCGGAGGCCGGCAATGGCGGTGTCGCCGCGGCTGGCGC
>Ga0265797_10003142_pt1 | contig 26807 bp, 20 predicted proteins | sample P2T30metagenome_FD_192433 | JGI IMG/M metagenome (GOLD analysis project Ga0265797, IMG submission 192433) | Plant litter microbial communities from East Loma Ridge, Irvine, California - P2 T30 | ecosystem: Environmental > Terrestrial > Plant litter > Unclassified | place: USA: California... | reverse complement strand
CCCCCCCCCCCCTAAAAAAAAAAAAATCAAGGAAGGTTCTATTTGTTGGTATGATGGGTTGAGCTGTAAACTCAATAGCTAAGGCTGTCGAAGGTTCAATTCCTTTTCTTCCTATAAACTGTAAGGTAGTATACAGCAAAAATTAATAAAAGCCTTTATAGCTCAACGGTAGAGCGGAATACTGTTAATATTCTGATAGATGTTCAATTCATCTTGAGGGCTTAGTATTTTTATATTACTTAAACGGAAAAAAGCGTGTTAACTTAATGGTCAGAGTATTGTGCTACGGACACAAAAGTTATAAGTTCGAGTCTTATACACGCTTAAAAAAAAGATATGAATTATTTATTAATTTATATTGATGGTACGGCTCGCTTCGCGGTAGCAAGAAACATTATTAAGGGATATGTAGTAGAAGGTTCTACATTTTGATTGCAGATCGAAAATTTGGGGTTCAATTCCTCCGTATCTCTTAACGCAAAACGAGATATAATATATATGTATCGCAGAGCGCCTCTTTCTTTGTGTTTATTTCTATCGCAGAGCGCCTTTTTATTAATTCTTATTAGCTTAATGGTAGAGCAGGATACTTCTAATATCTAGGTTCAAGTTCGAGTCTTGAATAGGAGTCTATATATCTTACATTTCTAACCGTTTAAATTATAGGTATATATTTATAAAAATGTTTTATGTGTTTATTCTTCGCAAAGCGTTTAATAACAATTATAAAACTATTAATATTTTTCTAATCTTTTTTTAATTATGACTAATTTTTTTAATCTTTTTTCTCTTACATGTGACGCACCTAGACCATGAGGTGTTTATTTCCAAGATAGTGCTAGTCCTCAAATGGAAGCTTTAATAGAACTGCACGATAATATTATGTTTTACCTAGTTATTATTTTATTCGGTGTTGCCTGAATATTAATATCTATTATAAGAAATTATGTTTATAGCAAATCTCCAATAAGTAACAAATACCTTAACCACGGTACACTTATAGAATTAATATGAACAATAACTCCTGCTTTAATATTAATATTAATAGCATTCCCATCATTTAAATTATTATATTTAATGGACGAAGTTACAGACCCATCTTTAACTGTTTTTGTTGAAGGACACCAATGATACTGAAGTTACCAATACCCTGATTTTCTTAATAACGACGACGAAGAATTAGAATTTGATTCTTACTTAGTTCCTGACTCTGATTTAGAAGACGGAGGATTAAGATTATTAGAAGTTGATAATAGAGTTATCTTACCTGAACTTACTCATGTTAGATTTATTATTTCTTCTGGTGATGTTATACATTCTTATGCTTGTCCTGCTTTAGGTATTAAATGTGATGCTTATCCTGGTAGACTTAATCAAGTATCTGTACTTGTGAATAGAGAAGGATCATTCTTTGGACAATGTTCAGAAATATGTGGTATATTACATAGTTCTATGCCTATTGTTATAGAATCTATCTCACTTGAAAAATTCCTATCTTGATTACAAGAACAATAATTAAAAAAAAAAGTATTTATAAGTTTATAAATTACATTAGTAATATATGTATAATATCTATTATTAATGTAATGTAATGTAATGTAATGTAATGTAATGTTAAAAAACTACATATCATCTGTATTTAATAAAGACTTAAACCTAAAAGGAATTAGCTCAATTGGTGGAGCAACCGTTTTACACACGGAAGGTTAGGTGTTCAAATCACCTATTCCTTACGCGATTTTTTTTTTTTTTCTTATTAATTCGTTTAGCCTTTTTATTTTTTTTATTTTTATAATTAGATATTTTGACAACTTTCCCTTTAATGGTCCTGTGTTTAATTACACTTAGTCACATAGCTTGCTTGCTTGCTTGCTTGCTTGCTTGCTTGCTTGCTTGCTTGCTTGCTTGCTTGCTTGCTTGCTTGCTTTATTTAAGTAAAACAGTTGCAAAGCGTTAAAGACAACTATATATATAACATTATGATCAATTTAACAATTTTAATCGGTACTAGAAAAGGATTTAGGAAAGTTTCTTTAAGAGGTTTCTCAAGTCAGAAGGCCTTACAAGTAAACGCTAACGACGGGAGAAACATAGATAGAAGCGCGTACATTGCGGACGAATTCCGTGGGGATAGAGCTGGGTTAGATACATATTTCAGAGATAAAGAATATATCATTTGCTCTGATTATGGCTTTTTTTTTACATTTCATTACAAAAAAGTAATGGAATATTTAGTTGAATTTACTTTAAAGGGTTAAACATTAAATTTAAATTATGATACAAGCGGCAAAAATAATAGGAACAGGATTAGCCACAACAGGACTTATAGGTGCTGGTGTGGGAATAGGTGTAGTTTTCGGAGCTTTAATATTAGGAGTTGCAAGAAATCCCTCTTTAAGAGGACAACTTTTTTCTTACGCAATACTAGGTTTTGCATTCTCAGAAGCAACGGGTTTGTTTGCTTTAATGATGGCTTTTTTGCTTTTGTACGTGGCTTAGCTATGAGAGCCTTCATAGTTATGGCCTTTTTACTAAGAGTATCATATTTGTTAAATAATATTCTAGTTATGGCCCTGGCGTAAAGCCTAATTTGATTAATTATGATGTCTTGTTAGAACAATTAGATAAACAAGTCAAATAAATAAGAAATAGATATCATATGTCTATTAAATATATCTTAAATGATAAAAACACATAAACATAAAAAAAAAATACTAAAATTAATTATACTTTAAGTAGATATAAAAAAAAAATAAATAAATTTAGATACACTTTAAATAATATAAATGTTAAAAAAGAATTATAAAAATAAAATGAGAATTTTTAAAAAACACCCCTTAATGAGTTTATTAAATGGATATTTAGTAGATTCACCTCAACCAAGTAACATAAGTTACTTATGAAACTTTGGTTCATTACTTGGTTTTTGTTTAGTTATACAAATAGTTACAGGTGTAACACTAGCAATGCATTACAATCCTAGTGTATTAGAAGCGTTTAACTCTGTTGAACACATTATGAGAGACGTTAATAATGGATGATTAATACGTTACTTACACTCAAATACAGCTTCAGCCTTTTTCTTTTTAGTTTACTTACACATAGGAAGAGGTTTATACTACGGGTCATACAGAGCGCCAAGAACATTAGTATGAACAATAGGTGTTGTAATATTTATATTAATGATGGCTACAGCTTTCCTAGGTTACGTTTTACCATACGGACAAATGTCATTATGAGGTGCAACAGTTATTACTAACCTTATGAGTGCTATACCATGAGTAGGACAAGATATAGTTGAATTTATTTGAGGAGGTTTCTCTGTAAATAACGCAACTTTAAACAGATTTTTTGCATTACACTTTGTATTACCTTTTGTATTAGCTGCATTAGCATTAATGCATTTAATAGCATTACACGATAGTGCAGGATCAGGTAATCCACTAGGTGTTTCAGGTAATTACGATAGATTACCTTTTGCTCCATACTTCATATTTAAAGATTTAATAACTATATTCTTATTTATCGTAGTATTATCTGTTTTTGTTTTCTTTATGCCTAATGTTTTAGGTGATAGTGATAATTATATTATGGCTAACCCAATGCAAACTCCACCTGCTATAGTACCTGAATGATATCTATTACCATTCTATGCTATATTAAGATCTATACCTAATAAATTACTTGGAGTTATATCAATGTTTGCTGCTATTTTAATTTTATTAGTTATGCCATTTACAGATTTAGGTAGAAGTAGAGGTTTACAATTTAGACCTTTAAGTAAAATAGCTTTCTTTATCTTTGTAGCTAACTTTTTAATATTAATGCAAATAGGTGCTAGACACGTTGAAACACCATTTATAGAGTTAGGTCAAATAAGTACTGTTTTATACTTTTCACATTTCTTAATAATAGTTCCTTTAGTTAGTTTACTTGAAAATACTTTAGTTGACCTACATTCGGCCAAAAAGTAAGTACTAGACATACTAAACCGAGGAGATTTTTATTCTATCTATTACTAAAAAAAAAAATAAAAAAAAAAAAAACAATAAATAATAACAATAAATAACTTAAGCGTAAAAATTAAACGTAAACTTAAAGAAATAGGTGAAACAGTTGTAAATGTTTTTATGACCTTACTAACCAGTTTACCTTTATTACTATGAATTTGGCATATATGAGGTAAATTTATCCTTAAAAAAAAATAAATATATATATTTATAATGTTACTTATCTTAATGCTTTTAATACCTTTAATGGGTGTATTTCTTATATCTACAACTACATACAATGATAACTATGAGAATCATAACAGAATTTCGAGTTTAAAACAAACCAAAATAATAGCTTTAACTACATCAATAATAAACTTTTTTGTTTCTTTGATAGTGTTTATGTTATTTAACTTTAGTAGCAATCAATTTCAATTTGTACAAGAATATCACCGAATCAATAGTTTTGACTTCTACTTAGGAGTGGACGGCTTATCTATATATTTCGTTCTTTTAACTACAATGATAATGCCTATATCACTTCTATCAAATTGAAATTCCATATCAGAAAACGTAAAATCTTACGTAATTATAATATTATTATTAGAAACATTATTATTAGCAGTGTTTTTAGTATTAGATATATTACTTTTTTATATTTTCTTTGAAAGTATATTACCTCCTTTATTTATATTAATAGGTCTATTTGGTTCTAGCAACAGAGTTAGAGCTAGTTTCTACTTATTTTTATATACATTATTAGGTTCTTTATTTTTATTATTATCTATACTTACAATATCTTCAATAATGGGTACTACTGATTTTGATGCTTTATACAAAACAAATTTTAACTTTACTACTCAGTTATTCTTATTTTATGGTATTTTTATAGCTTTTGCTGTTAAAACTCCTACTATATTTTTAAATACTTGACTTTTAAAAGCTCACGTTGAATCACCTTTGGGTGGTAGTATTATATTGGCAGCTATTGTATTGAAACTTAGTCTGTATGGTATATTAAGATTAATATTACCTCTACTTCCTAAAGCCTACATTTATTTTACATCTGTAATATACGTAATAGGTGTTATAACTATTATATACGCTAGCTTTAGTACTTTAAGAACAATAGATGTTAAAGAACTAATTGCTTATAGTTCTGTATCACACGCGGCAGTATACTTACTAGGTGTATTTAGTAATTCAATACAAGGTATTGAAGGTGCTATTACACTAGGGTTAGCGCACGGTTTTGTATCATCTGGTCTATTTATATGTGCTGGAGGTGTCTTATACGACAGATCATCTACTAGATTAATTACTTTTTATAGAGGTATAGCACAAGTAATGCCTTTATTCTCTGTATTGTTTTTCATACTTTGTCTAGGTAATGCTGGTACACCTTTAACTGTTAATTTTGTTGGTGAATTTATGAGTCTATATGGAACATTTGAAAGATTACCTTTATTAGGTGCATTTGCTAGTTCTTCAATCGTATTAAGTGCAGCATACACTATGTATATGTTCAATAGAATAGCATTTGCAGGATCATATTCTAGATTCTTTAAATTTAATATACCCGACTTAAACAAAAGAGAATTTGTTATATTATTAACATTAGTAGCATTCACAGTAGTATTAGGTGTATATCCTGCTCCTATATTAGATGGTTTACATTACTCTGTATCTCTACTTATATACCATGCTTAAATAAAAAAAATAAAATAAAAAAAAAAACTAAGTAACTCAAAAATTAGGCGCTTTCATATATAAGTGTTACGCTTACTTTTTGTATTACATTAGTGATATATTGTGGTAAAGATTTTTAATACCTTTACAAGAATTAAATATCATTACGACTAAGAGAGCTTAACTTAATGGTAAAGTATGTGACTTTTAATCATTCCAATGTGAGTTCGAATCTCATAGCTCTTATTTTTATTATAATACTTTTTTGATTTATTTTTTTAATTTATTTCACTAACTCTGTTTAAATATAAACTTTTAAACAGTTTCTTTTTTGCATAATATTACCTCTTTTAATTATACAAAAAACGAAAGAAACTTAGAATTACAAAACAGTCAAATTTCTCTTTGATTAGAGCGTTGATTCTTATCAAGTAATGCAAAAGATATAGGTACATTATACCTTATATTTGCTCTGTTCTCAGGTTTACTTGGAACAGCATTTTCAGTTTTAATAAGACTTGAATTATCTGGACCTGGTGTTCAGTACATAGCAGACAACCAATTATACAATAGTATAATAACTGCGCACGCAATATTAATGATTTTCTTCATGGTTATGCCAGCGATGATAGGAGGTTTTGGTAACTTCTTATTACCGTTATTAGTAGGTGGACCTGATATGGCATTCCCTAGATTGAACAATATAAGTTTCTGATTATTACCTCCTAGTTTAATACTATTTCTATTTGCTGCAACTATAGAAAATGGTGCAGGTACAGGTTGAACTTTATACCCTCCATTATCAGGTATACAAAGTCACAGTGGTCCTAGTGTGGATTTAGCAATTTTTGCTCTTCACTTATCAGGTATAAGTAGTTTATTAGGAGCTATTAATTTTATAGTAACAATACTAAACATGAGAAGTCCAGGTATAAGACTACACAAATTAGCATTATTCGGATGAGCAGTGGTAGTAACAGCAGTGTTATTACTATTATCTTTACCGGTTTTGGCTGGAGCAATAACAATGGTCTTAACAGACAGAAACTTTAATACATCTTTCTTCGAAGTAGCAGGGGGTGGAGACCCTATATTATACCAACATCTATTCTGATTTTTTGGTCACCCGGAAGTGTACATATTAATAATACCAGGTTTTGGTATAATTAGTACAACTATCTCCGCAAGTTCTAACAAGTCGATCTTCGGATATTTAGGAATGGTTTACGCTATGATGTCAATCGGTGTATTAGGTTTCGTTGTTTGAAGTCATCACATGTATTCAGTTGGTTTAGACGTGGATACAAGAGCTTATTTCACAGCTGCTACTTTAATAATAGCTGTGCCAACAGGTATTAAAATATTCAGTTGATTAGCCACTTGTTACGGTGGATCTCTACACTTAACACCTACAATGCTATTTGCATTAGGATTTGTGTTTATGTTCACTATTGGAGGATTATCAGGAGTTGTTTTAGCTAACGCTTCTTTAGATATCGCATTCCACGATACTTACTACGTTGTAGCCCATTTCCATTATGTATTAAGTATGGGTGCTGTGTTTGCATTATTTAGTGGTTGATACTTCTGAATACCAAAAATGTTAGGTTTAGATTATAACATTATGTTAAGTAAAGTTCATTTCTGAATCTTATTTATAGGGGTTAATGTAACATTCTTCCCTCAACACTTCTTAGGTTTACAAGGTATGCCAAGAAGAATAAGTGACTACCCTGATGCATTTGCTGGATGAAATTTAATAAGTAGTTTTGGATCTATAATATCTGTTGTAGCAACATGATTATTCTTATACATCGTATATCTACAATTAGTTGAAGGTAAAAGTGTATCTAGATATCCATGATTAACACCTCAATTTTATACAGATTACTTACAAAGTTTATTAAATAGAGCTTACAGTAGTTTAGAGTGATGTTTAAACAGTCCACCTAAACCTCATGCATTTGTAAGTCTACCATTACAAAGTTAAACAAAAAAAAAAAATAAAAAAAAAAAAAAAAGTAAACAATCTTAGCTCTGTAATAACTGTGGTTCTTACACTTTTAACTAATCTATATAAATAAGCGGTACATTTATAAAAATAAGCGCACGATAGCAAAGTATTTAATGTTAATTTCTTTATTAATTTCTTTATTAGTTTCAAACGCCGTTACTTTAAGACGGGACAAATCCATATTATTTTCTAGAATTGTTATAACTGGTTTATTTTTTGCAAGTTTCTTAGCTTTAAACAATTTATTTACTAAAGCATTGGAAAAAGGTATAGGTATATATGGTGGATTGTTTAATGTTACAACATTTACACAATCTTTTAATATATTTATATTCTTAATTAGTGCCGTTATACTGGTATTAACTGCTTTTTACCCTAGAAAAGTATTTATTAAAGAACAATCATCTTTTTTTAAACTGTTAACTACTAAACTGACATACAACAAAAATACTATTGCAAATAAAACATCAGAACAGTTCCGTATAATAGAGTACGCACTTATAATAGTATTTATTTTATGTGGAGCCGTATTTTTAATGAGTACTGCAGATTTAATTTCTGTATTCTTGTCTATAGAACTACAAAGTTACGGTTTATATATACTTTCTACTTTATATAGAGATTCAGAATCAGCAACTGCTAGTGGATTAACTTATTTTTTACTAGGAGGATTATCTTCTTGTTTTATCTTACTAGGTTCAGCTTTACTATATGTTAATTCTGGTACTACTAATTTAGATAATATATATGTTATAAGCAGTATTAGTGAAATAGAGGACTTAACTAGTCTTACATATTGATACCAACCGTATTACTTACACTTATCTTTAATTATATTATCAGTAGGATTTTTATTTAAAGTAAGTGCTGCACCATTCCACTTCTGATCTCCTGATGTTTATGATGGAATACCTACAATAGTTACTACTTATGTAGCTATAGTGGCTAAAATATCAATATTTGCTTTTTTCTTAGAGTTGGTTTTCTATACAGAGTATTCTTATTTAAACTTCTCTTGAAAAAATATATTATTATTAAGTAGTTTATTTTCTTTAGTAATAGGTTCTGTTCTAGGTTTAACACAATTTAGAATAAAAAGATTATTTGCTTATAGTACTATTAGTCATGTAGGATTTATCCTATTAGCCTTAACTATAAATAAAGCAGAATCTATACAAGCATATATTTTTTATATTTTACAATACTCTATATCAAACTTAAACGCGTTTATAATATTAGTAACTATAGGATATACTTTATATTTACATGTATATAAAGACAAAGAATATAAAAATTTAGTAGATGCTAATAATTCACCTATACAACTTATTAATCAAATAAAAGGTTACTTTTACGTTAACCCTTATATTGCTATAAGTTTAGCTATAACTTTATTCTCGTTTGTAGGAGTTCCTCCTCTAATAGGATTCTTTGCTAAACAGATGGTTTTAAGTGCTGCTTTAGATAATGGTTACGTATTTATGACTCTTGTAGCAATATTAACAAGTGTTATAGGAGCTGGTTATTATCTTAGTCTTATAAAACAAATATTCTTCTTTAAAGACGATTACAAGATAAACCCTTCAGTAAAAAACTTAAATTTAGTTGCTTACATCAATCCCGCTTCTTTTTCATCAAATAAAGATACATCTAATGGTTTAAAAGTAGAATTTAACCCAAGTAATATAACAATTAATAGTGCATTAAGTAGTACTATTTCTGTTTTAACTCTTTTACTTATATTATTTATATATATACCAGGAGAATGATTTAATATAGTTAGTATTCTTAGTCTTATATTATTTAAAGCTTAAATGACAAGTCAAACATTTTTTCTTATATTTATACCTATATTAGCTATAATATTATTAGCTGTTAATTTAATCTTTGCTCCGCATAACCCGTACGAAGAAAAAGACAGTGCCTTTGAATGTGGATTTCATTCATTCTTAGGGCAAAATAGAAGTGAATTCAGTATATCATTCTTCATATTCGCTCTATTATTTTTATTATTTGATCTAGAAATACTATTAGTATACCCTTATGTTGTAAGTGCATACGCTAACGGTATATTTGGTCTAATAATAATGCTTCTATTCTTCTTGGTGTTAACTTTAGGTTTTGCCTTTGAATTAGGTAAAAATGCACTTTCTATAGAAAGTAGACAAAGTAATTACAAATAAAAAAAAAAAAAGTTTAATCATGTTAACTTTATTAATACTTTTATTTCGTATGTTTTAAGTACTATAAAGGACAAATAAAAGGTTTAAGCTAAGCTAAGCTAAGCTAAACTAAACTAAACTAAACTAATAAGAAACACATCTGGACAAAAAATAAAAATACGAATTAAACATAAGTTATTTTTTGACTTGTTTATATATATATTAGGAGAAAAAAATAAGATAACCACGTTTTTTTTTTTTATTTTTTTTGTTTATTTTTTTACAGCTAAACTTATTAAAGCAAATAATATTATTATTAATAAATTATTGTCTATAACATATAAGTAAGGTATTAAAATATAGAAGCTTAAACCAACTAAAATATATAGTGCATATGATGTAATTACTCCCGTATCTAACTTAGATATGTTTTTACTTAAACTAACTAACCCTTTTTCTAAACCGTAAGGACCTATTAATTCTATAGAACCTTTATCAAGAACTTTTGTAGTTTGTCCTCCTAATTGTAAAACTTTATCGGTTATGTATCTGTTATAAAATAACTCAACTAGGAAACGTTGGTTAAAGAAACTAAACGTATTGTAACCAAATCTAGATAGTTTAAAGTGTGTAAGTACTTTAGGTGTACGTTCGGATAATACTAGAGATAAAATACTTAATGAAACAGTAAAGATTAAAGGTAAAATTTTAAATAGAGTAGGCACAGCAAATTCAGTATCTAGTAGTATTTCATGTGAAGGGTGAATAAATATACTATTATCTGAAAAGAAAGAAGTACCTAAACCTATGTAAATATCTTTAGTAATATAACCAAAGAATATAGAGAAAACGGCTAATATAATTAAAGGTAAACTCATAAATATGTCTCCTTCATGAGCATGTTTATAATTTACTAAAGGCCCGTTAGGATTAGTTAAAAATGTTAAGTATAAAACTTTAACTGAATACAGAGTAGTAAACATAGCACCAATTGTTGAAACAAAGTATACAGCTGTACCAGAGAAATAGTATTGACCGTATGCAGACTCAATAATAAAATCTTTAGAGTAGAACCCAGTCATAAAAGGGAATGCTACTAAACTCAATGAAGCTATTAACATAACTGAGTAAGTTAAAGGTAAGAAAGCCTTTAGCCCTCCGTACTTTCTAAAGTCCTGATTATCTGCTACTGCGTGTATTACAGCACCAGCACCTAAGAATAAAAGTGCTTTATAAAAAGCATGATTAACTAGATGAAATAATGCAGTATTATAAGAAGATAAACCTACTGCTACAACCATCATACCTAATTGACTCATTGTAGAATATGCTATAACTTTTTTAATATCTTGTTGAAATAAACCGATAAGTGAACTAAAAATAGTAGTAATTGCCCCTAATCATAAACAAAGTATTAAAACTGTGTTACTGTATTCTATTAAAGGAGAACTACGCATTAATAAGTACACTCCAGCAGTAACCATAGTAGCAGCATGTATTAAGGCAGAAACAGGTGTAGGACCTTCCATGGCCATAGGTAATCATACATGTAATCCTATTTGAGAACTTTTGGCCATAGCACCTATTAATAAACAGATACCAACTAGTGTAACTACATTCTCACTTACAAACGGTGCAGTTGAAAACACTGTTGCATAGTCCAAGTTACCAAAAGATCATATTATAGCAAACATACCTATAGTTAAAAAACAATCCCCAACTCTATTAGTTAAGAAAGCAGATAGAGAACTTTGATTAGCGGCTATTCTAGTAAATCAAAAACTAACTAGTAAATAAGAACATACTCCTACTCCTTCTCACCCTACAAACATTAGTAAAAAGTTATTTGCTGTTACTAGTATAATCATCATAAAAGTAAATAAACTCAAATAACTAAAAAATCTTTGGTTATGAGGGTCATGACTCATATATCCTATAGAATATAAGTGTACTAATGAAGATACTATTAGCACAGGTATTAACATTGATACTGTTAAAGAATCGAAGTTAAAACTTCATAAAACATTTAAAGACTCTGAATCTATTCATCTAAATAATTGAATAGATACAGGTGCATTATTCATACCTACCTCAAAAAAGGCTAGGATAGCAAGGGCAGTAGTAGTAAAAACTGAAAAACATGTTATAAATTGAGCTCCACTTACTCCTACTTTTCTTCCAAAAAACCCAGAAAATATTGAACCTAATAAAGGTAATGTTAACATAGCTAAATACATTATTTAAATTCTATTGCAACACTTCCTCTTAATCTATAAAATGCCACTAAAATACCTAATCCTATAGCAGATTCTGCTCCAGCTATTGATATTATGTATATTGCGTATGTTTGACCTAATATATCGTCAAAGCTAAGTGAACCTAATAAAATTAAAAATGTAATAGATAATAACATTATTTCAATTGAAATAAGCATTAATATTATATTTCTTCTATTTAAAACAAAGCCTAGGATACCTATTAAAAAAAGTATTAACGATAAATTCATAATTCTAAATATTATTATTAAAAGTTAATATAATTATGAAGTAGCAACCCTTGTTTTCTTTTACATATAAAGCAGTTGTAATTGAACGAACATTTGGTCTTGGTAGAGCTGTTACTCTTTCTATAACTGATCCGTTAGATAAAAATAGTATCACCATTTTATTTCTATTAAATCAATACCTAATGGACAGGCCTTCATTATTAAGTTTTCCTTACACTACAAACATTTAATATTTCCAACATTAATAGCAATCGCACCGCCATTATGTATATACTTTAAGGCAATAATTTTTGCATCAGTAATGTCTAATGTATCATTATAAGAATATATTATAATTGTTCGAATATAATGTATCATTACCAAATGATATGCTAAATTTGTTCGAAGATAAAAAACCATGTCAAATATATAAGACCAAAAAGTTAATATAGTAACAACATTTTTATTCTTATATATTACTAATGTAAATAATAGAAAAATATAACTCTTACACAAATAGATTAAGAAAGCATGAATATGTACCCTAAATTTTACACCTGATTATGTATAGAAATAATGATCTTTAGAGATTAATACATACAATTTTTTGTTATTATTAAGAAATTATCTAACTCATTCTCTATAAGTAGGGTTAGCTTTATCATATATCCATTTACGTACTTTTGCTCTTAAAGGTAAATACCACTTAATATATAGTGGTAAACATCATGTAGCTCTATATATTTTGTTTATCGCAAAGCGTTTTTTTTTTTTATTTATTTAGCTGATAAAAAGTATACTAAGAACCTCAGTAATAAACTGATAAGAATAAAAATAATCATACAACATCAACAAAATGTCAGTATAATATTCCAGCTTCTAAACCTAAGTGATGATTTTCAGTTAAGTGGTAGGCTAATAGACGTCAAAATCCTACGGCTATAAATATTGTACCAACTATAACGTGTATACCGTGGAAACCTGTTCCAAAATAGAAACATGATCCAAATGCACCATCTGATAAAGTGAATGAAGAAACTGAATATTCTACTCCTTGGAATGCAGTAAATATTAAAGCTAAAACTATAGTAAACATTGCTCCGTATAGAGCTCCGTTTCTATTTCCTTGTATTAAGGAATGGTGGGCATAAGTAACAGTAACACCACTAGCTAATAATAGAACAGTATTAAGTAATGGTAATTCGAAAGCATTAATAGCTTCTATACCCATAGGAGGTCATTGAGCTCCCAGTTCTACAGTAGGTGATAATGCACTATGAAAGTAAGCTCAGAATATAGCTAAGAAAAATAAACCTTCACTAACTATAAATAAAGCAACTCCCATATTTAATCCTCTTTGCACTGCTAAAGTATGATTACCTAAGTAAGTACCCTCTGAAACCACATCTCTAAATCAGAAGAACATACTTGACACAAGTAATATAAGTGCAGATGCTAATCAGAAACCTGCGTTAGAAAAGCCATGCATCGTTAATACACCTGAAGTAGTTAAAGTCAATAGACTAAGACAAGTAAATATTGGTCAAGGAGAAGGTGAAACTAAATGAAAAGGATGTCCTTGAAAAGCACTTCTATTTAAATTTGACATAATAATTATTATTTATAATTTCTAAATACAAATTAACTTTTTTTTAGTTATAGCACACATAATATTATGATTCAAATTATTATTTGTAATTAATTTTTTTTTTTTTATTTTTTTTTTTATTTATTTATTTATTATTTTTTATTTTTTTTTTGTATGGATATAACTAAGCCAGTTTAAGTAATTGTATATAAAACTAAAATAAAACTTAATATAGGACTTTTTTTTCATTTGCATCACAAAGTGTGTGCTAATGTAATTTCTGTTTAAGACCAAAGCTTTAGCTTTTATAAGTATATCCACCAAGTACTGGACTTTGCAACAACATAAAAAAAAATATTGTAATACAATATATAACACATACATAAAAAATATATAACTAATATATATACCAAGAATTTTTTTTTTCTTTAGCTTTACTAGCATAAAGATATAGTCTCAATCAAGATTCGAACTTTAATCTGGATATTAGAAGTATCCCGTTTTACCATTAAACTTATGAGAGTTATTTTTTTTTTTTATTAGGTTTTTACTTTTTAGATAAAAGCACCATGGTTTGTATTTAATGTAAATCTAGTGCATCTTTTATGTATGAACAAGATAAAACAACAAACACTTGAGCTTGTATGAAAGCAATACCTAATTCTAAACCAGAGAATGCTATAATAAAGGCTAAAGGAAAGAATCCTAAAAAGAAGAATATGAAACCTGAAGTCATTATGTTATAAGTAAATCCACTTAATATATTTAAAAGCATGTGACCAGATAATATATTTGCTGCTAATCTTAAACCTAATGAAACATTTCTAGCTAAGTAAGATATAAATTCTATTAATACTAGTAAAGGTAATAATCCTAATGGACAACCAGCAGGAACAAAAAGAGAAAAGAATTCTAAACCGTGTTTACTGAATCCTAATATTGTTGCACCTAATACTATTGTAAAACTTAATGAGAAAGTTAATACAAAATGACTAGTTGAAGCAAAACTGTAAGGAACCATTCCTATTAAATTATTAACTAATATAAATAAGAATAATACATACATAAGTGGGAAGTAAACTTGACCTTTTTTGTCATTTATTTGCCCAACTACTATACTGTGTACAGTAGCGTATATAGATTCTTGATATACTGATCAAGCATTTGATACAACTCTATTGTTGTTATTTGATACAAGGCTAATAATGAATACTAAGTACCCTGCTATAGTTAAGTATAGCCCTATGTTTGTTAAAGAGATAGAAAGATTACCTAGTACAGGTGCGTCTAGGCTTATAAGATTTCTTATCTCAAATTGATCTAATGGACTTATTATGTTTGAAAAGAAATTCATAAAAAGAAAAAAGTGTTGATATTTATTTAAATAAAAAAAATCTATAGCACGCTAGCACATTAGTGACGTGATGCGTTAAAGATATATGAAAAATAAGGCGCTTTGCGATAAACAAAAATGTAAATTATTATAATTTGCTTATGAAAACACGTGTAGTGAATAAACGAACAAATCTAGGTAATATGTATTTAGAAAATACGAATATTAATAGTGCAATAATTGCAAATGCGAATGTTACTTGATTTATGAAATAAAATGGTACTAATTGAGGCATAGGATTAATAATAATGGTAATTGTCTTTAGCGCTTTGCAACTGTTTTACTTAAATAAAGGAAGCAAGCAAGCAAAGCTATGTGACTAAGTGTAATTAAACACAGGACCTTTAAAGGGAATTTATAATGTTATAGGCGCTTTGCGATAAAATAGGTAATATTATGCAAAAAAAAAGAAACTGTTTAAAAGTTTATCTTTAAATAGAGTAAGTTAGAAAGAATAAAAATAAATAAAGGTATATTAATAGCTATGAGATTCGAACTCACATTGGAATGATTAAAAGTCACATACTTTACCGTTAAGTTAAGCTCTCTTAGTCGTAATGATATTTAATTCTTGTAAAGGTATTAAAAATCTTTATCACAATTTATCACAATTTATCACAACTTATGACAATATATCACAGTATATCACTAATGTAATATATAAAAGAAAGCGCATTACTTTTATATGAAAGCGCCTCATTTATTTGTTAGTTTTTTTTTTTTATTATGCTAGCTAAGAAAAGCTAAGCAAAGCTAAGCGCTTATTTTTGTTTTATTGTTATAACAATAGCTCCTACCATAGCTAGTAATAATATGATAGATGTTATTAATAATCATATAGGGTAACTAGTGTATATTATATTACCAATACTTGTTATATGAGATGTTTCAGCTAAAGCACCATCTCAGATCTGAGAACTAACAAATGATATATCGTTGTTTGAAGCTAAAACACTTAGATCTTTAATACTCATAGGAGTGTAATGAGTAGAATAAGACATATTATTTACACTACCCACGTTCGAATATGCATAAATATTAAATATTGAACTTATATTAGTAGGTAACAATTTGTATAATGTTACGTTAAATAAAATACCGATCATAATAGCTAATGGAATACTATTACTATTATCAGTAGTAAGTTCGGATATTCTTACATTAATTAACATAAGTATGAATAAGAATAAAATAGACACTGCTCCTACATATACTAGTAAATAAGATAAACCTATAAAGTTTATACCTAATAACATTAAATAACCTGCTATATTTAAAAATAGTCCTATTAAAAATAGAACTGAAACAATAGGATTTTTGCTAACAATAACAAAAATACCACAAAAAATAGACGCTAGTGAAACAAAAGTTAATAAAGCGTGATTTGAACCATTAGTAAAGGTTTCATTTAAAAGATATAAATCTAACATAAAAATTTTAAGTAATTAAACCTCGAAACACAGATATAAATAAGGGCTAACGTACTACAGAGAATGTACATAAATTATATATATTTTTTTTTTTTTATTTAGAGGTGTATTAATCTAAGATATTTTTAGAATAAAGCAACATTACTAGGTATTATATCAAAACTGTAAATTATACAAGGTACAACAACAATGAAAGCGATAACTACCGGTAGTAAAATAGTTCAAGAAAATAACATTAACTGATCAAAACGTATTCTAGGGAAAGAAGCTCTAACTCATATAAAAACAAAGACCATAATACATGATTTAATACCTAAAGTTAAACCAGAAACAAGTCCTTCTATTAATGGGCTAGAGAAAATCTCCAGTTGGCTAATAATTGAACCATCGTAATCAATTACTTGTAATATTGATAGAAACAATGAATAATCTAATAAATAACCACCTAAAAACAGTATAGTAGTTAATATACATATAAGTACAATACTTCCATATTCAGCTAAGAAAAAGAAAACGAAAACTACTGCAGCGTGTTCTGTCATAAACCCACTAACTAATTCAGATTCAGCTTCTGCTAGATCAAATGGGGCTCTATTTGTTTCTGCCACAGAACCTATAAAGAATATAATGAAGACAGGTAAAAGTGGCACTATAAATCATATTGATCTTTGAGATTCTACATTAACGGTTAAGTTTAAACTACCTGTTAATAATATAACAAGTAATATAGCTGAACTTAATATAAGTTCATAACTTATTAGTTGTGCTGTACTTCTAAGTGACCCTAAAAAAGCATATTTGGAATTAGCAGATCATCCTGCTAATAGTATACCATAAGTAGCTAATGAAGAAACTGCTAACATATATAATATACCTAGATCAAAATCTCAAATAGCTAACCCAGGACCATAAGGTATTACAGCATAACCTAATAATGAGAAAATAAGAGTTATAACAGGACCTAAGAAAAATAACACAAGATTAGCTTGTGTAGGTGATACGTACTCTTTTAATAAAAGCTTAAGAGCATCGGCAAATGCTTGTAATAATCCATAATATCCTACTACATTGGGACCTAATCTTCTTTGCATACTTGCCATGGTTTTTCTTTCAGCTACAGTTACAAAAGCAACAGTAAGTAAAACAGGCACAGTAACTAATAGAACTTCTATAATAGAAATAAATGTTGGTATATATAACATGTGTAAATTAAAATTAATAATAAAATTAAAAAAAAGAAATAATTTAGCGCTTTGCGACTCAGAAAAAAATTAAACCTTCATTAAGTTTTATAAGAAAAATAAGCATAAAGATACTAAGAATAACAAGATGTAAAATATATACTATTTATTACTAATAATTAAAGGATGGGAAAACTCATGAAAGATTGTTTTTTTTATATGAATTAAGTATATAGCACATCACTTTTGCTTTGGTTTTTTTTTTTTTCTTCTAGTATTTAGCGCTTTTCGACACACAATATCTGTGTGTGAAATTACGTTAGAAGAAAAAAAAAAATATAAGAAAGCTCCTAACTTTGTTCTTTACTGGATCTTCGTATGTAATAATACTAGCCGAACAAGAGTGAATATATATTTATATTACTAGTATGAAAAATATTTAGGTGTTTAAAAAAAGCCAAAATTATATGATATTATTTTTATTATGAGCCAGAGGAGAAATTCGAATTCCCATTATTAATGCATGAAATTAATGTTCTAACCAGTTGAACTACTCGGGCTTTTTTTTTTTAGGCGCAAAACGTAAAATGCTTATTATTTCTAAAAAAATGGGAGGATACCCAGACTTGAACTGAGAACTTACTGTGCCACATACAGCTGCTCTACCTATTGAACTATATCCACCTTTTTTTGTTTCATATTTTTTTTCTTCTAGTATTTTCACACTTTATTTCGCGAAGCGCCGAAATTACGTTACGAAGAAAAAAAGAAGCAAAGCGCCAGGAATGAAAATAATAATAGAATAAAAAAAGCAATCTTTATAAAAAGTTAAAAAAAAATGGCTATTAATCACTCGGTTCTAAAGATGAAGAATCGGTGTTATGAACATACCTAGTATCCTGTTTAAGTTCAGCACTATTCGATGGTTCTATCATTTCTTGTACAGATGTAACAGGTTCTGAATCATAAGTACCAGAATTAGAGTGACTATTAGCTTGTTAAAAATGTTCAGCATTTAGACCACGTTCTTCCAATTCGAAGTGAGACATTATGTTGGAGTGATTCGAACACTCAATAGTAAATACCAAAAATTTATGACTTACCGATTAGTCCACAACATATTATAAACTGCCCCCTAGCTACGCATTGTTAAATAAGTGCCACAACTGTATCTTATTGCTTTTTTCATGTGCTATTTAATGTACTATTGCGTAAGCTTAATATGTATGAAGTATTAGGCCGGGGTGCTAATATAGCTATAAAGCGCTTTGCTAGCATTAGAAATAATACAGACGTTTCGATCGTAAGCCGCGCACTCTCCTCGTATTATTCTTAAATAAATTGGAAAAACGTAACAATTAAGGTAAATCCGACTTGAACGGATAAGATTTAAAAATCAAATAGTCCTAAGCTATTCATGTCTACCAATTCCATCATTACCTTTATATAATTATGTACTCTTGTTTATTTTTATCGCAAAGCGCCTATATATCTTACGTAGTGTGAGATAACTTAACTAACAAAGCTATTTATAAAAATAAGCGTAAGTTTTTATATATTTTTGCTCGATATAAGATTTAAAGATTCTTACAAGCTAAACATCTAATTTTTTTTGCCCAAGACAAGATTTGAACTTGCAACCTAAGCATCTTCAGAGCTCCGCTCGGCCAATTGAGCTTCTCGGGCTTTTATTTCTTATGTAAAAAGACATTAAACGATTTAAACTTTTTAGCGCTAAAAACTTTTTTACTTTTCATATGGAGATATTAGGACTCGATCCTAAAATAACGATATGCAAAATCGCAGTTTTACCAATTAAACTATATCCCCTTATATTATTTTGGGTACCTAAAGGGCTTAGGTAATATTATTTTTTTTAACCCACTCGGGGTTCGAACCCGAGATGTAACGGTGAAAGCGCTATGTCTTAACCACTTGACTAGTGGGTCTTAAATAAAACTATTATCTACCTTTTCTGCAAAGCTTGCATCACGTCACAAATGTGCTAGTGTGTGCATATTTTTTTTTTTCTTCTAACGTAATTTCACACAAAGATATTGTGTGTCGAAAAGCGCTAAATACTAGAAGAAAAAAAAAAAAGAAGCAAAGCGCTCTTCTGGCTAAAAAAAAAGGTATTTTATCCGAAAAACGACTTGAACGTTTACGATATTATATCAATAAATCTTAAGTTTATCCTGTCTACCAATTCCAGCACTCGGATATTAATTAGTTATAGCACCTTTCATCGCAAAGCGCCAAATTACTTTTTCTCTAGTATTTTTAACCGTGATACGATTGAAATTACGTGGCGCTTTGCTTTGCGTTTTGCGAGAAGAAAATAAGGCGCTTTGCGATGCGAAAGTATATTATATATAGTGCATAAGGCCAGAGTGATTTGAACACTCATCTGAGCTATCATGAGCAGCTTGCTCTACCAATTAAGCTATAGCCTTTTTAACAATTTTTCTTAAACAATGTTTAATAAGACGTTAAATAAATGCGGACAAAAGAATTGCACTCCTATCTACTGGACATGAGCCAGTTATGTTACTATTACACCAATCCGCATTCGTTTTTGTTTTTAGCACATTGTATGCACTTTGTGACAAAAAGTGTTAAATAACTATTTATGGCAAAGCGTATGGCAAAGCGCTAAAGTTGTTTACCATTCTGTAATAAAAGCCCTGTGTAAGTATCGCACTTACTTCCTCCGATTACAAAACGGGCGCATTGCTTTTATGCTAACAAGGCTAAAATTTAGCGCTTTGCGACAAAGTAAGATATAATATTATTATACCTCTTAAAGTTATTTAATGCTTATTAAATAGAAAAATTATATTATGTATGATAAGTATGTTATTTAGTTTTTAATAAAATTAGTACTTTTTACCTGAAGACATCAAAATCCTTAAAGCAAAAGCCTATACAGTATTAATGTATAACGTTTTGCGTTCACACTAATACTCGTAGTATTATACCACGTATATTTAAGAGTATCTTAAGATAAGCTTCGCGCCTATATGCATTCAGCACTTATCTATAGCTAACGTGGGTTTCCTGCCGTGCCTATGATATATATATATACATGAGTAACTGTAAATATCCTTTTTAAACTAATTTCTAACGCAAAGCGTCAAAAATATAATATTGGATACATAAACAACAGGTAAACCAGAGGTTACCATACCCAACTCCTTTCGTACGAAGGGGCTATCCTTATTTTACTCTAATTTCCTCTAGAAGATAGAAACCATACTGTCTCACGACGTATTTAACCCAGCTCGTGTAGCTCTTTAATCGACGAACAGTCGTACCCTTCATGATTCCTGCATTCATGTGGATGAGCTAAGCCGACATCGAGGTGCCAAACTGCGCACTCAATTTGTACTCTCTGGCGCAATTAGCCTGTTATCCCTAGCGTAGCTTTTTCAAAAATCCAAGACCTTTCCTTTATGCATCTTGTGATCATATGCCCTGCTTACGCAACTGATAGACGTGTAAGTCAAACAGTAAAGCAAGATTAAGCCATTAAACTTTTAAAGTAAAAATAATAATCATTTCCTTAATATCTAGAGCATATTAAGAAAATAAACTAAAACACTACTAATTCTTTTTAGTAAAAGATTGTTAGCGTTTTATTTACATCTATTTTCCATATAGTTAAAATCTTACTTAAAAAAAATAAATAAATCTAACTTAATAGATAAATAACTGAATATATTGAAAGCAATACATTACAGATTAAAATAAAAATACATTATACAGGCAAGAGCAAAAGCTTTTGCTATATAATGCATTTATCTGTTGGCAAATTGTTATTGCCAATAAATTTACAAAATTAACTTTGGATACACCCAGGTACTTTTTGTGGGATCTGTGCCCCGCATAAACTGTCTAATAGCAAATGTTTCCAAATATATCGCATCACAAAAGTTTTGTGTGCTAAATATATCTTTTATAGGATAAGCTTTGTAGTTTTTCTGACTACTTTATTTCGTCAAGTTTCCTACTTATACAATAAACTAAGTAAAGGTGTTTCAATTGTATCTTATCAACTACCTTATACGCTACAACTTGTTCCATTGTATCCAATAACTACAAACAGTAAAGCTGCATAGGGTCTTCTCGTCTAACTAGAGGTAAACTGTATCTGCACAGTTATTCCAATTTCACTGAGCCAATCATTGAGACAGCTGTTGTATCGTTAAATCATTCATGCAAGACCGCATTTAACGGCCAAGGTATTCCGCTACCTTAGGACCCTTATCGTTAAGGCCGCCATTGATTGGGGTTTCCTTCAAAACCTAGCTTATTTTAGTCGGCTAAGAAAATCCGTTAACCAGCCAACATCGGGCAGAATTCACACTCAATACTTTGATTTGTCATCTTATGCAAAGTGCTTTGTTTTAATTAAACAGTCGTACAACACCACTCTATGCCTCCTATTCTTAACTTAATATTACTTAAAAAGAATGGCACACCTTATCCCTAAGTTACGGTGTCATTTTGCCGAGTTCCTTAATGATTGTTAACTCAAACGCCTTTGTATACTCTACTTGCTTACTTGTGGTAGTATCTAGGTACGGTTGTAAATATTTATATGTTATTCCCACGAAGGGACCAAAACATTCAGTCTGGTTATAAATATTAATATGTCTTTTTCCAGAACATTATGTACTCAAAATATCACAATGTTGTTAGACATATCTAAAGATTTTCTCATCGTTTAATCCTTTAGGACAATTATAAACTTAGAGGCCGTTACTTTATTTAAATACCATAAGCTTAAGGCGAGGGGCTATCCCTTTTTCGTTACTCATGCCAGCATTCTCACTTGGGGTCATCTTATCCAACGGGTTTTTAATTACCTCAAACAAATAAGCGTTTAACCTACTTGTTTTAAATAATAAATACGCCGTCGAACCTACTTAATATTAAAAATACTAAGTCTAAGACATGCCCAACGTTCTGCTACCCCATAAATAAAAATACTTAAGAAAAAAAGTTTTGCGTTAAAAATATATTTATTTATAGACAAGGTTTCGGTATATTGTTTTAGATCCGTTAAATTTTCGGTGCTTTCAACTTTTAATGTTAAACCAGTGCTCTGTTACGAGGTCTTCAAAAAATGGCCGCTTCTAAGCCTATTTCCTGGTTGTATTTGAAGAAAACTTCCTTATTTTCACTTAACAATAATTTTGGAACCTTTAACTCTTGTTCTGGGCTGTTTCCCTTTAGACATACAACCTTATCGTACTATGTCCGATTATGCAAAATCCATCATTGCCCTTCCGAGAGCAAATTCTCGCCGATAAAATCTTCACGATTCCCCGATGTATACAAAACCATCTTGCTATCCTTAAGAAAACAAGATAATTTGTCCGAGATCACAGTTCTGTACCTGCTATGATGTTATTTACATTACCTACTTATATAGGTTTCGCAGAAAACCAGCTATCCTAGTCAGTTTTGTCTTTCACTAACTTACCACAATTCATCGGATATCTTTACAACGATAACCCGTTCGGGCCTTTATAACCCTGATCATGGTAAGATCACTAGGCTTCGGGTCTAACATTAGATACTTAATCATTGATTAATAATTGGTTTATCTAGGACAAGGAATTACCTTATTCATTTCGGTTTAATTTTTAAAGCTTCTACTTTTAGCATTACACTAAAAATAAATTAAGCTTTACTCCTTAATTTTTTCTGAACCTTATCTCGCATCTAACATTAACTTGCTGACCCATTATGCAAAAGGTACGCTCTCATTATACTTTTAAATTAAACTTGAGCTGCTTATAAAACTACTATTTCAAAAATTTCCCTCACGGTACTGCTTCGCTATCGCTTATATATCATATTTAGCCTTAGAGAAAGGTTTCCCTAAATTCAAACAGATTATTTCCGTTTTACTTTAAAGGCTTTTCCATAACAGTTATAGCTAATTATGGAATCTCATTTGATTTTTATTCCTGAAGCTACTAAGATATTTCAATTCGCTTCGTTTAAAAAATGGATTTTTCCAAGAACACTTTATTTAATTCGTCTTTAATATATAGCTTATTTATCCGTAATAGTTTCTTTATATACTTACCATCATTATGCTGATGAAATAATACTTTACATATCTAATACATTACTAATGTAAATTATTAATTAATTATAACGGTTTGTTTACTTTTTATCTCCTAATAGTGAACGCCATTATCTGTATAAAAAACATATATCTACTTATGATTGAAAAACCTCTACTTTGTTATATTTTTTTTCTTCTAACGTAATTTCCTTGGAAATACTAGAAGAAAAAAAAAGGAGGTAATGCATTTGTTTTGTGTGTAATACCTTATACGATTCTTAGTCGGGAATCACACCCATTATGTTACAAAGGACCAAGCAGCCACTTCCCCAGGGACTGGATGAGGACCAAGAATTCATTTTCAATCTTGAACAAGGCAATGTCCAACCAGAAATGTCTTTGTCAGAGGAAGAGAGAATAAGGAAGCTGGAGAAAGAGATCAAAGAAGTGCAGGTCTTTAAAACCAATATCTTCAATGAACTGGAGGTGAGAGCAAGAAGATGGACTGAGTTTGATGAGGTGAAGCAGAAGTTCGAGAATATGTTTGCTGGGTTTGAGAACAGACTGGTGAAGATTGAAGCCAAGATGGAGGAGGAAAGGGGCAAGAGCAAGGCTTCAGAAAGGATTGAGAAGAAAAAAAATAGACACATTTTATAATTTACATTAGTAATGTATTAGAATATGTACTTATATATAATAGTAATATATTAGATATGCATCTGTATACTATCATAGTGTAATAATAATATGAGTAGGATAGCCTTATATATTCATATTATATTATTTATACGCTATAACATAAACAGCTATAGGTTAATGGTAGACTACTCGGTTTCCACCCGATTTGCACTGGTTCAAGTCCAGTTGGCTGTATAAGGATATAACACTTAGAGTTAATAACTTAATTGGTAAAGGACTTTCTTGTCGAGAAAGTAGATGTCGGATCGTAGCCGACTTAACTCGCACATAAAAAGATTGTTTAAAGGGAAAAGTCGCCATTGGTAGGGCAAGATATTTGCTAAATATTGTGTTTTAACACCTGGATGTTCGAGTCATCTCTTTTCCGAATTATGGGAGCCAACGAAAGTCACCTGATCATCTTTGACTAACCTCTGTTGGGCGTAGTAATACTTCAGACTGCGAAAAGTTCTGATGTCTAGCCATTAGTGCACTAATGAGCTTAGGCTTAATAAACGGTGGTTGTGTATTGTCTTAAACGAAGAAATGGAGGGACCCCCTTAAGTAAAAAAAAAAAAATAAAAAAAAAGAGTATAGTTTAATTGGCAAAATAGGAAGCTTCAAACTTCAAATTCTCAGTTCAAGTCTGAGTGCTCTTGATTCACCTTAATTTGGCGCCTTATTCTTTTTCTGTAGCCAAAACAAAAAAATTATTTGACGTTAGGCGCTTTGCAACAAATAAATAAAAAAAAAGACAGAGATAGGTTAACTAGGTTCCTTAACTTAATAGGTAAAGTATGCTTTTGATAAGAGTATGTTCGACGTTCAAGTCGTCGAGGAATCAATCGCAAAGTTAACAAAATAAGAGATAAATAGAATATCATATTATAGTAAAAAGAGAATTGGCTGAGTGGTTTATAGCGATAAGCTTGAAACTTGTTTTAGTAAAATATACTAACATCCGTTCGAATCGGATATTCTCTGATAGTTAATTTGTTTCTCTATTCTCCCTTTTTTTCTTCTAGTATTTTCCTTGAAATTACGTTACGAAGAAAAAAAGAAAAGAAAGAAGTGCTCGCTTCGCGCTCCCTTATTTTTATAGCACTAATTAAAAGAAAGAAAGAAAGAAAGAAACAAACAAAGAAAGAAAGAAACAAAAAAAAAAACAAAACAGGTTAGGGCCGGGTTGGTTAGGCGCCTCATTTGGGTTGAGGAGTAGTTATGTTCGAATCATAATAACCTGACTATCACACCGAATTTTTTAGATAATAATTGGATAATATAGGGCAGACAGAAAAAGGAACTAAGGTAGTTTACCGAAGATACTTTTAAGCCTTTACGGCTGCTATATGATAAGCTAGCATCAGCACTTTGTGGATTTAATACTATTTTTGGCGCTACAAAGGCTAGCGGCTATATCTCTTAAAGTAAGTTAAGTTTATATCCAGAGTATATTGATAATCCTACGGATGTGGCTGGACCTTCATTTGGAGATCTGGATTAATGTAATGAAAAAAAAAAAAAAAGTTTATAAACTACATTAGTAATATATAATAATATATATAGATAATTGTAGATAATGATTATTGAAGATAATGATAAATAATAGAAGATTTTTTTATTGAGTTTGATGATGGCTCTGATTGAACGCTGTCCAAAGGCTTGACACATGCTAATCGTACGTCATTTTCTTGCTATACTTTATGTTATAAATCATAACTTAGGCGTAGTAAGAAAAATGAAGTGGTGTAAAGGTGAGTATACAATATTTTATGTCTACCTTAAAGTAAGGAAAAAAATTCCTTATAAAGTATATGATACTGATTTAAAAGTTGATTGTACAAAAGAAAAAAGTTTTTCGCTTTAAGATGTTCAAAATATTACCGAGTAAGTAGTAGTTAAGGTAACTACTTAACTAGCTTAAGCTCGTAGTCGAAACTGAGAGGTTGATCGATCACATTGGGTCTGAAAAAACCCCAATACGTCTAGTACAGCAGTGAGGAATATTGGTCAATGGCCTAACGGCCGAACCAGCAATTTGGGGGAATGTGATATCTTTTAGTCGGGATATCAATATAAACGACTATGTCGTATAAAGTTCTAGATAGATGAT
>Ga0265797_10003141_pt1 | contig 26813 bp, 19 predicted proteins | sample P2T30metagenome_FD_192433 | JGI IMG/M metagenome (GOLD analysis project Ga0265797, IMG submission 192433) | Plant litter microbial communities from East Loma Ridge, Irvine, California - P2 T30 | ecosystem: Environmental > Terrestrial > Plant litter > Unclassified | place: USA: California... | reverse complement strand
TCGGACTCCGGCGACTTCGACGCCCGGGGCGGGACTCCGACCCGGGTCGAGGGCGAGGGGGGACTCACGGCCGTGAGCCCCGACGAGCCGATCGTCGTGCTGCGAGGCACGACGACCCCCGTGCCGTTCGTCGTCGAGGCGACCGCCTCGATCGACCGGCTCGACGGCCGGTTCGACCTCATCGCCCCGGTCGGCACCGTGTTCGACGCGCGGGTCGTCGACGATCCCGAGGAGGCGCTCATCACCGAGGTGCAGGCGCCCGGTGGTCGCTGGGTCGCCGCCCCCGGGCTGATCGTCGACTCCGTCACCCTCTCGCGCGAGGGTCGTTCGGCCGCCGTGCAGCTCCGGTCGGACGGAGCCCTCGGCCTCGGACCCGCCTGGCGGGTGCGGTGGCACGCCCCCGTGGCCGTGCCCGCGAGCACCGTGCTCGGCGACGCCGACCTCCGCTGGGTCTTCGACGGCGAGGCGGACGGGCGCGCGATCACCTCCCGGGGATGACTCCGGGGCGACGCCCCGCTCGTCACCCCACGGTCACGCGGAGCCCCCCGCCCGGTCGCGGCTCGATCACGACCCGCCACCCGTGCGCGCGTGCGATGGAGTCGACGATGGCGAGACCCAGGCCGCTGTGCGCGACCTCGCCCGCGCCTCCTCGGCCGCGGGTGCCGCCGTGACGGTCGACGCGTGTGAACGGCCGGGTGAGGGTGACGGCCTGCTCGGCGGTCACGACCGGGCCGGTGTTCTCGACGACGACGACCGCCTCGCCGGTGCCGAGCACGCGGACGTGCCCGCCCGGCTCGTTGTACTCGACGGCGTTCGACACGAGGTTCCGCACCAGGTGGGCGATGAGGACGGGATCACCCGAGACCCGCCGGAAGGTGCCCCGCAGGATCACGACGTCGACCGAGGAGGCGCGGGCCTCGTCGATCAGACCCGTCGCGATCTCGGGGACCAGCTCGCCCAGCTCGACCACCCGCTCGTCGCCGGCCAGACCGCGGTCCGCGGTCGCGAGCGTGAGCAGCCCGTCGATGAGCGCCTCGGTCCGCCGGTTCGCCTCGAGCAGCTGCTCGCGGGTCTCGGCCAGCCCGGCGGGAGTCGGATCGTCGAGACCGATCTGGATGGCCGCGCGCTGGACGGCGAGCGGGGTGCGCAGCTCGTGCGAGGCGTCGGCGACGAACCTCCGCTGGGCCTCGAACGAGCGCTCGAGCCGGTCGAGGAGGTCGTCGATGGTGTCGGCGACCCGGGCGAGCTCGTCGCGCGGTCCGTCGAGGGCGATCCGCTCGTGGAGGGTCCGGGCCGTGATCGCCTGCGTCGTCTCGACGATGTCGTCGAGAGGGCGGAGCATCCGCCGGCTGACGACCCAGCCGACGCCGCCGGCGGCGACGGCCGCGGCCGCCACGCCGACGCTCGACCAGATGAGCTGCTGGCGGGCCAGCACCCGGGCGACGACGGTGGGCACCGAGTCGTCCGACCCGACCGCGCCGGCGGGCCCGGGAGCGATCGCGCCGCCCTGACCGGGGACGTCGCTCGCCGACCCCGGGGTGCGCTCCGCTGCCGCCCCCGAGCCGCCGGGCGCCTCGAGCGTCAGGGCGACCCCCTGCGAGGTGGCCACCGCGACGCCGAGCACGACGAGCGAGCAGAGGAGGGCGAAGGCGACCCCGAAGACGACCGCGGTGCGCAGGCCGATGCTCCACCGACGGGGATCGAGCCGTGACCGGCCGGTCAGCACAGCTGGTACCCGCGCCCGGACACCGTGCGGATCGGGTCGGGGTCGCCGAGCTTCCGCCGCAGCTTGCTGACCGTCACGCGGACCGCGTTCGTGAAGGGGTCGACGTTCGCGTCCCAGCACTTCTCGAGCAGCTCCTCCGCGCTGACGAGACGCCCGTCGGCGCGCATCAGGGTCTCGAGCACGAGGAGCTCCTTCGTCGAGAGCCCGAGATCGAGCCCCGCGCGGACGGCGAGGTGCCGGTTCGCGTCGAGCGCGAGGTCGCCGTGGCGGAGCACCGGCGGGACGGCCGGCGCCGCGCGCCGACCCAGCGCCCGCACCCGGGCCACCAGCTCGGAGTACTCGAACGGCTTGGCGAGGTAGTCGTCGGCGCCGAGCTCGAGACCGCCCACGCGATCGGCGAGGTCGCCGGCGGCGGTCAGCAGCAGGATGCGCGTGGGATCCCCCCGTGCCGTCAGAGCGCGGACCACGGCGTCGCCGTGCATCCCCGGCAGATCGCGGTCGAGCACGACGACGTCGTAGTCGTTCACCGCCAGCAGCTCGTCGGCGTCGTCACCCCGGTAGGCCACGTCGACCGCCATCGCCTGCCGGGTGAGGCCCGCCGCGATCAGATCCGCGAGCGCCCGCTCGTCGTCCACCACCAGGACCCTCATCTCCCGCCTCCCGCTCGTCGGTATGTCGCATTCCACCGTAGCGAGTCGATGTTTCGCGGATCTGTCCGTCGGCTGCGCGTCGACGCAACGGCCGCCCCGCTCGACTGGGGACCGGCCGACCGACGGCCCCGACGAAAGGATCCCCATGACCCTCCCCCTCAGCACCCCGCGCCGACGCGCCTCCCGGCACCGCGCCTCCTCGGCGACCCGACTCCTGATCGCGGCCGCGCTGCTCGTCCCGGCGCTCGCCGCCTGCGCGCCGGACGCCTCGCCGACCCCGGGCTCGAGCACGCCGACGTCCGCGTCGGGCAGCACGGCGGCCCTGCTCGGCGGATGCCTCCGCGACGCCGGGTACGACGTCGACGACGCCCTGCTGGCCACGGAGGGGGTCGTCGCGCCCCCGGCGGGCGTCGACGTCGAGGCCTACTCCGACGCGCTCTCGGCCTGTCGCGAGCAGCTCCCCGCCGAACAGGGCGGCGGGGTCGATCAGCCGTCGGCGGCCGACCTGGCCGAGCAGCAGGAGGCCAACCTGGCCGTCGCCGAGTGCGTCCGCGAGAAGGGTTTCGACGACTTCCCCGACCCGGTCGACGGCTCGTTCCCCCGGGAGGTCGCGTCGGGCAGCACCGACCCGAGCGCCCGGGACCCCCGAACCGAGGCGTTCTTCGCCTGCTCGGACGAGGTCGGGCCGAACAGCCAGGGGCGGAGCGAGTGACGGAGCGGGCGACGGGATCCCCCGACCGGCGACGCTCCGGTGCTCGACGCGGCGCGGACCGGATCGCCGCCCTCGTCACCGTGGGCCTGTGCGGTCTCGTGGTGAGCGGCTGCGCGGTCCTCGCCGGTGATCCCGACTAGTCGGACGCCGTCGCCGGGGCGTCACCGCCCGTGACGACGCCCGTGATCGAGGGCGATCTGGTCGAGAGCGTGAAGGTGCCCGGGACGCTGGGGTACGGCGCCCGGACGCCGCTGGCGTCGGCCGGCGAGGGGACGGTCACGGGGCTGCCCGGCTACGGCGAGGTCGTCGCTCTCGACGGCATCCTGTACAGCGTCGACGAGCGACCCGTCCGGGCGCTCCACGGGAGGGTCCCCCTCTGGCGATCCCTCCAGGCGGGGATCGCGGGAGCCGACGTCGACCAGCTCAAGGACTCGCTGCGAGCCCTCGGCTACGACGTCGCCGACGACGACCGCTTCGACTGGCGGACGGCCGAGGCCGTGCGCCGCTGGCAGGCCGACCGCGACCTGGACCGCACCGGGGTGCTGGACGCCGACGACGTCGCGTTCGTGCCGGGCGACATCCGGGTCGACGAGGTCGTGGGCCGCACGGGCGACGCCGCCGGAGAGGTCGTCTACCGCTACACGTCGACCACCCCGGTGGCCACCGGCTCCGTCGCCCAGGCCGACCTGCCCCGCTTCGCCGTCGGCACGCCGGTCGACGTGCTGACCCCGGGCGGAGAGACCCTCGCCGGGACGGTCCGGTCGGTCGGCGCCCCGGGCGGCGACGACGGGACCGGCGACGGGACCGGAGCGGGCACCGGGGCGGGAGACGAGCGCGTCCCCGTCGTCGTGGGCCTCGGCGACGCCCCGCCGGACGGCACGACCGGCGGCCGATCCGTCGACCTCGTCGTCGAGGGGGAGACCCGCGAGGACGTCCTCTCCGTGCCCGTCCCGGCCCTCCTCGCCCAGGGCGGGGGCTACGTCGTCGAGCGGGTGCGCGACGACGGGAGCGTCGAGCCGGTCGGCGTCGAGATCGGCTTCGTCGCGCAGGGGCGCGTCGAGGTGACCACCGGCGACCTGGCGGCGGGCGACGACGTCGTGGTGCCGTCGTGAGGGGCTCGACGATGCGGACGGGCGCCGACGAGGCGACCCGCGCCTCCTCGGCCCCCACCCCGGCGGTGGCCTCGGGCGGCGTGCTCGAGATGCGCGGCGTCACCAAGGTCCACGGCGACGTCGTCGCTCTCGGCGGAGTCGATCTGACCGTCCACGCGGGCGAGCTCGTGGCCGTCGTCGGTCCGAGCGGATCGGGCAAGTCGACGATGCTGAACCTCATGGGGACGCTCGACCGCCCGAGCACGGGCTCGGTGCGCGTCGCCGGGCACGAGGTCGGGTCGTCGGACGACGACGCCCTGTCGCGGCTGCGGTCCGAGCACATCGGGTTCGTGTTCCAGCACTTCCACCTCGCGAGCGGCGCGACGGCCACCGAGAACGTGGCCGACGGGCTGCTCTACTCGGGCGTCCGGCGACCCGAGCGCCTGGAGCGCGCCCGGCGCGCGCTGACCCGGGTGGGGCTCGGGCACCGCCTCGACCACCGCCCCCACGAGCTCTCGGGCGGCGAGCGCCAGCGGGTGGCCATCGCCCGCGCGGTGGTCGGAGAACCGACGCTCCTGCTCGCCGACGAGCCGACGGGGGCGCTCGACAGCCGGTCGGGGGCGGACGTCGTCGAGCTGCTCCGCGAGCTCAACGCCTCGGGGACCACCGTCGTCGTCATCACGCACGACCTCGATCTCGCGGACCGCCTGCCGCGCCGGGTGCGCCTGCGCGACGGCGTCATCGTCGACGACTCGTCGGGCGGGATCGGATGAGGGCGCGACGCGAGGCGAGACGGCGGGGCGTCTCGAGCACGGACCTCGTGCGCCTGGGCGTCTTCGGCCTCCGCACCCGTCCGACCCGAGTGCTGCTGTCCGCCCTCGGCATCGCGATCGGCATCGCCGCCATGATCGCCGTGGTCGGCATCTCGTCGTCGAGTCAGGCCGCCCTGGCCCGCGTGCTCGACGATCTCGGCACGAACCTCCTGCAGGTCGTCCCGGGCGAGGACGCCGCCGGCGAGACGACGACCCTCCCCGCCGACGGCGTCGCCCTGCTCGAGCGGCGGGACGACGTGGAGCAGGCCGCCGGCGTCGGGCGGGTGACCGGGCGGAACGTCTATCGCACCGACCTCGTGCCCGAGGCGGCGTCGGGCGGCATCACGCTCGACGCGGTGCAGGGCGATCTGCTCGAGGTGCTGCAGGGCGAGACGGTCTCGGGCGGGTGGTTCGCGGCCGACGACCTGCCCCAGGTCGTGCTCGGGTCGACGGCCGCGGCGACGCTCGGCATCGGCGCGGTCGACGCCGACACCCGCGTCTGGATCGGCGGCCGCTGGGTCGCCGTGGCGGGGGTGCTCGCGCCTCTGCCGCTCGCGCCGGAGCTCGACTCGTCGGCCCTGGTGCCCGCCTCGGGCGCGGACGCCGCCTTCGGCTTCGCGGGGCGCCCGACCCGGCTCTACGCCCGGGCCGATCCGACCCGCGTCGTCGAGGCGCGCGATCTGCTGGCCGCGACCCTCGACCCGGTCGACCCCCGCCGGGTGCAGGTCAGCCGCCCCTCGGACGCCCTGGCCGCCCAGCAGGCCACCGAGAGCTCGTTCACCGCGCTGCTGCTCGGCGTCGGCGGCGTCGCGCTGCTGGTCGGCGGGATCGGCGTCGCGAACACGATGGTGATCACCGTGCTCGAGCGCCGTGGCGAGGTCGGGGTCCGCCGCGCCCTGGGCGCACGCCGACGCGACATCCGACGGCAGTTCCTGGTCGAGTCGCTCCTGCTCTCGCTGGCCGGGGGCGCGGTGGGCGTCGCGCTCGGATGCTCGGTCACCGCGGTGTTCGCCGCCACGCAGGGATGGCCGGTCGTCATCCCCTCCTGGGCCGCGGCGGGTGGACTCCTGGCCACGGTCGTGATCGGCGGGGTGAGCGGCATCCATCCGGCGGGACGTGCGGCGAGGATGGCCCCGACCGAGGCGCTGGCGACATGAATCCAGGGAGGCGCGCTCCGAGACCCGGGGCGCGCCTCCTCGGTCTCGGCTCGCGTCAGCCGACGAGGCCGCGGTACAGCTCGATGTGGGCGGCGACCATCCGCTCGATCGAGAACCGCTCGCGGGTCCAGTCGACGTTGCCGGCGAACTGCGCCGCGACGCCGTCGTAGTCCCGCAGGAGGGCGAGGGTGAGCGGCAGCAGACTGCGGACGTCCGAGACGTCGAGGACGGGATGCGCGACCGGCAGCTGCTCGACCACGCCGCCGACCTCGAAGGTGATGACCGGCAGACCCGAGAGCGCCGCCTCGGTCACGACGGTCGGCTGCGCCTCGGTCCGCGACGCCACGACCAGGAAGTGCGCGTCGAGCAGACGTCGCCCGAGCTCGGCCCGGGTCTGCGGCCCGACGAAGGTGACGGCGTCGGCGATCCCGAGCTCGGCGGCGAAGCGCTCGAGCTCGGGTCGGAGGGTCTCGCGCTGCGACACGATGTCGAGGACGGCGGGGACGCCGGCGCGGCGCAGGTCCGCGATCAGGCGGATGGTGAGGTCGACGCGCTTGAGCTCGATCAGCTGCCCGACCGAGACGAACCGCCACGGCTCCCCCGCATCGGGTCGACGGCGCAGTCGCGACGGGAAGTGCGTGTGATCGACGCCGTTCGCGATGACGTGCAGGCGATCGGGGGCCGCCTCGTCGACCCGGTCGAGCACGAGCGCTCGCTCCGTCTCGCTCATGACGACCAGGGCGTCGCTGTGGCGATACGCGCCGGCCAGCACGCGCTGCTGCGCCCGCGAGGCGGGGGCCTCGGTCTTGTGGCGCGTGAAGACCACCCGCGACCGGGTCGGCGCGAGCAGGCGCACGCACGATCGCGTCAGGTGGTTCAGATGCACCACGTCGTAGCCCCGCCAGCTGTTGTGCAGACCGGGCGCGACGGGGGTCGCGTCGATCCCGGCGGCGATCAGGCCGTCGAGGAGGAGCGACTCGCCCGACTCCTGCAGGTTCCGAGCTCGGAACTCGGGCGGCGAGCCGAAGATGGCGGCGTCGAGGAGGATGCGCATGGGGATTCCTGTCGTGGGGGTGGGTGGAGGCGTCGGCCGGTCAGCGGGCGACGGGGGCGGAGGCGTGATCGAAGAGCCCGGAGCGCCGGGCGACGTCGGCCCAGCGCAGGGCGTCGGCGATGCCCTCGTCGACGCTCAGCCGGGCCTCCCAGCCGAGGAGGTCACGGGCGGCCGAGACGTCGGCGAACGCGCCCGCGGTGTCACCCGGGCGGCGGCCGGCGAGCTCGACGCGGGGCGCCTGCCCGGTCACCCGCCCGAAGGCCTCGACGAGCTCGAGCACCGTCGTGCCCCGACCCGTGCCGAGGTTGAGCGCGCGGAACGGGCGGAGCGCGCCGACGACCTCGTCGAAGCGGTCGACCACGAGGGCGTGCGCCTCGGCGAGATCCCAGACGTGCACGTAGTCGCGCACCCCCGAGCCGTCGCGCGTCGGCCAGTCCGTCCCGGTGATCGTGAACCGCCCGCCGTCCCGCCGGGCCGAGATGAGCTTGCCGAGCGCATGACTCGGGGTCGGGGACTGCAGACCCGTACGGAGAGACGGGTCCGCGCCGATCGGATTGAAGTACCGGAGCGCGACGGCTCGGAGGCTGCCGGCCGTCGCCCCGGCCTGGAGCACGCGCTCGACGACCGCCTTCGTGTCGGCGTACGGGCTCGGCGGGGCGACGGGCGACCCCTCGTGCACGACGCCGTCGACGGGGGTGTCGTAGATGGCGGCCGACGAGCTGAAGACGACGCGATCGAGGCCGTTGCGGGTGAGGTTCGTCAGCAGCGACACCGTCCGCGCGACGTTGGCGTCGAAGTAGCCGAGCGGATCGGCGACGGAGTCGGGCACGACGATCTTCGCCGCGCAGTGCACCACGACGTCGATGTCGGGGTTCTCGCGCACGATCCGGTCGAGCAGCGCCCCGTCGGCGATGTCGCCCCGATAGAAGCGATGACGATCGGCGAAGGCCGCGACGCCCGTGGACAGATCGTCGAGCACGATCACCTCGTGCCCTCGATCGGCGCAGGCCGACGCGATGGTGCTGCCGATGAACCCGGCCCCGCCGGTGATGAGGACCGTCACGGTCTCCCTCTCGTCGTCGCCCCATGCGGGACGAAATGTAGAATATCACATTGATGATAGATATTCAGTGTCGTGTCAGCCGCGGCGGACCGACCTCGGACGCTGGACGAGCCGCGCCGCCCGGACGACCGCGCAGACCACCGCCCCGACGAGCACCGAAACCGTCAGCCACATCGTCGGATCGTTCAGCCCGGGGGTCGCGATGGCCACGAGGCAGACGACGACCGACGCGGCCGTCGCCGCGAGGTCGCTCACCAGCCAGACGCGGAGGTGCCCCCGAGCGGCGCACACCATCGAGAGGGCCGTCGCGACGCCTCGGACGACCGCGGCGGTCAACAGGACGACCCCCGCCTCGACGACCCCCGGGTACCGGTCGGCGAGCAGCCCGAACGAGACCCACTGCACGACCCCGGCCACGAGCGCGCAGGCGAGGCAGACGGCGGCGACGATCGCGACGAAGCGATCGGCACGGAGGGGGGACCGGCCCGACCGGGGGTCGACGACCAGCCGCCCGACGAGGTTCTTCCCGAGGTACACCGGCACGAGCAGCACGAGCGCGGCGAAGCGGTTGGCGACCGCGAAGGTCGCGACCGCCTCGAGCCCGCCGACGGCCTGCAGCCCCCACAGCACGACCCACAGCCCGATCTGGCCCGACGAGGCCGCCGCCAGCCCCGTGAGCGTCACGGATCGATCGCGGGTCGCGGCCGCCGCTCCGGCTCCGGCCTCCGCTGCGGACGATGCCGATCGCGACCCGACGGGAGTGTCGACGAGTGGGCGATGCGACCCCCAGGCGATGGCCGTCAGCACGGACAGCGCGAGGACGGCGTCGAGCAGCACGAGACCGACGGCCGCGCCGAGGGCGCCGGCCCACAGGCCGCCGAGCACGGCCAGCGATCCGGAGACGAGACCCCGCGACCCGTCGACGACCGCGGTCGGCACGGTGCGCCCCGACCCCGCCAGCACGCCGACGAGGGACTCGGTCACGGTGATGCCGCCGGCGGCGACCCCCAGGGCGAAGCCGACGAGCACCAGCTCGGGATGCCCGTAGACGACCGCGAGACCGATGGAGACGACGACGCCGTCGACGAGCGCCACGACGCCCAGCCAGCGCTTGCGCCCCCGGACGGCCTGGGCGAAGGCGACGAGCGAGGACTCCGTCGCCGCGCCTCCCGAACGCTCCGTCGCGAGGCGATGCCGGGCGGCCGACGCCGCAGCCGACACGGCGAAGGCCGAGCTGCTGAGCGACGCCACGCCGAAGACCGTCGCCTGCACGAGCGAGAACAGGCCGAACTCCGCGGGCGCCACGACGAGGGCCAGGGTGGTCAGCGCGAGGAACTGGACCCCCTTGCCCGCCAAGCCGGAGGCGGCGGCGACCGCCGGGCCCGACCAGGAGGCGCGGGGCGATCGGGCGGTCACGGCGCGGTGACCTCGCGGACCGTCGGCTGCGCCACCATCCGCTCGGCGGCCCGATGTCGGATCGAGCCGAGCCAGACCGCGAAGGCCACGGCGGCGAGACCGAGCAGGATCGTGCTGACGGTGGTCGTCGAGGTCGACCGGATCGTGGCGAGCAGAGCCGAGAAGACGACACCGTAGACGGCGGCGTCGACCGGGCGACCGAGCCCCCTGCGGTCCCACCGGCCGAACATCATCCCGAGACCGACGAACAGCAGAGCCGAACCGGTCGTGCCGAAGTTCAGGAACGACTCGGCCACGATCGAGTAGCCGATCTCGTAGTTCTGCACCCTGTCACGCAGCAGCGTGCCGACGAGGCGCGGATCGACCGCCGAGTGCTCGCGCTCGACTCCCGCGATCAGCTCGACGAAGCGGATCGTGCCCATCATGAAGGTCCGGCCGTGGTGAGGGGCCTCACCCTGCTCGACCCACGACACGGTCTCGACGACGGGCCTCAGAGTCGCGCCCATCTCGACCGTCGCCGCGAGGGGGGAGCCGAGCATCTCCCCGACGCCCGTGGCGGCGAGACCCTCGTCACGGACACGTTCGACGCCGCTGACGACGACGAGCCCCGTGACGACGACCAGCACCGCGATCGCCTGACGCGGCATGGACCTCAGGCGCGCCAGGACGACGACGAGGCCGACGAGGGCGTAGAGCGCGGACGTCCGCGAACCCATCACCAGGGTGCTCGCGGCGAAGATGCCGAAGAACACCAGCCCGGTCGTCCGGACGGGTGACCGCCGGCCCGCGACGACGAGCGACATCCCGGACAGCGTGAAGGTGATCCCGGCCGTGAGCGACGGGTTGGCGGCGACGGTCGCGTCGTACAACCGCTTGCCCCCGCGCCCGAGCAGCAGCCCCGGCTCGAGGACCGCGATCGTGCCGAGGACGTAGAGGACCGTGACGACCACGATGATCGTGCCGGTCAGGGTCATGGCCGCCGCCGTCTGCGCGCGTGCTCGCGCCGCCTCGTCGTCGTCGGGCGCCGGCACGGGCCAGGTCGATCGTCGTCGCCCGAGCAGGAGATAGCCGAGCGTGAAGGCGAGGAGGGCCTGGGCCACGAGCCAGACGGCCCGGAGGACCTGGCCGTTCGGGCTGAACCACAGGGAGATGTAGTCCACCTCGTCGCCCGGGATGTCCGCCCCGGCGAGCGCGAACCCGACGAGCGGCACGTGGAAGAGGACGAGCACGACGAAGAACATCGGCCCCCCGCTCCAGAGCCCGAGGGGGGCCGACCGGACGAGCATTCCCGTGCAGAGGACGGCCGCGATCACCGTGAGCCCGAAGACGCGCGTCTCGGCGCCCACACCGCTCGGAACCCCGGAGAGCAGCGACCACACGAGGACGGTGGCGACCGCTAGAGCGGTGACCGCACGTGACAGGCCGAGACGTTCAGGAGGGGGCATGAAAGAGATACTAGAATATCACGTAGATATGAGCAACAACAATGTGAGAAGACGTCATACCCTTGTGACTGATCCTCACCTGTGTTTAGAATGCTACATATGTGTCGGCCAGCTCAGGGAGAACAGTGAACTCATCCACCATCGGCGACGTGGCGAAGAAGAACTGGCTGCTCCTGGTCGCCTCCCTCGTGCTCGGCGCCTTCGCCGGTGTCGGCCTCGCCGCACTCCAGCCGCCGCTCTACACGTCGTCCACGCAGGTCTACGTCCCGGTGGACCTGACCGTCACGCAGAGCGCCAACGACCTCCTGCAGGGCGGCAACGCCGCCGAGCAGCGCGTCCGGTCGTATCTCGACCTCGTGACGAAGTCGACCGTGCTCGAGCCGGTCGCCGAGCGTCTCGGGGTGACCCGCCGGTCCCTCGCCACCCAGGTGTCCGCCTCATCGCCCTCGCGGAGCGTGCTGATCGACATCACCGCGACGGACCCCGATCCGACGCGCGCGCGTGACATCGCGAACGCCGTCCGCGAGCGCTTCCAGGACGTCGTCGAGGACGAGATCGAGCGCCCCGCCGGCTCGGACGCCTCGTCGGTCACCCTGCTCGTCACCGAGCCCGCCGAGACCCCCGCCACCCGCTCATCGCCGTCACTGCGGACCAACGCCGTGATCGGCGGGCTCCTCGGCCTCCTCCTCGGCCTGGGGGCGTCCGCCACCCGCATGATCTTCGACACCCGCATCGACGGGGCCTCCGACATCGAGTCGTCGTTCTCGCCGCCCGTCGTCGGCTCGGTCCCGTTCGTCCGCGACGCCGCGGATCACCCTCTGATCGTGCAGCACGCCAATCGCGGTCGAGCAGCCGAGGCCTTCCGCACGCTGCGCGCCAACCTCCGGTTCCTCGACAACGGCGCGTCGAAGCGCGCCTTCGTCGTGAGCTCCGCTCAGCAGTCGGAGGGGAAGTCCACGACCGTGACCAACCTCGCCGTCGTCCTGGCCGAGACGGGAGCGCGCGTGGCCCTCGTCGACGGCGACCTGCGCCGCCCGCGCGTGGCCGACATCATGGGGCTCGAGGGGGCGGTCGGTCTCACCGACGTCCTGATCGGCCGGTTCGAGCTCGATGACGTGCTGCAGCGGTGGGGCACGCACGGGCTCAGCGTCCTGCCCGCCGGCAGCGTCCCCCCGAACCCCAGCGAGCTGCTCGGATCGGCGCAGATGCAGCTGCTCGTCGAATCGCTGGCCTCGCGCTTCGACTACGTGCTGATCGACGCGCCTCCCGTCCTGCCGGTCGCGGACGCGACGCTCCTGGGCGCCATCACGAACGGCGTGCTGATGGTCGCCGCCGCCAAGAAGTCGAAGCGCGCCGAGCTCGCCGCCGCGCTCCGGGCGTTCGACATCGCCGACGTCCGGTGCCTCGGCGTCGTCGTGACCATGACCCGGTCGAAGAGCACGACGGACGGCTACGGCTCGGGTTACTACCGCGAGGGCGTACACGACGACCAGCCGGCCGCGAGTCCGGCACCGCGCCTCCTCGCGTGAACCTCGCAGCGCCCGTCGCGGCAGACTGGTCGTCATGCGCACCTGGGTGAAGATCTGCGGACTCACGACCCCCGAGGCCGTCGACGCCTCCGTCGAGGCGGGCGCCGATGCGGTGGGCTTCGTCCTCGCCCCCGGCAGCCCGCGCACCGTCGATGCGCCGACCGCCCGGACCCTCGCGAGCCGCGTGCCGACGTCCGTCGAGACGGTGGGCGTCTTCCGCTTGCAGCCGATCGACGAGGTCCTCCGACTGGCCGCCCTCGCCGGCGTCGGCACCGTGCAGCTGCACGGCGACGAGACGGCGGCCGACGTGGCGACGGTGCGCGCGGCGGGATTCCGGGTGGTCCGGGCCGTCGGCGTGGACGCCTACGCCGACGAGACCGAGGAGGCGCGGCGCGCCTTCCGCGAGGACATCCTCCTGATCGACGCGGTCGCCCCCGGTGCCGGCGCCGCCTTCGACGCAGCGCCCCTGCTCGCCGCTCCACCGCACCGGGAGTGGATCCTGGCCGGGGGCCTCACCCCGGACACCGTCGCCGCCCGGATCGCCGAGCTCGGGCCGGCCGGCGTCGACGTCAGCTCGGGCGTCGAGTCGTCGCGCGGCGTCAAGGACCTCGGCCTCATCCGGGCCTTCGTCGCTGCGGCGCGAGCAGCCTAGGGCAGGTCGTCCAGAGTCTCGGCGTCGGGGTCGACGACGTCGAAGCGCACCACGGTGAGGCCGTCGCCGTCGGCCGCGACATCGACGCGCACGGTGTCGCCGTCGACGATCTCGCCGCCGAGCAGGGCCATGGCGAGCTGGTCGTCGATCTGCCGCTGCATCAGTCGCCGCAGCGGACGGGCGCCGTAGATCGGGTCGTGCCCCCGCTCGGCGAGCCAGGCCCGGGCGTCGGGGGTGACGGCCAGCGACAGGCGCCGATCCGTGAGACGACGCCCGAGACGGTCGACGTAGAGGGACACGATCTGCCCCAGGTCGTCGGGCGTCAGCGTCGAGAACACCACGATGTCGTCGAGACGGTTGACGAACTCCGGCTTGAAGGCCTGTCGCACGAGGCCCTGCACGAGCTCCTCCTTCTCGGGGTCGCTGAGGGTCGGGTCGGTGATGACCTGAGAGCCGAGGTTCGAGGTCAGCACGAGGATCGTGTTGCGGAAGTCGACCGTGCGCCCCTGCCCGTCGGTGAGGCGGCCGTCGTCGAGGACCTGCAGCAGCACGTCGAACACCTCGGGGTGCGCCTTCTCGACCTCGTCCATCAGCACGACGCTGTAGGGACGGCGACGGACCGCCTCGGTCAGCTGCCCGCCGGCCTCGTAGCCGACGTACCCGGGAGGCGCGCCCACCAGACGGGACACGCTGTGCTTCTCGCCGTACTCGCTCATGTCGATGCGGACGAGCGCCTTCTCGTCGTCGAACAGGAAGTCGGCGAGCGCCTTGGCGAGCTCGGTCTTGCCGACGCCGGTCGGCCCGAGGAACAGGAACGAGCCCGTCGGGCGGTCGGGGTCGCTGATGCCGGCCCGAGTGCGGCGGACGGCCTCGCTCACCGCCGCGACGGCCGCCCGCTGACCGATGATGCGCCTCCCGAGCTCGCTCTCGAGGTGCAGCAGCTTCTCGGTCTCGCCGCTCAGCAGTCGACCGACGGGGATGCCCGTCCAGGCCGCGACGACCTCGGCGATGTCGGCGTCGGTGACGGAGTCGCTGACCAGACGGTCGCCGGACTTCTCGAACGACTCGGCGTCCGACAGGCGCTTCTCGATGTCGGGGATGCGCTCGTAGCTGATGCGGGCGGCGTCCTCGTAGCGTCCCTCGCGGAGCGCGCGGTCGGCGTCGATGCGAGCCTCGTTGAGGTCGCTGCGGAGCGTCCCGACGCCCTGCAGGGCCGCCTTCTCGGCCAGCCATCGGGCGTTCAGGTCGTCGTAGGCGGCCTGCTGCTGCTCGATCTGCTCACGCAGCGTGGCGAGCCGGGCCCTCGCGGCGTCGTCGGTCTCCTTCTTCAGCGCGAGCTCCTCGATCTGGAGGCGCACCAGGCCCCGATAGAGCTGATCGAGCTCGACCGGAGACGAGTCGATCTCCATCTTGAGTCGCGAGCCCGCCTCGTCGACGAGGTCGATGGCCTTGTCGGGCAGCTGACGACTCGGGATGTAGCGATTCGAGAGGGATGCGGCCGCCACGAGCGCGCCGTCGGTGATCGTGACCCCGTGGTGGGCCTCGTAACGCTCTTTCAGCCCCCGCAGGATGGCGACCGTGTCCTCGACGCTGGGCTCGCCGACGTAGACCTGCTGGAACCGGCGCTCGAGAGCGGCGTCCTTCTCGATGTACTGGCGGTACTCGTCGAGCGTGGTGGCCCCGATCAGACGGAGCTCGCCGCGCGCGAGCATGGGCTTCAGCATGTTCGACGCGGCCACGGAGCCCTCGCCGCCGCCCGCGCCCATGAGGGTGTGCAGCTCGTCGATGAAGGTGATGACCTGGCCGTCGCTCTTGGTGATCTCCTTCAGGACGTCCTTCAGGCGCTCCTCGAACTCGCCGCGGTACTTGGCACCGGCGACGAGAGCCGCGAGGTCGAGGCTGATCAGACGCTTGTCTTTGAGGCTGTCGGCGACGTCGCCCGCGACGATGCGCTGGGCGAGCCCCTCGACGACGGCCGTCTTGCCGACGCCCGGCTCGCCGATGAGCACGGGGTTGTTCTTCGTGCGGCGGGTCAGCACCTGGCTGATGCGGCGGATCTCGGAGTCGCGACCGATGACGGGGTCGAGCTTGCCGCTGCGGGCGATCGCGGTGAGGTCGACACCGTACTTCTCGAGAGCGGACTTCTGCTTCTGGTCGGAGGCCGGAGCACCCTGCATGTTGGCCACGGAACAGCCTTTCTCGAAAACTTGAGTGGGACGGACTCAAGTTTACGCGCGGATGCCCGAAACACAAGCGGTCCTCTGTTTGGAATTACAGATGTTTTAAGTAAGCATGTCATCTGCTGCGCCGCGTCCGACGGCGCCTCACGAAAGCGATCACATGAGAAGAACCATCCGGAGACTGCTGACCGGCGGGGTCGTCGCAGCACTCCTCGCCGGGGCCGCCGCGCCTCCTGCGACCGCAGCACCATCACCCGCACAGATGACGCCCTCGGCGGCCTTCTCGGCACCACTGGTCTTCCGCGAGTCGGCATCGAGCTTCGTCGCCTACACCGCCGGCCCCAACCAGGGGAGCAGATACCGCCAGTGGTTCCGCGCCACGAGGCATGCGACCGCCGACGCCGCCCGAGCCGTGGCCACGACGGCGACGCTCCCCGGGCCGGGCGATCAGCCCGCACCCATCCGGCTCGCGAACGGACGATGCCTGGGGGCGCTCTTCGCGGGCAGCGGCACCAACACGCTCCAAGCGCATGCGGAGGACTGCTCCAGCCCCACCTTCCAGACGAACTGGTCCGTGTCGAGTCGCGGCCTCGTCACCGAGCGCGGACTCGATCAGGCGCTGGGTCACACGCAGTCCGCGGATCCGGGATTCTGGCCCAACTCCGGCCTCCGCCCCGCCCTCGGCGCGGGCCTGCCGCTGGTCGACGCGCGCTTCGATGTGACGCCGCTGACGGCGACCGTCTCGCGGATCGACCACATCGCCCGTTCCGTGGTCATCACCGGTGCGGCGACTCCGCAGGCGACGGTCCGGGTCGGCACGCAGACCACGCCGGTCGGCGCGGCCGGGACCTGGACGATGACGGTCGGCGGCCTCAGCATCGGCGCGAACAGCATCCGCGTCGAGCAGCTCCGGTCGAACGCGGTCGTCGACTCCGTGACCCTCCGGCCGACCATCATCGACGGGGGCACGATCGTGCCGGCGCCGACCTCGCGAGTCGAACTCGTTCGAGGCGCCGACACCGAGGTCCCCTTCATCGTCTCGAACCGGGCCGCGCGCGCGAGCATGACCGGCGTCGTCGAGCTGACGGCCCCCGAGGGCACGACGTTCGCTCCCGGGCAGACGCGCATCGCGGCCGGGGTCAACCGGGCGGGCGAGGGGTCGGCCTGGACGCCCGTGTCCCGTCTCGATCTGACGAACGGCCGCCTCGGCGACGGTGGCCGAACGATGACCTTCGATCTCTCGAGCGGCTCCGGGGCCCTGGCCGCGGGCGAGTACTACCGGTACGGGCTGTCCGTCTCGACCCCCGCCTCCTCGGCTCCCCGTGAGTCGAGCATGGGCTACGTCTACCGCGGCGACAGCTCGGCCGGCGACTACCGGGCCGCCGGCAGCACCGCGACGACCGTCGTCGGGGCCGCGGACATCGACACGAGCATCGGCGCGACCACGCCGGGCGGCACCACCGACTGGGGACGCAGCGACGTCCGGGCGACCGAGGTGCAGGGGGCGATGACGCTGACCGCACCCGAGGGCGCCCGCTTCGCCGACGCCGAGGCCCGACGCGCCTCCGACGACACGGCCCGCGACGACTACCGCGTCGACTACTCGACCGATCGACGCACGGTCACGCTCGATGGGCCGACCGACGGCTCCGCGGTCTGGGGCTCCGCACACCAGCACGCCGCGTTCCGCCTGACCCTCGACGCCGACTCCGAGCCCGGGGCCGTGCTGACGGGCGGCGAGGTCGTCGTCAGCGGCGCGGGAGGCGCGACGCTGGCCGAGGGCGCGTTCCAGGTCGCCGTCGACGAGGCCGTGCCCACCCTCACCGCCGAGATCGCCCTCGTCGACGAGGTCACGAGGCCGGCCGCCATCGGCGGACTCGGCGACGACGGGGGCACGGTGACCGTCCGCGAGGGCGACGTCGTGCTCGGCGAGGCGCGGGTCGTCGACGGCCGCTGGTCGCTCGAGATCCCCGTCTCGATCGGACCGGGACGGCACACGCTGACCGCCACGCAGACGGTCGACGGCCGTCCGTTCGGCAGCGTCCAGGCCGAGCTCGACCTCGGCGCGGCCGTCGACGTCGTCGCACCGGCGAACGGCAAGATCGTGCCCGGGCGGACCACCGTCCGGGGCACGGGGGCGCCGCGGGCCGAGGTCACCGTCACGGCGGCCGACGAGACGGTCGAGACGACCGTGACGGCGGACGGCGCCTGGGAGGCGCTGGTCGAGATCCGCCCCGGACACACCGCCGTCCCCGTGACCGCGTCGCAGCACGCCCGCGGCGACATCGTCACCGCCGACACGGCCCAGGTCGTGCCGGACTCCCCCCAGGAGCTCCGCGACGTGGTCATCACCGAGCCGTCGTCGCACTTCTACACGCCGCTCGCCGACACCACGGTCGAGGGGACGGCCACGCCGTACTCGACCGTCGAGATCCGCGCCCAGTGGGGCTTCACGATCGCCACGGTCGAGGCCGACGTCGACGGCCGATGGGCCTTCGACCGCGCCTTCGGACCCTCCGCCCGCTACGAGCTGACGGCCACCCAGACGCTCGTCGACGGTCGGCGCTCGGCCTCGCCCGTCTTCGAGCTGTACGCCGACGGATCGTTCGTTCCCATCGTCGTGACCAGTCACGACGACGGCGGCACCTACGTCCCCGGCAGCGTGACCTTCACCGGTCGAGCGACCCAGGGCGCGTACATCGAGGCGCGCAACCAGTACGACCGTCTGCTGTTCTCGACCCGCGCCTCCCAGGTGGCCGGCGCCTGGACCGCCACGACCGGGCTCGGACCCGTCGCGTCGTACGACATCACGATCACCCAGAAGGCGCCCGACGGCACGACGGGGCAGACCAGGCTGGCCCTGTCGCCCGAGCTGACGTTCGCCGACCTGACCGTCACGAGTCACACCGACGGGCAGACGTACCGGCCGGGGACCGTCGTCTTCAGGGGCGAGGGCACCCCGACCGGCCGGGTCGTCGCGACGAACCAGTTCGGCGCGTCCGTCGGAGAGACGACGATCGGAGCGGACGGCACCTGGTCGTTCGCCCGCGAGCTCGGACCCGACGCGGACTACGAGCTGCTGTTCACGCAGACGTTCCGCCAGTCGCAGGACTCGGTCGCGCTCGGTCTGCGGGCCCCCGTCTGGCAGCCGCTCGCGATGACGAGCCCGTCGATCGGCGACCGCTACACGCCGGGTGAGCCGACGGAGTTCACCGGGACGGCCACGCCGTACTCGACGATCACCGCGACCACGGCCCTCGGCACCCCGCTCTTCACCGTCGAGACCGGCGGCGACGGCGTCTGGCGGAACACCCGGGTCTACGGCCCCGACAACGTGTACCGCATCGACGTCGCCCAGGAGGCGCGCAACGGTCGGACCGACGCGCTCGAGACCTTCGTCTGGGGCCCCGACCTGCCCTGGCGGCCGCTGACGGTCACCAGCCACGCGGACGGCGAGACGTACCGCCCCGGCGAGCTGGTGCTGGGCGGGACGGGGACGCCGGGGGCGGTCGTCGAGATCACGAACCAGTGGGACACCCTGATCGGGCGGCCCACGGTCGAGTCCGACGGCACCTGGGCCCTCCGCCGGTCGTTCGGACCGACGGCGGACTACGTGCTCCGTCTCGTCATGACCAGAGACGGGCAGGAGGACGAGATCGAGCGGTTCGAGCTGCGCGCCCCCGTCTGGACCGAGATCGAGCTCGACCGCCCCGAGCCGGGCGAGGGCTACATCGAGGGCCTGAACTACACGATGACGGGCCGCGCGACGCCGTTCGCGACGATCCGGGCCACGACGGCCCTCGGCGGACAGCTCTTCGAGACGACCGCCGACCGCGACGGTCGCTGGTCGCACACCCGCCGTTACGGGCCGACCCACGTCTACGTCATCGATCTGACGCAGGAGAGCCTCAGCGGCCGGACCGGGACCCACCCCCGATTCGAGTTCCCGCCCGACGACGGGACGGAGGCACCGTGACACCCACGACCGCCCGGCAGCGGCAAGCCACCCACACGACAGAGAGAGCGAGACGACCATGACGAGACGCCTCAGCCGCACCCTGGGCACCCTCGCGGTGCTCACGGCAGCGCTGACGACGACGGGCTGCACGCCCGGCGACGACGACGCCACCAGCGCCCCGACGGCGCCCCCCGAGACCGTCGAGGTCACCGAGACGGTCTACGGCGAGTGCGTCGACGGCGTCGCGACCATCGTCGCCGACGACCTCGACGGGCCGTTCGACCTCGGAGACTGCGCCTCCGTGAGCATCGTGGGAGTCGACGGGAGCATCACGCTCGGCGAGGTCGAGCAGCTCGTGCTCGAAGGGGACCGCAACACCGTCGTCGTGGCCGACGTGGGGCGCGTCGCCTTCGGCGGGAACGGCAACACCGTCGAGCACGGAGGCGACGAGCCCGAGGTCGTCGACGAGGGAGACGACAACACGGTGACCCCGACCGGCTGAGCCCGCGGTCGTCGGAGCCGTCCGTCCTCCCCCGGAGGGGCATCGCGTCGCGATGCCCCTCCGGCATGTCACCGGTGTCGCTTATTCGGACAACATGTGTCATTAATGAGAGTCGTGATCGTTCACCTCGACCGATCGGCGACCAGAAAGACGGATCTCAGATGACACGACTCCCTCTCGCGGGGAGCGCCCTGGCGCTCTCCGCCCTCCTCGTCGGCGGGGTGATGACACCGCCGGCGACCGCGGCGTCACCCGCGCCGAACCCCTTCTCGACCCCGCTCGCGTTCCGGACCGCGGAGGGCGGCTACGTCGCCTACCGCGAGAGTCCGGAGCCCGACGACGACGGCCGGTACTCGTTCCGCGCCACCCGGCACGCCGCCCTCGGCGACGCCCTCACCACGGCGACCCGCGTCGCCCTGCCCGAACCCGGCGAGGCGCCCGCGGCCGTCGGCCTCCCGACGGGAGACGCCTGCCTCGCCGTCGTGCCGACCGACGGCGCACCCACGCTCGTCGCGGCACCCGGGGCGTGCGACGACCCCGCCGCCCTCTGGGCCGTGACCCGAGACGGACTGGTCCGCACCGCCGGCGACACGACCTCCGGTCTCGGCGGCGTCCAGGCCGCCGACCCCACGGTCTGGCCGAACACCGGCCTCCGACCCGCCGTGACCGGCACGGCGTCACCGCTCGCCGACCGCCGCTTCGACCGACGGCCGCTCGACGGCCGGGTCGCGCAGGTGAACGACATCGCCCGCACGGCGGTCATCACCGGCACCGCGACGCCCTACGCGACGATCCGCGTCGGCGGGGTCAGCACGACGGCTCGCGACGACGGCACGTTCCGCCTCACCGCCACGCGTCTCAGCGCGGGGCCCAACAGCCTGCGCCTCGAGCAGCTCGTCGCCGGCGAGGTCTCCGACGGCGTGACCCTCGACGCCGAGGTGGTCGACGGCGGTCGCATCCGCCCGGTGCCCGGCGCGACCGTCGACCTCACCCGCGGCGGCGACACCTCGGTCGGGTTCGGCGTCACGTCGACCGACGCCTTCGACCGCCTCGAGGGCATCGCCGAGATCACCGCGCCCGCGGGGACCCGCCTCGCCTCGGGGCAGCGCACCCTGGCCGGCGAGCGCCGCGCCGACGACGGGACGTGGGTCGCCGACACGAGGCTCGACCTCGTCGACGGGACGATCGCGGCCGACGGACGCCGCGCCTCCTTCGATCTGCACTGGCCCGACGCCGGCGAGCCGCTGCCGGACGGCACCGACGTCCGGTGGTCCGTGGTGCTCAGCACTCCGGCGTCCGCCGGTGCGGCGAGCGGCTCGCTCGGCTTCGGGATCTCGGGGACGGGCACGCCGTCCGACTTCCGAGCCGTCGGCGCGACGACGACCACCATCACCGTGCCGCCCCGCGAGGTCACGGCCACGGTCACCCTCCCCGAGGAGCGCGACCGTCGAGCCGTCGTGTCGGGCACGGGCCACGAGGGTGCGCGCATCGACGTGAGCTCGGGCGGAGCCCCCGTCGGGACGACCGAGGTCGTCGACGAGGCGTGGTCGCTCGAGATCGATCCGGCCATCGGACCGGGTCGCCACGTGCTCGAGGTCGAGCAGTCCATCGACGGCGCCCCCTCCGGCAGCACGAGCACGGAGATCGATCTCGGCCCGGGCGTCGACGTCGTGTCCCCCGCGACCGGCCAGGTCGTGCCCGGTCTCACGACCGTGTCGGGCACCGGGGCGACCGGGGCCGAGGTCAGCGTCGAGGCGGGCGACCGCACCGGGACCGCGATCGTCGTCGACGGCTCCTGGTCGGTCGACGTCGAGCTCGTTCCGTCGCACGACGAGACCGTCGTCGAGGTCACGCAGCACGCCCGTGGCGACGTCCGGTCGAGCGACCGGGTCCGCGTGGTCGCCGACGCCCTGCAGGACATCGCGCCGGTCGAGGTGACCGGGCCCGCCGACGGCTGGTACCGCGGCGGTGAGACGACGACGCTGACGGGCACGGCGACCCCGTACGCCCGGGTCGTCGTGCGGAACCAGTGGGGCAACGAGGCCGGACGCGCGGTGGCCGACGCGGCCGGCGCCTGGTCGTTCGACCGGTCGTGGGGTCCGACCGCGGCCTACCGGCTGATCGCGACGCAGACGCTCGTCGACGGCCGGACGGGTCGGTCGGCGGAGTTCACGCTCCTGCCCCTCGGCTCGTTCCGCTCGCTCGAGGTCACGAGCCACTCCCCCGTCGACGGCTACGTGCCCGGGTCCACGACGTTCACGGGGCGCGCCACGCCGGGCGCCTGGGTGACGGCGACGAACCAGTGGGACCGACGGCTGTTCTCGACCCGCGCCTCGCAGACCACGGGCGAGTGGAGCGCCTCGGCCGAGCTGGGACCGGTCGCCGACTACGACGTGAGCATCGCGCAGACGGCGCCCGACGGCCAGCCCGATCAGGTGCGCCTGCGGCTGACGCCGATCATCGGCTGGATGCCGGCGACCGTGACGAGTCACGTCGACGGGGGCGAGTACGTGCCCGGCCCGGTCACGCTGGGCGGCGCCGGGACCCCTCGCGCGACGATCTCGGTGACGAACCAGTGGGGCGGGTCGATGGGCCGGACGACGGTCGGATCCGACGGCCGCTGGTCGATCCGGCGCGACATGGGCCCCCGGGCCGACTACGCGCTGACCGTCGAGCAGACCCGCGGCTCGGACTCCAACACGATCAGGCTCGTGCTGAAGGCACCCGCCTGGCAGCCGCTGGAGCTGCTGAGCCCCGAGGTCGGCGAGCGCTACACCCCGGGTGAGCGGACCGAGTTCAGAGGGCGGGCGACCCCGTACTCGAGCGTGACGGTGACGACGGATCTCGGGGCGGAGCTGTTCACCGCCGCCGTCGCCGCCGACGGCACGTGGTCGCACACCCGCGCCTACGGGCCGGTGCGCACCTACACGCTGAGCATCGCGCAGGCCGCGACGACCGATCAGGCCGACGCGCTGCGGTTCGTCTGGGCACCCGACATCGCCATGCGACCCGTCGCGGTCACGAGCCACGTCGACGGCGAGACCTACCGCCCCGGTCCGGTCGTCCTGACCGGCACCGGCACCCCCGGCGCGAACATCCGGGTGACGAATCAGTGGGACGTCCCCCTGGGCACGGCCGAGGTCGACGCCGACGGCGGGTGGAGCATCCGCCGCGAGCTCGGACCGCGGAGCGACTACGCGCTCACGGTGCGACAGGAGCGCGGCGGCGAGGTGAACGAGACATCCGTGACCCTCCTCGCCCCCGTCTGGCAGCGCGTCGTGATCGAGTCGCCGGAACCCGGCGAGGGGTACGACCGCGAGGTCGACGCGACGTTCACCGGGCGGGCGACGCCGTTCGCGACGGTCGAGGTGACGGCCGCCTCCGGGGCCCCCATCGCCCAGGCGACGGCCGACCGCGAGGGCGCCTGGTCGTTCAGCCGCCGATTCGGGCCGGAGCACGTCTACACGCTCATCGTCACGCAGAGAGCCGCCGGGCACGCCGACGATGCGCTCGAGCCGTTCCGGTTCGGGCCCGCCGCGGACTGATCCGACGCAGCACCGCGCCCTCCCACCCCTCGGGGTCGGGAGGGCGCGGCGCATCCGCGTCCGAATGGATCGGCGACGGGACGGGCCCGTCGAGCATCGTCACGGGACCGGGGCGCAGACTGGGCCGATGCTCGACGTCACCCTCGCCCGACGCCTCCACGACGCCGGTCTGCGCTGGCATCCCGCCACCGGCGACCGCTTCGTCATCGACCGGGGCGAGTTCGTCGGCGACGTCTTCACGATCAGCGAGATGACCATCGAGGCGCACGAGTACCCGACGGGCACGGTGCTGGGGTTCAACGGCACGACGGAATGGGCGCTCGATTCGGTCGCCGCCGACCAGTCGCTCTGGCTGCCTCGCGAGGATCAGCTGCGGGCGCTGCTCGCACGGTCGTTCCGCTCGCTGAGCCGGGTCCCGGTCGCGGCGGACGCGGGCCCTGGCGCGGACGCCGACCCGGATGCCGACGGGGTCGAGTACGAGGTCCGCGTGGCGACCCCCACGGGCGAGCGGGTGCATCGAGCCGCGGACCCCGAGGACGCCTACGCGCACGCCCTCCTCGCGTACATCGACGCGTCGCTGACGCTCTGACGGGCATCGACCCGCCACCGCGGGGGCGGAGCGATCAGCCCCGGCGGCGGGTCGACACCGTGACCGTGAACTTGGGCGTCCGAACGACCTGGCGGGTGGGCCCCACCGTGCGTTCGAGCGCCGCCCGGTAGGCGAGGTGCGAGTTCCACACGCACCACAGCTCGCCCCCCGGAGCGAGGATGCGCGCGGCGGCGTCGAACAGTTTGTGCGCGATGCCGGCGTGCACGGTCGCCCCGACGTGGAACGGCGGATTGAGCAGCACCACGTCGGCCGACCCGTCGGGCAGCGAGGCTCCCGCATCGTCGCGCCGCACCTCCACCCGGTCGCCCAGGCCGTTGGCGGCGGCCGTCGCCGACGCGGACGAGACGGCGGCCCACGACTGATCGGTGGCGACGACCCGCCAGTCGGGCCGGGCCCGCGCCCAGGCGGTCGCGAGAACGCCCGTGCCGCAGCCCAGGTCGACCGCGAGACCGCCGTCGGCCGACCACGACGGAGGCGTCGAGTCGTCGTCGGCCGACGGTCCCCGCCGGAACGGCCCGTCGTCCAGCGCCGCGAGCAGCGCGCGGGTGCCGATGTCGATGGAGGCGCCGGCGAACGCGGCCCCGTGGGCTACCACGAGCAGGTCGCCGTGGCGCTCGGTGCGAGGCCAGACGGAGGCGTCCGCTCGGATCGGCCCCGACGCCGTGACGACGCGCGACTTCTGCCGGGCCAGCCCGGCGCGCACCTCGGCGAAGTGGCGACCGAGCACGTCGTTCATCGCCGTGCTCATGTGCTTCACGCGGCCGCCGGCGAACACCACGACCTCGGGGTGCGCGTGCCGGGCGACGAGGGCCGCGATCTCGTCGAGGGCGTCGAGCCCGCGCGGCAGCTGCAGCACGACGACGCGGGCCCCCTCGACGAGCGTCGCGTCGAGGGGGTGCGAGACCACGACCGCCGGGGAGCCGAGGCGCGCGGTGTTGGCCTCGAGAGCGAGCTCGCCCGACCGGGAGTCCTGGTGCGACCGGATCGGATGCGGGCCGACGAGCTCGGCGACGCCCAGCGCGAGGGCCCCGTAGCGGTCGCCGACGACGGCGACCCGATCGGGGTGGCCGACCAGCGCCTCCTCGGCGGTGTCGAGCAGCAGACGATCGGTGGCGTCGTGGGCGACCAGGTCGGGGGCCTCGACGTCGGGCCATCGGCGGAGCCGGTCGAAGTCGATCACCCCGCCACGGTACCGGTGTCGGGGCGGTCTCAGCGCAGCGGGCGCCAGACGACGAGCGAGGTCTGCCGGGCCGGCCGGGTGCCGTGACGCAGGGGGACGACGCCGCTCTCGCCGGCGGCGAACACCCGGCTGCCGGGGCGGTTGACGAGCTCGTCGGCCAGGGCCCGCTCGAGCTCGCGCACCCGCGAGTTGAGGGCGGTCACCTGGTTCTCGAGTTCGAGGATGCGACGGATGCCCTCGAGCGAGACGCCCTCGCCGCCGAGCCGCGCGATCTCGCGGAGCTGCACGACGTCGCGCATCGAGTACCGACGCGACTTGCCCGCCGTGCGCTGCGGCACGACCAGCCCGAGCCGGTCGTACTGCCGCAGCGTCTGCGCGTGCATGCCGGCCAGCTCGGCGGCCGTGGCGATCGCGAAGATCGGCGACGTCTCGTCCAGGGGCCAGCTCGTCGCGGGATCCGTCGGGTCGTTCATCGTCACCTCCGGTTCGTCGAGCGGGATCGTGGGTCGGTCGGATGGGGCCGGGCGGTCAGGCCCGGGCTCTGGCGATCAGGTCGTCGCGCGGGTTCTCGGACGGCAGCGCCGCCGCGAGCGCCTCGACGGCCTCACGGGCCTTGTCGTTCAGGTGCGCCGGGACGGCCACCTGGACGGTCGCGAGCAGATCGCCCGTGCCCGCCTTGGTCGGCACGCCGCGACCCTTGACGCGCAGCACGCGACCGCTCGGCGTCCCGGGCGCGACGCGGAGTCGGACGGGCTCGCCACCGAGGGTGGGCACCTCGATCGTGGCACCGAGGGCGGCCTCGGCGAACGTGACGGGCACGTCGACGCGGAGGTTCGGCCCGTCGAGCTCGAACACCGGGTGCTTGCGGACGGCGATCGTGAGCACGAGGTCGCCCGCCTCGCCGCCGTCGGGGCTCGGCTCGCCGCGGCCGCGCAGACGGATCTTCTGCCCGTCGTGCACCCCCGCGGGGATCCGGACCTTCATCGGCTTGCCGTTCGACGCCTGCAGCGAGATGGTCTCGCCGACGATGGCGGTCTGGAAGTCGAGCGTCGTCGTGGCCGTCATGTCGCGGCCCTTCTGCGGACCGCCGAAGCCCCGGTAGCCGCCGCTGGTCTGACCGAAGCCGCCGCCGCCCCCGCCGAACATGCCGCTGAAGATGTCGTCGAAGCCGCCGCCACCGCCGGACTGCCGGTACTGCGTGCGCTGACCGCCGCCCTGACCGAACATGTTGCCGAAGACGTCCTCGAAGCCGCCGCCACCGCCTCCGGGGCCGCCGCTGCCCGCGGTGAAGCGCGCACCGCCGCCCATGGCCCGCACCTGGTCGTACTCTTTGCGCTGCTCGGGATCGGAGAGCACCGAGTGCGCCTCGCTGACCTCCTTGAACTTCGCCTCGCTGGCTGCGTCGCCCGGGTTGGAGTCGGGGTGGTACTTGCGAGCGAGCTTGCGGTACACCTTCTTCAACTCGGCGGGGGTGACGTCTTTGGAGACACCGAGGACGGCGTAGAAGTCCTTATCGAACCAGTCCTGACTC
>Ga0265797_10003140_pt1 | contig 26814 bp, 25 predicted proteins | sample P2T30metagenome_FD_192433 | JGI IMG/M metagenome (GOLD analysis project Ga0265797, IMG submission 192433) | Plant litter microbial communities from East Loma Ridge, Irvine, California - P2 T30 | ecosystem: Environmental > Terrestrial > Plant litter > Unclassified | place: USA: California... | reverse complement strand
GAGTCGTCGCCGGTGGTGGTGCCGCCGGTCGTTCCCGTGCCGACAGGGGTGTCGGTCGTGCTGGGTGCAGCGGCGGGCGTGGTGGCGGAAGTGCCACTTGTGGTGCTGTCGCCGATGACGCTGACCGCGTTGCCGCCGATGGTGACGGGGAGGCTGACCTCGGGGGTCAGCTGGGTGCCGCCGAGGACCGAGTTGTTGCCGGTGGTGGTGCCGCCGGTCGCGCCCGTGCCGGTGCCGGTGCCGGCAGGGGTGCCGGTCGTGCCCGTGCCCGTGCCGGTGCTGGTGCCGGCAGGGCTGCCGGTCGTGCCGGGCGTGGCGGTGGGAGTGCCGCTGCTGGTGCTGTCGCCGATGACGCTGACGGCGTTGCCGCCGCTGGCGACGGGCAGCTCCACGGTCGGGATCAGCTGGGTGCCGCCGAGGACCGACTCGTCGCCGGTGGTCGTGCCGCCGGGCGTGCCCGTGGCCGTGCCGGTGGTGGTCCCGGTGCCCGTGGTGGTGCTGTCGCCGACGACGCTCACGGCGTTGCCGCCGATCGTGATCGGCAGCTCCACGGTCGGGATCAGCTGGGTGCCGCCGAGGACCGAGTCGTCCCCGGTGGTGGTGCCGCCGGGCGTGCCCGTGGCCGTGCCGGTGCCGACAGGGGTGTCGTTCGTGCCGGGTGCAGCGGCGGGCGTGGTGGCGGGAGCGCCACTGGTGGTGCTGTCACCGAGGACGCTGACGGCGTTGCCGCCGACGGTCACGGGGACGGCGACGGACACGAGGCCCTGGGTCCCCGAGAGCAGACCGTCCGCTCCCGTCGTGCTCGGAGCCGCCGGTGCCGCAGGCTGCTCTGCAGGTGCAGGTGCAGGTGCAGGTGCAGGTGCGGGTGCGGGTGCCGCGGGCGCCGCAGGTGCAGGTGCAGGTGCAGGAGCGGCAGCGGGCGTGGCCGGCGGCGCCCCCGCGGTCGCGTCGCCGAGGACGCTGACCGCGGAGTCGAGGACGCTCACGGGCGCCTCGACGACGGCGCCGACCTGGGTCCCCGACAGCAGGCCGTCGGCTCCGGTGGTGGTGGTCTCCGCGTTCGCGGCGGCGGTGCCGGCGACCCAGAGGCCACCGAGGAAGACGGCTCCGATGAGCCCTCTCGAGACGTGCTTGTGCATGACGAACTCCTCGTCCGGTCGAGTGGTGGACCGGGCCGCGGTCGCGGCTCCGGTGGTCGTCTGCCCGTGCCGGCCGCGGGTGCGGCGGACGGGCGCGACCGCACTCAGTCGGGCGAGGAGTCGGTGTCGGAGGTGGGCGTCGACGGCAGGTCGTCGTCGCCGTGCACCGGGTTGGCGTCCGAGGCCAGCCCGGGAGTCCAGGGGGTCCGCCCGAGGTCACCGGTGGTGCCCGCCGCGCCGGAGCCGCCGGCACCGGCCGTGCCGGTCCCCGCGGAGGCACCCGCCGCCTCGGGCAGGGGCTGGGGGCCCTCGGGGGCGGACGGGGCGGTGGGGGAGACGGTGGTGGCGGCAGTGCCGGTCGCGGTGCCGGAGGCGGCGGCCGCGACGATCCGGTCGCGCGCCTCGTCCGCCGCGAGGGCCCGGTCCGCGGCGGCAGCAGCGGTCGCCGCGGCCCGTTCCGCCGCGGCCCGCTCGACCGCCGCTCGCTTGACCGCCGCTCGCTCGGCGGCGTCGGGGCCTGCGGTGACGCCGGAGGTGCCGGGGCCGGCCACGGTGTCGGCGGGGGCGGCGTCGGCGACGGGAGCCGCGACTCCGGCCGACGGCGCCGCGGGGACGGGGACGGACGGGACCGGGAGGGCGACAGGGGGCACGGTGGGGGCCGGTGCGGGCGCGGCGAGGCCCTCGCCGACCGCGCCGAGGCCGCCGTCGACGACGCCCGCGACGGGCGCCGTGATCGTCGCCACCGGGGCGGGCCCCGTGACGGCGGGCACGACGGGCAGCTCGGCGACGACGGCGTCGACCGTGTCTGCGACGGGCGCGACGACCGCGGAGACCGGGGCGGACGAGGTGACGGGGGCGGTGACCGCGGGCACGACGGGGGCGACGGCCTCGACGACGCGCTGCACGGGGGGAGCGACGGCCGTCGCGTGCACGACCGTCGCGGTGGTGCCCTCGACGACGCCGCCGACCGTGCCCCCGACGGCGGCGACGGGTGCGTCGAGGCCGCCCGCGACGTCGCCGACGGTGCCCGTGACGCCGGACAGCAGACCGGAGGGGGCCTCGTCGGCGGAGGCGCCGGGGGACGAGGTCAGCATGCCGAGGGCGAGCCACGCCAGGACGGCGAGCCCGGTGAGGAGCGACCAGCGGACGACCCGGAGCACGCGTGCGGACGGACGGGGCGCGTCCTGCGCCCGCTGCTCCGTCGTCGCTGCCGTCACGGCTGCACCGCCTCGCTCGGACCGCCCCTGATCGGCGGTGTCGACCCGGGCTGGTGACCCGGGCGAGGGCCGGTGACGCCCTCGTGGCCACAGGTCTACGCCTGTCCGCGCGACGTGTCCACCCCTTGTCAGCCGATGTGGAGGATGGCTAGCCCGACGACCCGACGACCCGACGACCCTCCGCCCCGGTCGCCCGGCCTAGGCTCGCAGGCGATGTTCGAACTCCACCACCTCACCGCGCAGGAGCAGTGGGACTGGCTGCGCCGCGGCGACGTCACCCCGCGAGAGCTCGCCCAGCACCACCTCGACCGCGTGGCCCGGCTCGACCCCGGCCTCGGTGCCTTCGTCACCGTCACCGCCGAGCGGGCCCTCGAGCGGGCCGACACCCTGCTGGCCGGGGGGCGCTCCCCGGCGCCCCTCTGGGGCCTGCCGCTCGCCGACAAGGACCTCTGGGACCGCGCCGGCGTCCCCACCGGGTCCGGGTCGCGCCTGTCCCGCGGTCGCGTCCCGACGACGTCGGACGAGGTGGTGCGCGACCTCGACACCGCCGGCAGCGTGAGCCTCGGCAAGACGGCGACGCCCGAGTTCGGGCTCACCGGGTACACGGAGTCGCGGCTCGGCCCGCCCACCCGCACCCCGTACGACCCGACGCGGGGCGCGGGCGGGTCGTCCGGAGGTGCGGCCGCGGCCGTCGCCGCCGGTCTCGTCCCCTTCGCGCCCGGGTCGGACGGCGGCGGCTCGATCCGCATCCCCGCGTCGGCGACGGGGCTCGTCGGCCTCAAGCCGTCCCGGGGACGGGTGCGGAGCGGGTCGGGCGCCACGAGCCTCGGCGGCCTCGCCGTCGTCGGCACGCTGGCCCGCACCGTGGCCGACGCGGCGATGCTCCTCGATGCGCTCGTGTCGCCCGACGGGCTGCCCGTCCGCCCGCACCAGGCCCTCTCCGCGCCCCCGTCGCCCGACGGTGCGTACCTCGGCACGGCGGTCCGCGGCGAGGGCCGGTACCAGCTCGGGGTGACGACGGCGAGCCCGTGGGACGACACGTACGACGTCCGGGTCGACCCGCGCGTGCGCGGCGTCCTCGACGACGCGGTGCGGGTGCTCGACGAGCTGGGGCACGGCGTCGACGAGGCGCCGATGCCCGTGGGCGACTACGGCCGCCTGTTCCGCACCCTGTGGCAGGCCTCCGCGGCGGGGATCCCCGCCGGGACCGAGGACGAGCTGGCCCTGCTCGAACCGGTCACCCGGTGGCTGGTCGGCCGCGGGCGGGCGCTCGGCGCCCGCGAGCTCGGGGCGACGCTCGCGGGGCTCGCTGCGCACGAACGCACCGTGGTCGAGGCCTTCGCGCCGTTCGACGCGGTGCTCACGCCGACGCTCGCGCAACTGCCGCCGCCGGTCGGCTGGTACGACGCCGAGGACGCCGAGCGGGCGTTCGAACAGCAGTGCCTCGTGTCGCCGTTCACCTCGTTCGTGAACGTCGCCGGGCTGCCGGCGGTGTCCCTGCCCGTCGGCGAGGTCGACGGGGTGCCCGTGGGCGTGCAGCTGGTCGGGCGTCCCGGGCGCGAGGACGTCCTGCTCGCGATCGGCGCGCAGCTCGAGCGACGGCTGCGCTGGCAGCGACGCCACCCCGCGGGGTGGTGAGCGGGCGGGGCGGACGGTGACGCGACTCCGGCCGTCCCGCCCCGACCCGCGCCGCCCGCCGCCGCCGCGGCTGACCGCTGACCGCCGACCGCCGACCGCCGCTCGTCGACCGCGGCCGACGGCCCCCGGCCGCCGACGTCAGCCGGCGGGCGGCACGTCGAGGGTCGGCACCGCGGCGACGAGCGCGCGGGTGACGGGGTGCTCGGGCGCGCGCAGCACGCGGCCGACCGGCCCCCGCTCGACGACGCGGCCGGCGTCGAGCACGACGACCGTGTCGGCGAGGTGCGACACGAGCCCCACGTCGTGCGTGACCGTGAGCAGCGTGAGCCCCAGGTCGCGGCGGAGCTCGCGCAGCAGGTCGAGCACCTGGGCCCGGACGGCCACGTCGAGGGCGCTGAGGGGTTCGTCGCCGACGAGCAGGTCGGGTCCGTGCACGACCGCACGGGCGAGGGCGACGCGCTGCCGTTGCCCGCCGCTGAACTGGTGCGGCCAGCGGTCGGCGGCGTCCGGCTCGAGGCCGACGCGGGCGAGGACGTCGGCGACGAGGGCCCGGTGGTCGCCGGGCAGGCGCAGCGCCTCGAGCGGCTCGGCCACGATGCGGCCGACCCTCTGTCGCGGGTCGAGGGACGCGTAGGGGTCCTGCAGCACGACGCCGGTGCGCCGACGGAACCACCGGAGGCGCGCCGCCCGTCCGTCGCGCACCTCGCGTCCGTCGAACGTCACGGTCCCGCGGCCCCGTGCCGACGGGGCGTCGAGGGCGAGCAGGGCGCGCACGAGGGTGGACTTGCCGGAGCCGGAGCCGCCGATGAGGGCGACGCTCTCGCCGCGCCGCACGTCGAGGTCGACGTCGACGACGGCGTGCCGGACGGGGCCGGGGGAGAACGGCGCGGAGCGGGGCAGCCGGAAGGTGCGGTCGACGCCGCGCGCGACGAGGAGCGGGGCGGCCGTCGCGGGGGCGGTGCCGTCGGCGGGGGTGCGCGGGTCGGGCGCGGCGCTCACGGGGCGCTCCACGTGGTGGCGCGGGCGGCGGCGACGAGCTCGCGGGCCTCGGCGCTCGCGGGGGAGCGGAGGAGGTCGGGGACGGTGGCCCGTTCGACGACGCGACCGTGCGCGAGCACGACGACGTCGGTGGCGACCTGCGCGAGCACGGCGAGGTCGTGGGTGACGAAGACGAGGGAGCTGCCGTGGTCGGTGACGAGGCGTCGGAAGAGGGCCAGCACCGAGGCCTGGGTGGTCACGTCGAGGGCGGTGGTCGGTTCGTCGGCGAGCACGAGGCCGGGCCGGGTGACGAGGGCGGTGGCGATGCCCACGCGCTGGCGCTGACCCCCCGACAGCTGGTGCGGGTAGGCGTCGACGAGCGTCCCGGGGTCGGGCAGGTCGACCTCGCGGGCGGCCTCGACGGCGCGCCGCCTGGCCTCGGCGCGCCCGGCGAGCCGGTGCAGGCGGAGGGGTTCGGCGATCTGGCGGCCGACGCGCTGGACCGGGTCGAGGGCCGAGCGGGGGTCCTGGAACACGGTGCCGACGAGCCGACCGCGCACCCGGGCGAGCTCCCGTTCGGGCAGGCCGAGCAGCTCGCGGCCGTCGAGCCGGACGCTGCCGCGGGCGACGGCGCCCTCGGGGAGCAGGCCGAGCACGGCGAGGACGGTGAGCGACTTGCCCGAGCCGGACGCGCCGACGAGGCCGACGCGACCGCCGTCGGGCACGTGGAGGTCGACGCCGTCGAGCAGGCGGCGGCCGTCGAGCTCGACGACGAGGTCGGTGACGTCCAGGGTCACGGGGCCGTCCTCTCGGCGGGGCGACGGCCGGAGGTGCGCAGTCGCGGGTCGGCGGCGTCGCGGAGGGCGTCGCCCAGCAGGTTGAGCGACAGGACGGTGAGGGTGATGGCGAGTCCCGGCCAGGCGACCGTCCAGGGGTGCACCGCGAGGAACGGCTGCAGGTCGCTGAGCAGCCGGCCCCAGGAGGGCGTGGCGGCGCTCGCCCCGTAGCCGAGGAACGACAGGCCGGCCTCGGCGAGGACGCTCGTCGCCATGGCGAGCGAGACCTGCACGACGAGCACGGGTGCCGCGTTCGGCAGCACGTGGCGGCGGAGCGACCCCCAGGCCCCGAGGCCCGCCGCGCGTCCGGCGAGGACGTAGTCCGAGGTCGCCACGCGGCGGAGCTCGCCCCGCCCGACGCGCCCGATCGCGACGCCGTACCCGACGCCGACGGCGACGACGACGACGCCGAGGGAGCCGCCGAAGACCGCGGCGAGGGCCATCGCGACGAGGATCGTGGGGAAGGCCACGAGGACGTCGACGAGCACGACCGTGACCTCGCGGACCCAGCGCCGCGCCAGGCTGCCGAGGGCCGCGAGGAGCACCCCGACGACGACCGCGACCGCGGCGCTCGCGACGGCGACGACGACGGTCGTGCCGCTCGCGGCGAGGACGTAGCTGAGCACGTCGCGGCCGACGGCGTCGGTGCCGAAGGGATGCGCGACGCTCGGGCCCTGCCACTGCTGGTACGGGTCGGCGCGGAACGGGTCCTGCGGCGTCCACCAGCGGCTGACGAGGGCGGCGAGCGCGACGAGGGCGAGCCACGCGGCGGGGACGGCTCCGCGCGGGCGGCGCAGCAGCTCGCGGAGGACGGTCACGAGGTCCGCTCCCGGAGCCGGGGGTCGAGGGCGCGATGGGCGACGTCGACGAGCGCGCCGACGACGAGCACGAGCCCCGTGAGGGCGAGCAGCTCGCCCTGCACCTTCGTGAGGTCGCGCCGTCCGACGTCGGCGACGAGCATCCGGCCGACCCCGGGCAGCGCGAACAGCTGTTCGACGAGCACCGCGCCGACGAGCAGCCCGGCGACCTGCAGGCCGAGCACCGACACGAGGCCGAGGGCGACGCCGGGCAGGCCGTGCCGCAGCAGGGAGCGCGTCCGGGTCTGCCCGCGCGCCGCGCCGGCGACGACGTGGTCCTCGGAGAGGGCCCCGATCGCGGCGGAGCGGGTGAAGCGCAGCAGGACCGCGCCCTCGACCAGGCCGATCGTGAGGGCCGGCAGGAGCAGGGCGCGGACGGCGCGCACGGGGTCGGCCCAGCCGTCGACGGGGAAGCCCTGCGTGGGCAGCCAGCCGAGGGCGACGGCGAGGACGGCGATGAGGACCATGCCCATCCACACGGCGGGCACGCTCGCCACGAACTGGGCGACGGCACTGACGACGGCCCCGGAGGCGCGGCGGTGACGGAGGGCGGAGAGCACCCCGAGCGGCACTCCCACGACGAGTCCCACGACGAGCGAGAGACCGGCGAGGGGCAGCGTCACGCCGAGCTTCTCGACGATCTCGTCGGTGACGGGCGTCCCGGTCACGAGGGACGTGCCGAGGTCGCCCCGGAGCAGGCCGCCCAGCCACTCCAGGTACTGCACGGGCAGCGGCCGGTCGAGGCCGAGCTGCTCGCGCAGCGCGGCGACCTGCGCCGGGGTGCCCTCGGTGCCCGCGAGCACCTGCGCCACGTCGCCCGGCAGGAGGCGCAGGGTCGCGAAGACGAGGACGCTCGCGAGCAGCAGGCCGAGGACGAGCAGCAGCGCCCGGCCGAGGACGAACCGGGTCACCCGGCCTTCGTCACTTCCGTGAGGTCGAGGCGCGCGGTGGTGGCGTCGGTGGGGAAGCCCTCGACGCCGTCACGGACGGCGGTGAGCGCCGTGGCCGTGTAGAGCCACTCGGCGGGCGCGGCCTCGCTGACGGCGCGCGCGGTCGCGGCGAGCCCCGCCTCGGCGGCGGCGGGGTCGGTCGTCGCGAGCGCGGCGGCGTAGAGCGACTGCACCTCGGGGTCGTCGAAGCCGAAGTAGTAGTCCGGGTCGGCCCAGATCCCGAGGTCCTGGGACTCGGCGTGGTCGACCATGCTCAGCTCGTAGTCGTGGTCCTGGAACACCCGCTGCAGCCAGGTGGCGAACTCCACCTGCTGCACGTCGAGGGTCACGCCCACGTCGGCGAGCTGCGTGGTGAGCACGTCCCCGATCGCGGACGGGTAGTGGTTGGCGTAGACGAGGCTCAGCTCGAGGTTGGTGGCGCCGGCCTCCTCGAGCAGCGCGCGGGCGGCGTCGGGGTCGTACGCGTCGACGTCGGTGAGGTCCTGGTACCCGGGGTCGAGCTCGGGGACGGGGCCGCCCTGCGGCACGCCGGCCCCGCCGACGGCGGCGATCACGGCGTCGTCGTCGATCGCGAGGCGCAGCGCCCGGCGGACCCGCTCGTCGGTGAACGGGGCGACGGCCGAGTTGAACGCGAGCGTGTACTTGTCCGTCGTGCGGCCCTCGGCGACCGTGACGCCCTCGGCGCCGTCGAGCTGGCTGCGGAGGGTCGCGTCGACGGCCGTCTGGACGTCGACGTCGCCGGCGAGCACGGCGTTGACCGCGGCCGAGCGGTCGGTGAGGTAGCGGAACGTGACGCCGGCGACCCCGGCGGGCTCGCCCCAGGCGTCGTCGACGCGGGTGAGCTGCAGGTTGTCGCCCTGCGTCCACCGCGACACCTCGAAGGGGCCGGTGCCGTTCGAGCTCGTGCTGAGGTCGTTCGTCGCGCCCTCCTCGAGGACGAGGCCCGCGCGGCCGGTGAGCGCCCAGAGCAGCTGCGAGTCCGGGCGCGACAGGGTGAGCACCACCGTGCCGGAGTCGGGCGCGGCGACGTCGGCGACCGCGGCCAGGTCGTCGTGGCCGACGAGGGACTCGTCGTCCCGCACCTGCTGCAGCGACCACACGACGTCCTCCGCGGTCATCGCGTCGCCCGTCCCCGCGAACGTCACGTCGTCGCGGAGCGAGAACGTGTAGGTGAGCCCGTCGGCGCTGACGTCGTGCGAGGTGGCGAGCACGTCGACGACCTGCTGGTCCGCCGTGCGGCCCACGAGGCCCTGGTACACGTTGTCGACGAGGGCCTGCTCGAGGGCGACGCCGGCCGTCCGGCGGATGTCGAGGTCCGTGGGCTCGAGGACGAGGCCCACCGTGAGGACCGCGTCGGGGTCGGGCGCGCCTCCGGTGGAGGACCCCGGGGAGCCGGGGGCGCAGGCCGTGAGGCCGAGGGCGACGGAGAGGGCGAGGGCTGCAGCGGCGAAGGGGGCGGAGCGCACCGGTCGGGGCCTTTCGGGGGAGTGGGGCGTGACGGTCGACGTCACGGTCGGCGTGGTCCCCGGGCGGATCGCCCGGTCGACCGGTCTGGGCACCTCCGGCCGCTGACGGACCGGTGGACCACCCGGCCCGCGTCGCTGTCGGACGCGGTCGGGCCCCTGCTGTCGCACCTCGCTGCCGGAGGCGCGACCCGCCGAACCTACCACCCGCGACCCCGTCGCTCGACGTCGAGCGCCACGGGCTGGCGGGTGAGGTGAGGCACGCCTAAGCTCGGGACGTCATGCTGCACGACGACCCGCGCCCCCCTCTCCCCGTCGACGCCACCCGCGTCCTCCTCGCCGGGGACGCGTCGAGCGTCGACGACCTCGCCACCGCGCTGTCGGTCCTGCCGATCTGCGCCAGGGGCCAGGTGTTCGTCGAGGTCGACGACGCGAGCCAGGTGCGCCCGCTCGAGGCGCCGGGGCGGGTGACGGTCACCTGGCTGCGTCGGGACGTGCGCTCCGGGGCGCCCGGGAGCTGCACCTCCTGCGCCCCGGGCGAGGCCCTCGGCCGCGCGGTGCGCGCGTGGCTCGCCGAGATGCACGTCGACGGCGACGCCCTGCGGGCGACCGAGCACCTCGTCTGGCTCGCCGGACCCGAGTCCTACGCCTGGGAGCTCCGCCACGACCTGCGCGCGTCGCTGCCCACCGCCTCGACGTCGAGAGAGACGTCTGGTCTGGGTTAGGTAAGGCATGCCATAGTGAGGGTGTGCTCACCGCGACCCGACCGGCCCCCGCCCGACCCAAGGCGGCCCACCGCCCCTTCTCGGTCCGCGTCAGCCGCGTGCGTCGCCTGGCCCCCTCGTTCGTCCGCCTGACCTTCACCGGACCCGACCTCGGCGACTTCGGCACCGACGGCCTCGACCAGCGCATCAAGCTCGTCCTGCCCCTCCCTGGCACCGGCTTCGACACGTTCCCCGGCACCGACTGGTGGCCCGCCTGGCGCGAGCTGCCCGTCGAGCAGCAGAACCCCCTCCGCACCTACACCGCGCGCGCCGTCCGGCCGCACCTCCGCGAGGTCGACGTCGACTTCGTGCTGCACGGCGTCGCCGGCCCCGCCTCCGCCTGGGCGACGTCCGCCCGCGTCGGGGACGAGGTCGTGCTCATCGGTCCCGACGCCACGAGCGGGGTCACCGGTGCCGGCGTCGAGTGGGACCCCGGTGCGGCCCGAACCCTGCTCGTCGCGGGCGACGAGACCGCGGTGCCCGCGATCAGCAGCATCGTCGAACAGCTCCCCGCCGACGCACGCGGCTGCGTGTTCCTCGAGGTGCCGACGCCCGGCGACGTGCTGCGGCTCGACGCCCCCGAGGGCGTCACCGTGCACTGGTGCGCGCGGTCCGAGACCGGCGCCGGGCACGGCGAGCTGCTCGCCGAGGCCGTCCGTGGCTGGACCGCCCGCTACGTCACCGCCTGGCACCGCGGCGTGGACGTCGAGGACGTCGACGTCGACCACGACCTGCTCTGGGAGGTCCCCGACGGCTCCGACCGTCACGGTGCCGCGCTCGACGGCGACCTCTACGCCTGGTTCGCGGGAGAGGCCGGGGCGATCAAGGGCCTCCGCCGCTTCCTCGTGAGCGAGGTCGGCGTCGACCGGCGCCAGGTCGCGTTCATGGGCTACTGGCGCCTGGGCAAGGCCGAGAACTAGGGGCGCCGGCACCGGTGCCGGCGTGAGCGCCCCGTCGCCGGTCGGGGCGGCCGCGGCAGGTCAGCGTCGCGCGTACCCGCCGTCGGCCAGTCCCGCCTCCACCTCGAAGCGGTTCGTCGTCGCCTCCCGCCCGGCCAGCGCGTAGAGCACCGGCATGAGCAGGCCGTAACGCTGCCACTGCCGCACGTGCACGGCCTCGTGCCGCAGCACCCTCGGGCCGTCGTTCTCGCGGGTCAGGTAGACGCGACCCACGCAGGTGCCGCCGCGCCGGAAGGCCCAGCGCGGCAGCCCGCGGCAGACGATGAGGTCGCCGACGCGCCGGACGCGCCCCGTGCTGAGGGGCACGCCGACCGCCAGGCCCACGGCCGTGGCGACGGCGCACCCCGCGCGGGACACGGGGGAGTCGAGGAGGGGGTTCCTCACGCGCCGTCCCCGGCGGCGTCCTCCTGCTCGGTGGCGCCGGGGCGTCCGTACTCCTCGAGCAGGCGCAGCCAGACCTCGCTCACGGTCGGGTAGGCGGGCACCGCGTGCCACAGTCGGTCGACCGGCACCTCGCCGACGACGGCGACGGTCGCCGACTGCAGCAGCTCGCTCACCTCGGGACCGACGAACGTGGCGCCGACCACGACGCCGCGCGCCCGGTCGACGACGAGCCGGGCCTGCCCGCGGTACGAGTCCGACTGCAGGGCGCTGCCGGCGACCGAGGCCATGTCGTAGTCGACCGTGCGGACGTCGACGCCCCGCCGACGGGCCGCCTCGGCGGTGAGGCCGACGCTCGCGACCTCGGGGTCGCTGAAGGTGACCTGCGGCACGGCCGCGTCGTCGGCGGTGGCGACGTGCGCGCCCCAGGGCTGCGTCTGCGGGGCGACGCCCTTCGCCCGGGCGGCGATGACCTCGCCGGCCGCGCGCGCCTGGTACTTGCCCTGGTGCGTGAGCAGGGCGCGCCCGTTCACGTCGCCGACGCCGTAGAGCCAGTCGGTGCCGTGCACGAGCATCGTGTCGTCGACCTCGAGCGGCCCCTCGGTGGCGACGCCGACCGACTCGAGCCCGAGGTCGCCGGTGCGCGGAGCGCGGCCGGTGGCGACGAGGACCTCGTCGGCGACGACCGTCGAGTCGTCGTCGAGGACGACCTCGACGGTGCCGTGCTCGGTGCGCGTCACGCGGGTGGGGCTCACGCCCGTGCGGACGTCCACGCCGGCGTCCCGCAGGCTGTCGCCCACGATCTCGCCCGCGAAGGGCTCCATGCCGCCGAGCAGGCCGCTGCGGGCGACGAGGGTCACGACGGTGCCGAACGAGCGGTACGCGGTCGCCATCTCGACGGCCACGACGCCACCGCCCACGACGACGAGGCTCTGCGGCACCTCTTCGGCACTGGTCGCCTCGCGGCTGGTCCACGGCGACGCCTCGCGCAGGCCGGGCACGTCGGGCACGACGGCGGTCGAGCCGGTCGCGACGACGACGGCGTGCCGGGCGGTGTGCACGTCGTCGCCGACGGTGACCTCCTTGACGCCGGTGATCGTCGCGTGCCCGCGGATCAGGTCGATGCCGGTGGACTCCACCCACTGCACCTGCGAGGCGTCGTCCCAGCCGCTCGTGAACGAGTCGCGGCGGCGCAGCACCGCGGACACGTCGAGGTCGCCCGTGACGGCCTCCGCGGCACCGGGCACGGCCTTCGCGGCGCGCAGGGCGGCGCCGCTGCGCAGCAACGCCTTCGACGGCATGCACGCCCAGTACGAGCACTCGCCCCCGACCAGCTCCGACTCCACGAGGGCGACGCGCAGGCCGCCCCGGGTGGCGTAGTCCGCCACGTTCTCGCCGACCGCGCCGGCTCCGATCACGATGAGGTCATAGGTCGTCATGGGGCCGACCGTACCCTCGGGCGTCCCGGTCGAGCCCGGCCGCCTCGCAGGCCGGGGGAGCGGCCCCGACCCGGCCCGCGCCTCCGGCCCACCTGGACGCCGCCTGGGAACGTCACCCGCCGCGGGCGTAGGTTCCTCGACGAGGAGCACTGCTCCGATCGTGACCGTCGACGGAAGGAGTCGCCATGGGACTGGACGACAAGATCAAGAACGCTGCCCAGGACATCGCCGGGAAGGCCAAGGAGGCGCTCGGAGACCACAAGGGCGACGAGAGCCTCAAGGCCGAGGGCCAGAAGGACCAGACCGCCGCCTCGACCAAGAAGGTCGGCGAGGACGTCAAGGACGTCTTCAAGTAGCGATCCGCACGCGTTCGACGGCCCGTCCCCTCTGGTGGGGGCGGGCCGTCCGCGTGTCCGGAGGCGCCGGTCGCCGGTGCGCGCCGGGCCGGTGACGCCCGCGCCGACCCGGTCGGGCCGGTGGCCGACCCGGTCCCGTCAGCGACCGACCCAGTCGGCGGTGCCCCGCCGCAGGAACGCCTCGTGCCCGCGCCGGGCGTCCTCGGTGCCGAGCAGGCGCACGAGTTCCGGCTGCAGCCGCTGCTCGGCGGCGCCCTCGCCCTCGCGCATCGCGAGCCGGGCGTTGGCGAGCGTCGCCTGCACCGCGAGGGGAGCCTGCGCGGCGATCCGCCGGGCGAGCGCGAGGCCGCGGTCGAACGCCTCGTCGGCGGGCACCACCTCTTGCACGAGGCCGATGCGGTGCGCCTCTGCGGCGTCGAAGAGGTCGCCGGTGAGCATCCAGCGCATGGCGTCGCCCCAGCCCACGCGACGCGGCAGGCGCGTCGTCGCCCCGCCGAACGGGAGGATCGCCCGCGACACCTCGACCTGGCCGAAACGCGCCGAGGCGGCCGCGACGACGACGTCGCTGGCGAGCGCCAGCTCGACGCCCAGCGTGAGGCACGTGCCCTGCACGACCGCGACGACCGGCTTCGAGAGCTGGCGGCCCGCCACCTGCCACGGGTGCAGCCCGCCCTCGGGCACGACGTCCAGGCCGTCGGCGGTGACCGCGGGCGCGACGTCGGCGAGGTCCAGGCCCGCCGTGAAGTGGTCGCCCGCCGCGTGCAGCAGGCCGACGCGCAGTGCCGGGTCGCGGTCGAGCTCTCCGTAGGCGAGGGCCAGCTCGCGGAGCATCCGCAGGTCGGCCGCGTTCCGCTTCTCGGGGCGATCGAGGCCGATGCGCAGGACGTGCCCGTCGCGCTCGACCGTGACGCGCCTCCGGTCGTCGCCGGAGGCGGCTCCCGCGGCGGGCCGGCCGGACGTCGCGTCGCTCACCGGGACAGCGCCCCGACGACGCGGAGGATCGTGCCGAGGTCGTCGCCCGCGGCGTCCGCGTCGACGGGCGCGAACGAGCACAGGCCGGCCCCGACGACCGTGAACCGCTCCCGGAGGGCCGTGATCGCGGCGACGAGCGTGGCCGGCTGGACGCCGAACGGCTGCGGGTCGAGCAGCCCGTCGAACGTCGCCGGGTCGAGGACGTCGAGGTCGACGTGCAGGTAGACCTCGGTGGCGCCCGTCGCCGCGACGGCCTCGACGAGGTCGTCGCCCTCGAGGTCGAGGGTGGAGACGCAGGCGACGCCGGCGGCGTCCGCCCAGGCGTCCTCGACGTCGTCCCAGGAGCGCGCCCCCGCGAGCACGAGGCGGTCGGTGGTGAGGCGGCGGGCGGCGACGCCCGGCTCCACCGGGGGCAGCTCGTCGCCGAGGTCGCCCAGCAGGGCCCGCACGACGGAGTCCTCGAGGCCGGAGGCGCCGGTCGCGCCCGGCGGCAGGAGCGACGGTCGTGCCGAGAACCAGACGACGGCCGTCGCGTCGCCGAGGACCGCGGGGACCGCGGCCAGCTCGACGGAGGCGTCGCCGCCGACGACGAGGACCGGGCCGTCGCCGCCCTCGCGGACCTCGCGGGCGACGCTGCGCGCGATGGTGAGCACCGACGACAGGCGCGGCACCCGCGTGCCCAGGGCGTCTCCCGCCCCGACGGGCACCTCGACGAGCGTCGTCGCACGCGACGGCAGGTCGCCGAGCACCGCGTGAGCGCCGTCCGCGAGCCTCATCGCCCGCGACGAGCCGGACCCCTGCCACTGCGGCACCACGACGAACCTCATCCGGTCATCCTGTCATCCCCGGCCCGCCGGTGACAGGCCCGTGCTCGCCCGGTCGTGCCACCGGGCCCGGCGGCCGCGTGAGGGGCGCCGTGACGAGGGCCACGACCCGCTCGACGGGGCCGCGGCCGAGCCAGCGCTGCCACGCCGTGGCGTACGCGAGGGTGAGCACGACGCTCGCCACCAGCCAGCCCAGGGGCAGGCCGTAGACCGTCCCGGTGCCCTCGGCCGCGAAGAACAGCGGGGCCGTGAGCAGCAGGTGCGCCGAGTACACGGTGAGGGGTTGCGCACCCGTCGCCGCCAGGGGGTGCAGCGCGAGGCGGAGCCCGTCGCCGGCACGCCCGCGGGCCGGGTCGGTGAGCCAGAGCAGGCCTCCGAGCACGGCCAGGGCGACGCCGCCGGAGCCGACCACCTCGGCGGGCATGCCCTCGTGCGCCGCGGGGTCGAGGACCGCGAGGCCGCCCGCGCCCGGCAGCAGGCGTGCGCCGTAGCCGACGAGGGCCGCGAGCGCACCGCCGCCGACGAGCGCGAGCTGCACGAGCGGTCGGCGGAGGTCGCTCCGCGCGGCGACGAGGCCGGCGCAGAGGAACGGCAGCCACACGAGAGCCGGGTAGCTGCCCACGAGCAGGGCGTCCGACACGAGGCCGGCGCCGCCCGTCAGCGTCGTCGAGCCGTACGCGTCGACGGGCACGAGGCCGACCAGCCACGGGCACACCACGACGAGCGCCGCCCCGACGACGGCCACGACCGCGCGCGGCGCGAACAGCAGCGGGAGCAGGAGCACGAACATCACCCCGTAGTAGGGCAGGATCACGAGCACCCACGGGTTCCACACCTGCAGGGCGAGGCCCAGCAGGACGAGGACCGACGCGCGCACGGCCACCGCCGCGACGAGGCGGGGGCGACGCTCCCGACCGACCGGCCGCGCGCCTCCGGTGAGCAGGCCGAGGCCCACCCCCGCCAGCGTCGCGAACAGGATCGCGCTGCGGCCGTCGAACAGCCGCTCGTCGAGCACGTCGCGGGGCCACAGGTGCGCCGCGAACATGCCCACCACGGCGAGCCCCCGCGCCACGTCGACGCCGACGACCCGGGACGCGCGACGCGCGGGCCCGGGACGCGCCGGCGCCGGCGCGGGCGGGGACCAGGTCACGCGCCGGCCGGGCCCGACTTGAGCGCGGCCAGGCGCGCCTCGACCTCGGTCTGCTGGCCGAGGTCCTCGAGGTCCTCGAACTGGGCGTCGAGGCTCGACGCGGCGAGCTCCTGACGACCGAGGACCTTCGCCTCCTCGCGCCGCACCTTCTCCTCGAAGCGGCTGAGCTCGCTCGTCGGGTCGGTCGCGTCGATGCTGCCCAGGGCGTCGGCGACGCCGGCCTGCGCCGCGGCCGTGCGGGACCTCGCGACGAGCTCGTTCCGCTTGGCCTTGAGCTCGTCGAGCTTGCGGCGCATGCCCTCGAGGCCCGTCTTGAGCTTCTCGACGACCTCGTTCTGCGCGGCGATCGTCGGCTCGGCCCGGCGGACCGTGTCCTCGCCCTCGATCTGGCGGCCGAGCGCGACCTTCGCGAGCGCGTCGAACTTGTCGGCCTCGGCCGACTGGCCGGAGGCGCGGAGCTCGTCCGCCTTGCGGCTCGCGGCCGCCGCCTTCCGCCCCCACTCGGCCGTCGCGGCGGTGTCCTCGGCCTGGTCCTGTTCGAGCAGGCGCAGGTTGCCGATCGTGCTGGCCACCGCCTGCTCGGCCTCGCGGATGTTCTCGGTGTAGTCGCGGACCATCTGGTCGAGCATCTTCTCGGGGTCCTCGGCCTGGTCGAGCAGGGCGTTGACGTTGGCCCGTGCGAGCTGGGCGATGCGTCCGAAGATCGACTGCTTGGTCATGGTGTCCCTCTCGTGGATTTGGTGCGGGTGGTTCGTGGACGGTGGGTCGTGGGTCGTGGGTCGTGCGTCATGGGTGGTGCGTCGTGGGTGGCGACGGGGCGGGCGGCGTCAGAACCGGCCGCCGCCGGAGCGACGTCCGCCGCCACCGCCACCGCCGCCACCGAAGCCGCCGCCACCGAACCCGCCGCCTCCGCCGAAGCCCCGTCCGCCTCCGCCGAAGCCGCCGCCACCGCGCCCGCCCGAGAGCAGGCCGCCGATGACGAGGCCGGTGACGATGCCGCCGAGGTCGGCGCCGGCGGGTCCGCGTCCGCGCCCGGCCACGCCGAAGGGGTCGGCCTGCTGGTAGGCACCGACCTGGGCCTCGGCCTCGAGGGTGGCGCGGTCGGCGAGGACGTTCGCCTGGTGGGCCTCGGCGAGGGCACGGTCGAGGTCGTCGGGGACGAGGCCCTCGGCGGCGTGCAGGTGCCGTTCGGCCTCGCTGAGGAGGGTGCGCGGCTCGGGGCCGACGCCGCCGCGGCGGGTGGCGATGAAGTCGCGGGCGGAGGCGATGCGGCTGCGCGCCGAGAGCAGGGCCGCGTCGAGGGCCGTGCGGGCCCGGCGACGGCGTTCCTCGGCGTCCCGGACCCGCGCGAGCACGGCGTCGAGCCGACGGTCGGCCTCCTCGAGGCGGTCGAGGACGTGCAGGGGGTCCTGGGGCGAGGGGCCGGCGAGCGCGAGCGCGGCGCGGCCGAGGGAGAGGGCGCCGTCCCGGTCGGCGTCGTCGGGCACCTGGTCGGCGGGCAGCGACGAGACCCGGTCGAGGTCGCCGCGGACCTCGGCGGCGAGGGCGGTGAGGGTGGTGCCCGCGGTCCGCAGCCTCTCGGCGGCGGCGTCGACGGCGCCGAGGAGCTGGTCGACCTGCGCGAGGGCCTGCCGACCGGCCTTGACGCCCGACACGGCGAGCCCGCGCTCGTCGGGGGCGGCGAGGTGTCCGGCGACCGCGTCGCGCGTCTCGTCGACGAAGTCGAGCAGGCGCTCGGCCTGGTCGACGTTGCCCTCGACGTCGTGCACGGCCGTGGCCGACCAGGCGCTCGCGAGGGCCTCGAGCGTCCCGGTGGCGGCGGCCAGTCGGCGGCGGCGGGCGAGGGCCTCGGTCTCGAGGGCCGCGGCGTCCCGGGGGACCGCCTCCTCGGCGGCACGGAGGGCGTCGAAGGCGTCGGACTGCTCGTCGACGGTGCCGCCGGCCTCCTCGGCGAGTCCGACGATCTCGTCGAGCAGCCGCCGGCGGCGCTCCGGGTCGTCGTCGGTGGCCTCGTCGAGCTCCTGCTGGCGGGCGAAGGCCTGCCGCGCCTGGTCACGGGCCCCGGCGAGGGCGGTGACGAAGGGGCGCACGGCCTCGTCGCCGAACTCCGCGCTCGCGAAGGCGAGCTCCTGCTGGCCGGCGGTGAGCTCGTCGTCGAGGCGCACGAGGAGCCCGGCGGCGTGGCGGGCCCTCGCGTCGAGGTCCTCCTGCTCGGCGGCCTCGCGTCGGCGGCGGCGGCGGGCGACGACGGCGAGGACGACCACGACGCCGACGACGGCGAGGACGACGAGCGTCACGAGGGTCCACATCAGCCAGCTGAGGTCGGGCCCGGCGGCGTCGTCGGCGAGTCCCGCGGCGAGCGCCTCGGCGGCGCCGACCCAGTCGTCGTCGCGGAGCTCGGGCACGAGCACCTCGGTCTCGAGGCGGTCCTGCTCGGCGACGGTGAGCGTGGACGAGTCGGCGACCGAGAGGTCGTAGAGGCGGTCGTCGACGGCGACGGAGAGCAGCACGTCGGCGTCGCCGAGCTGGTTGAGCCCGGCGGTGGCGCGTCCCCAGGCGCTGCGGTCGTCGGGGTCGGTGAAGGCGTCGACGTAGACGACGAAGAGGTTCGTCCCGGTGTCGGCGGCGAGGTCGTCGAGGGCGGCGTCGAGGCGGGCCCCGCCCGCGGCGTCGACGACGCCCGCCCGGTCGACCCAGTAGGCGCCGGACAGCTCGACGGGCGGTTCCGCGGCCGCGGGGGCGGCGGGCCCGGCCAGCACGGGCGCGGCCACCAGGGCGAGCAGCGCGAGCGCGGCCCCCGTCGTCGTCCTCAGCCGGTCACCGATCGACTCCCGCACGCGTCTCCCCTCGTCCTGCGCCATCGTCCTGCCGCGGAGTCTAGCCAGGCGCCCGCCGTGGGGGACGGGGTCCGACCGGGCGCCCGCCGTGGGGGACGGGCCGCTCAGCCGACGAAGAGCAGCACGACGCTCGTCACGCCGCAGGCGACGCCGACGACGAGCAGTGCGGTCCCGGTGACGCGCAGGGCCTTGCCGTCGTCGGCGGGGTCGTCGGTGCGGGGCCGCTCGGGGCGGGAGGACGAGAAGCGGACGACGACCTCGGTCTCGACCGGCGTCGAGAGTGGGTGGTCGTCGAGCTCGGCCTCGTGCAACTCGCCCTCGTGGTCGAACCAGCGGACGGTCGCGGCGCGCGCGTGCCGGGGCGGGTCGACGACGACGGCGACGGTCTCGTGGTGCCGCAGCCCGCGGCGCCCGAGGGCCTGTCCGACGAGCAGCAGGGGCAGTCCCAGCAGCACGCCCGCCCACCCGAACAGCTCCAGCACGGTGGAGAGGACGTCGAGGGCATCGGGCACGCGCCGATGCTAGCGGCCGGAGGCGCCGGGTCCGTCCCCGGCGTCGGCCCGCCTCGGCGGCGCCCCGGCCCGGGCCCGCGGCTCCCTAGACTCCCTCCGTGACGTCCCCCCGTGTGCCCGCCCCGCTGGTCGCGGTCGCCGCGATGGTGAGCGTCCAGTTCGGCAGCGCCCTCGCCCGCACGCACTTCGACGCGGTGGGCCCGCTCGGGGCGGCGTCGCTCCGGCTGGCCCTCGGGGCCGCGGTGCTGCTGCTCGTCTTCCGCCCGAGGGTCCGCGGCTGGTCGGGGCGCACCTGGACGGGCGTCGTCGTGCTCGGCCTCGCGCTGGCCGGCATGAACAGCCTCATCTACCTCGCCATCGACGAGGTGCCGCTGGGCGTGGCCGTGACGGTGGAGTTCACGGGCCCCCTCGCGGTGGCGCTCCTGCAGACGAGGCGGTGGCTCGACGCGGCCTGGGCGCTGCTCGCCTTCGCGGGGGTGCTGCTGCTCGGGCTGGACTCCTCGGGGGCCGTCCCCGTGGCCGGCGTCCTGCTGGCGCTCGCGGCGGGCGCGTTCTGGGCGGTGTACATCCTGGCCAACTCGGCGCTCGGTCGCGGGGACCAGCCGTTGCAGGGCCTCGCGGTGTCGATGACCGTGGCCGCGGTCGTCGTCGTGCCGTGGGGCGCGGGGGCCGCGACGGGCGCGGTCCTGGCCGACCCGCTCCTCCTGCTCGTGTTCCTCGTCGTCGCGGTCCTCACGTCGGCCCTGCCGTACGCGCTCGAGAACGTGGCGCTGCGGCGGCTCACGACGCGCGTGTTCGGGGTGCTCGCGAGCCTCGGCCCGGCGGTGGCCGCGCTCGCCGGGGCCGTGGTGCTCGCGCAGGTGCCGGGTCCGCGCGAGCTGGTGGCGCTGCTGCTCGTGACGGTCGCGAGCGTCGGCGTGACCGTCGTCGGACGTCGCGGCCGCGGGGCGACCGCCGCCCGCCCGGGAGAGCTCGACCCGCCGGCCGCCTGACCCGGTCGGGGCTGCGTGGGGTCGCGGCCGACCACGGAGTGCGTGATCCGGACAGCGGGGCGACGTGTACCCCGTCCGCGGGGCTCCGTCGCGGCTGGGCGGGGTACGTTCTGCTGCACAGGGCGCCCCGGGACGGGGCTCCCGCACCAGCAGTGGCAGGAGGAACACCATGGGTGCTGTTCTCGACAGGACGTCACAGGCGGAGGTCGTGCCCCTGGGCGACGGCTTCCACCGCGTCTCGACCCCGACCGCCGGAGTCATCGGCTTCGTCCGTGAGACGGAGGGCCGCTTCGAGGTCCTCCGCGGGCGCACGCGCTCCGCGACGCGGGCCGAGGGCGCCTACCGGTCGCTCGACGTGGCCGTCATCGCGCTCACCTACTCGTGAGCCGTCGGCCCCCGGCCGACTCCCCGTGACAGACGAAGGGCCCCGCCTCGGCGGGGCCCTTCGTCGTGCTGCTGGTGCCCCCAGGAGGATTCGAACCTCCGCCCCTGCCTCCGGAGGGCAGTGCTCTATCCCCTGAGCTATGGGGGCCCGGGAACTCGTCAACCCTAGCAGAGCAGCGCGGTGACGCCGCGCGGGCGGGCGCCCGCGGGGAGGGCCACGCTAGGTCCATGAGCGACGACGAGTCCGTCCGTGACCTGCTGCGCCGCGCGGCGCGGCCCGAGTCCCTGCCCGGCGACCTCGCGGTCGACGACGTCCCGGCGGATCCCCTCGACCTGCTGCGCCGCTGGCTGGCCGAGGCGGTCGACGGGGGAGTGGTGCAGCCCCAGGCGATGGTGCTCTCCACCACGTCCGTCGCCGACGACGGAGCACCGTCCACCCGGGTGGTGCTGCTCAAGGACCTCGACGACTCGCTCTGGTTCTCGACCTCGACCCTGAGTCCGAAGGGGCGGGACGTCGCCGCCGACCCCCGCGTCGCGCTCACCTTCGCGTGGTCGTCGCAGGGGCGGCAGGTGCGCGTGACCGGTGCCGCCCACGCGGGGGACCGGGCCGAGGCCGAGGAGGACTTCCGCCACCGGCACCCCGAGACCCGTGTCGCCGCGATGGTGGAGCGGCAGAGCGCGCCGGTGCCGCCGCGCGACGTCGTCGACCGGCGCACCGACGAGCTCAGGGCGGAGCTCGACGCCGACCCCGACCTCGTGCCCGACGACTGGCGCGTCTTCCACGTCGTGCCGACGTCGGTGGAGTTCTGGCAGGGCAGCACGGGACGGGACCAGGCGCGGGTCCGCTACGACCGGGACGGCGACGGCTGGCGCCGCGGACAGCTCTGGCCCTGACGGGGCGACGCGACGAGGTCGCGGCGCGACGACGCAACACCGCGTCACACTCGACGGGAGCCCGGGAGGCGCGGGGCAGCATGGTCGACGTGTCCTCCTCCTCCGCCCGCCCGCGCCTCGTCGTCGTCGAGGTGACGCGCTCCCGCCCGCACGCGCCCCGCTACCACGCGTACGTGGGCGGCATGAACGAGCGCGTCGTCGACACGGCGCGCGGGCGGGGCTGGGAGGCAGAGCGCCTCGCCGCGGGGGACCTCGGCACGGCCGCGCTCCTCCGGGCCGCGGACGACGCGGACGCCGTCGTCGTCGTGGGCGGCGAGGACCTCGCCCCGTCCCTCTGGGGCGGTCCCGCCGACCACCCGCACGAGGGCCGGCACCACGAGGCCGCCGACGAGGCACAGCTCGCCCTCGTCGAGCGGGCCCTCCGCCGTGGCACCCCGCTGCTCGGCATCTGCCGCGGGCACCAGCTGCTCGCCGTCGCCACGGGCGGGACGCTCGTGCCGCACCTCGACGGCGACCTGCACCGCACCCCGGGCGCCCCGCCCGAGCGCTACCTGCACGAGCACGCCGTCGACCTCGCTGTCGGCAGCCGCCTCCGTGCCGCGCTCGGTGCGCGTCCGCTGGTGCGCAGCGGCCACCACCAGGCGGTCGCGACGACGGGCGGCGGGCTGCAGGTCGTGGGGCGCGCCGAGGACGGCGTCGTCGAGGCCGTCGAGCACGCGACGCTGCCCGTCGTGGGCGTGCAGTGGCACCCCGAGGACGTCGGTTCGCCGGCCCGGCAGCTCGGCGCGGTGCTCGACCTCGTCGCCCCGGTCACCGTCGCGCGGCGCCTCGCCGCCTGACCTCGGGCCCGCGCCACCGGTCGCTCGTCGCGGCTCCGCCCGGGCAGGTCCGCCCGGGGCCGCTCCGCTCGGGGCGGATCCACTCAGGGCGGGTCCGCCCAGGGAGGGTCCGCTCAGGGCCGGTCGGTCGTGAGCGTGGCGAGCGCGGCGGCCACGACCTGCTCGGCGTCGCCGGGTTCCGCGAAGCCCTCGGACGTCGCCACCACCCAGTACGGCGACGCGACCGCCTCGGCCGTCCCGCGGTCGTCGACGCGGTCGAAGTAGCCCTCGACGCCGTACGTGGGCACCGCCTGCGAGTCGCCCACGAGGCGGTTGGCGACGCGCGTGAGCGAGTCCTCGTCGAGCTCGGCGACGGCGACCGTGACGACGACGCCGGACGCGTCGGCGTACGAGCAGACCGTCCCGTCGAGGTCGCCGACGACGGCGACGTCGGCGACGCCCGTCGCGGCCGCGCCGGACCCGGGGCCGTCCGTCACGGCGAGCCCCGGCCAGGTCGCCGCGACCGCGGCCGGGTCCACGAGGCCGGCGCAGGGGACCTCGAGGGGGGTCGAGGCGAGCGCGGGGGTGGTGACGGTCGGGGCGGGGTCGACCGGCTCCTCCGGCCCCCCGGTGCACCCGGCGAGGGCGAGCGCGACGGCCGCCGCGACGAGCGGCACGGCCGCGCGGGCGGGCGTCGGGCGGGCGGGGGTCGACCGGAGGCGCGCTGGCATCCGTCCATGATGGCCCACGTCGCGAGGGTCGCCGCCGAGCCCGGGCGGCCCGCGCGCGGACGGTAGGATCGTCGACCGTGACCCCCGCTGAACTCTCGTCGTCCCTGCTCGCCGTCGTCCAGGGCGTCCTCGAGCGACGAGGGGCCGCCGAGGGCGTGACGGTCTCCGCTGCCGACGTCGTGCTCGAGCGCCCCCGCAACCGCGACCACGGCGACTGGGCCTCGAACGTCGCGATGCGCTTCGCCAAGCGGGTCGGCGTCGCCCCGCGCGACCTGGCGACCGAGATCGCGGGCGAGCTCGCCGAGACCGACGGCGTCGCCGCGGTCGACGTCGCGGGCCCCGGCTTCATCAACGTCACCCTCGACGCGGCCGCCGCCGGGCAGCTCGCCAGGACCATCGTCGACGAGGGCGACGCCTTCGGCCGGGGCGACGCCTACGAGGGCGTCACCATCGACCTCGAGTTCGTCTCGGCGAACCCCACCGGCCCCATCCACCTCGGCGGCGTCCGCTGGGCCGCGGTCGGCGACAGCCTGGCCCGCGTCTTCCAGGCGCAGGGCGCCCTCGTCACCCGCGAGTACTACTTCAACGACCACGGCGGACAGATCGACCGCTTCGCCCGCAGCCTCCTCGCGAGCGCGCTCGGCGAGCCCACCCCCGAGGACGGCTACGGCGGCCAGTACATCGTCGACATCGCCGCGCGCGTGCTCGCCACGCACGACGGCGACGTGCGCGAGCTTCCCCGCGACGAGGCGCAGGAGCTCATGCGGGCCGCGGGCGTCGACCTCATGTTCGCCGACATCAAGCGCTCGCTGCACGAGTTCGGCGTCGACTTCGACGTGTACTTCCACGAGAACGCGCTGCACGAGTCGAAGGCCGTGGAGCGCGCCGTCGCCCGCCTGCGCGAGCTCGGCCACGTCTACGAGTCCGAGGGCGCCACCTGGCTGCGCACCACGGAGTTCGGCGACGACCGCGACCGCGTGGTCGTCAAGAGCGACGGCGAGGCGGCGTACATCGCGGGCGACCTCGCCTACTACCTCGACAAGCGCGAGCGCGGCTTCGAGCGGAACCTCATCATGCTGGGCGCCGACCACCACGGGTACGTCGGCCGCATGATGGCGATGTGCGCCGCGTTCGGCGACGAGCCGGGCGTGAACCTCGAGATCCTCATCGGCCAGATGGTCAACCTCGTCCGCGACGGCGAGCCGGTCCGCATGTCGAAGCGCGCCGGCACGGTCGTCACGATGGAGGACCTCGTCGAGACGGTCGGCGTCGACGCGGGCCGCTACTCGCTGGTCCGCAGCCCCGTGAACAGCTCCATCGACATCGACCTCGACCTGTGGACCCGCCGCACGAACGACAACCCGGTCTTCTACGTCCAGTACGCGCACGCGCGCACCTGCTCGGTGGCACGGAACGCCGAGGCGGCGGGCGTCCGCCGGGACGCCTTCGACGCGTCGCTGCTCGCCGACCCCACCGAGTCGGCACTGCTCGGCGCCCTCGCCGAGTACCCCCGCGTGCTCGCCCAGGCGGCCGAGCTGCGCGAGCCGCACCGCGTCGCGCGCTACGTCGAAGAACTCGCCGGCACCTACCACCGCTGGTACGACACCTGCCGCGTGACCCCGCTCGGCGACGCCGAGGTCACCGACCTGCACCGCACGCGCCTGTGGCTCAACGACGCGGCCGGCCAGGTCGTCCGCAACGGCCTCACCATGCTCGGCGTCACCGCTCCCGAGCGGATGTGACCGTGTCGACCCCCGGCGCGTCCGACGACGACTTCTTCGCGGCCCGAGAGGTGCGGCGGCGCCGCGGGGCCGGATGCGCGTCCGTGCCCGTCGTGCTCGTCGGCCTGGTCGTCGTGCTGGGCCTGCTGCTCGTGGCCGCCGACCTGGTGGCTCGGCCCCTGGCCGAGTCCCGGGCGGCGACCGAGATCGAGGCGGCCCTGCCGGACGGCTCGAGGGGCGGCGTCGACGTCGACATCCACGGGTTCTCCGTGATCCTGCAGGCCGTCCGCGGCAGCCTCGACGACGTCACGGTGACCGGGGACGACCTCGTGCTCGCCGGCGTGCCGGTGGGCCTCGACGTCGACCTCGCCGACGTGCCCGTCGACGGGCAGGGCACGACGGGCCGCGTCGACGGCACGGTCACCGTCGACCAGGACGCCGTCGACGGCCTCCGCGCGGTGCAGGACACGGGCGGCTCGTTCACCCTCGGCACCGACGAGGTCACGTTCGACCGGTCGTTCAACGTCCCGTTGCTCGGCGAGATCCCGGTCCGCGTGTCGGGGGAGCCGGTGCTCTCCGCGGACGGCGCTCAGCTCACGATCACGCCGACGGCCGCCTCCGTGCCGGGCTCCGGGCTGCAGATCGACGACGAGCGGGTGCTCTCCACCTTCGCGATCGACCTCTGCCTCGCGCAGTACCTGCCCGAGCAGGTGCATCTCACGGGGCTCTCCGTCGAGCCGGGGCGCCTCGCGGTCGACCTCGGCAGCGACGGCCTGCCCCTGTCGTCCGAGGCGCTCTCCGGTCGCGGCAGCTGCTGACGGTCGGCGCCGACGTGCGTCGCAACGTGCCCGCCGCGCTCGCTAAGCTCGTCGCGTCGCCCGTCGGCGACGCCCGTGCCCTGCCCCGTCCCGTCCCCGAGGTGTGCGTGTCCCCGAACCCCCTGGCCCCGGCCTCCCTGGTCGAGCCCGTCGACCCCGACGCCCTCGACCCCGCGGTGTGGTCGCGCTCGGCGCGACGCGGCGACGACGGGGTCGTCACCGTCGGGGGAGTGCGCGTCACCGAGCTCGCCGAGCGCTTCGGCACGCCGCTCTACGTGATGGACGAGGCCGACGTCCGCGACCGCGCCGCCGAGGCGGTGCAGGCGTTCGACGCCGAGCTCGCGCGGGTCGGCAGCACGGCCAAGGTCTACTACGCGGCGAAGGCCTTCCTCTCGACGGAGGTCGCCCGCTGGGTGGTCGAGGCCGGCATGGCCGTCGACATCTGCACGAGCGGCGAGTTCGCCGTCGCCGAGGCCGCGGGCGTCCCCGCCGCCCGGATGGGCTTCCACGGCAACGACAAGTCCGACGCCGAGCTCGAGCGCACGATCGCGGCGGGCATCGGCGCCGTCGTGCTCGACAGCGCCGAAGAGGCGGCTCGGGTGGCGGAGGTCGCCGAGCGGCACGGTCGCGTCCAGCCCGTCCGCGTCCGCGTCAACAGCGGCGTGCACGCCTCGACGCACGAGTACCTCGCCACGGCACGGGAGGACCAGAAGTTCGGCGTCCCGCTCGCCGAGGTGCCCGAGGTGGTCGCCGACGTGCGGCGCCGCCCGTCGCTCGAGCTGCTCGGCCTGCACAGCCACATCGGCTCCCAGATCTTCGGGGCGGACGGCTTCGTCGAGGCCGCGCGCCGCCTCCTCGAGGTGCACGCCGCCCTCCTCGCCGACGGGCCCGTCCCCGAGCTCAACCTCGGCGGCGGCTTCGGCATCGCCTACACGAGCGCCGACGACGCGCCGCCGCTCGCCGACCTCGCCCGGGCCCTCGCGGACATCGTCGCCGCCGAGTGCGCCCGGCTCGGGATCCCCGTGCCGGTCGTCGCCGTCGAACCGGGACGCGTCGTCGTGGGCCCCTCCACGACGACGCTCTACACGGTCGGCACGATCAAGGACGTCACCGTCACCGAGGCGGCCGGCGGCGCCGACGCGCACGCCGCCGGGGCGCACGCCACGGAGCCCGCCGAGGGCGAC
>Ga0265797_10003139_pt1 | contig 26819 bp, 26 predicted proteins | sample P2T30metagenome_FD_192433 | JGI IMG/M metagenome (GOLD analysis project Ga0265797, IMG submission 192433) | Plant litter microbial communities from East Loma Ridge, Irvine, California - P2 T30 | ecosystem: Environmental > Terrestrial > Plant litter > Unclassified | place: USA: California... | reverse complement strand
TAATCCCAATCCTTCCCTGCCTCGCAAACCCCAGCCTTCTAGCATCCCTACTCGTGGCTCTAGTACAAGCCTTACTCCTCGGAAGTTTCGACGCAACCGTACCTCTAGTCGCACGCGAATACTTCGACTTCGATTCCCTCAAAGCAGGCGTTCTCTTCCTCCCTCTCGGAGCATTCGACCTCCTGCTCGGCCCTGTCTTCGGCTGGGCTGTTGACCGCTATGGAACTAAAGTCGTCGCCGTAAGCTCTTACACCTACCTGATACCCGCTTTTGTCCTCTTGCGCTTGCCACACGCTGGGGATCTGCATCAGATCCTGCTCTACGGTGGCTGCCTCGCAATCTGCGGTGTTGGACTCGCGGGCATTGGTGCTCCTAGCCTGGTCGAAGCGGGTGCAGTGGTGGAGAAATACTACGAAGCCAACCCGGAGTTCTTTGGCGAAGAGGGCCCATACGCTCAGTTGTATGGATTGCAGAGCATGGTGTTCAGTGCGGGATTGACACTTGGTCCTGAGATCGCGGGCCAACTGAGGTTGGCGATCGGGTACGGGAATATGAATGCTGTGTTGGCGGGCATTTGCACTGTTACTGCATTACTTTGTTTCGTGTATCTTGGTGGGACACCTAGATTTCTAAGGAAGGCTAGATTATAGACGGTGCACATATACATGGAGGCCGCTTTCAACAACGGCAGCGTCAAACGATGGCAACAAACCTACAAAATTCGTTGGGCAATTGGAGCAGAAAAGTCGAATGGGGGCTGTGCCAATTTGAAAAGTGCTCGCGATGTCCTCAATCTACACTGAATTAATACGCTCTGTGTTCCGATTCTCCGTAATACCCCAGCATGCGATGTCATGCTTGTCTCCGCCCGAAATTTAGATGTAATGCTCCAGTCCATGTATCCAGCCACCAAGCATATCCCAACGCCGCGAAGCCAAGTGCAGATGATCCAATCTAAAGCGTGTCGTAGCATCGTGCTGCTGTTTGCCGTCGAAGAAACTCAAGAGGCGGTCTCGGCCTCTTTCTCTCTGCTTGGAGCAGACTCAGCAGACTCAGCCGTGACCTCTTCCTTCTTCTCGCCCACAGTGTCCAACTCCGCCAATCTTCGCTTTGTTTCTTCCGCGTCTTTCGCTTCTTTGGCCTCGCGCTCTTTCCTCTCTGCAGCCTCGACCTTCTCTCTTTCGACGTTCTCCATGGCCTCCAGCTCGTCTTCCAGTTCGCCCTCGTCGATTTTGCCTGCACTTTCCTCGTTGATGACTGCAGTGACCTCGTCCACATCCATCATTTGAGATCTGAGCTCTTCCATGACATCTTGTACTCTCTCCACACCACCGGTCTGCTTGTTTAGGCTGCCCAGCGTCTGCGACGACATTTCCATAATGCGGACCATCTCAACTTGATCGGCGGCTTGCTCGATCTTAGCGTATACATCTTCCAGCTGGGTAAGTGTGCTGATGCGTTGCTGGAGTTTCGTGTCTGTGAGCTTCTTCGATCGTAGTGCAGACCTTGCCGCTATGAGATTCTTTATCGCCACAGCTTCTTTCGCTGCTGCTTCGAGCTCGGAAAGGCGTGCAGTCAATTGCTCGATCTGTGGCTCAATTGAGGCAATGAGCGCGCGGATAGATGCAATGTTGGCATCTTCTGGTGTGATCGGAGAAGGCTCTTGTTCAGATGGAGACTTGAGTTTGACGGTGTGGTTCGTGGGAGAGAATGCGATGGCTGATCGGTCCCGAGCTAGGTGGGTCAACAAGACTGAGAGGTCGTTGCTACTCAACGTGTCCACGCCGATTGCAGGTGCGAATGTGGAGGCAAATAGCTCTCTTGAGAAAATGCGAGATGTGTTAGAAGTTGCGACTTTTGACGCCTCATCCAGTATAGCTTTCGCAGCGGCCTAGAGTGTGTCAGCATTTCTGTGTGGAAACCCATAACACTCTGCCTTACCTCAACATTGGCCATGACGACAAAATTGCCTGCCACCAATTTGTCCTCTACCGACTCTCCACCCATAACGCCCAGTTGTTTCAGTCCCCAGCTGACGGCCTGCCATGGCGTGGGTATCCAAGTCTTTGCATAAATGCTCTTCTTCGCGTTCAGAAACTCGGCAAGTGGTACCAACTCTTTCCTCTCCACCGCATCTTGAAGGACTGCACCGAGAGCCAGAGGTCGGCCGAACTCTTGTGTTTGCAGTGATCTGGACAGCTCCTCGCCTGTCTTCAGCACGAATCGATCGCTGTTCGCGCCGGCTTGAGAGGGGATTAAGCCTTTCTTGGATGCTGCCGATAATGCTCGCAACCATGCGCCCGCGTTCGCTTGATATCCATCGGGGTTTGTTTGTCTCTGGTGTCGGAAGTCGGAGTATAGGGAGGCTAGCCGGGAGCGACTGTCAAGGTGTTAGACGAGTGGGTATGCAATGGGAAGCGGTGGGCTTCACCTACGAAATGCTTCCTCGTGCGTGCGAAGGAAGTCTAGGAGGTCCGGCATGATTTGTTGTGGTATGCGTATGTATCTCTACACAGCTGGTATAGAGGAAGAGAAGAAAGACGACACTCTCATCAGATAAAGTTCATGTGAGGTCATGCTGTTTCTCGAAATGCCCTCGCGCAGCCCAAAACGTGAAGGTAGACCCTGGCCCCGTCGTTGACCCCACTTCTTCCTCCCACTCCTGGCGGGCGACGACGCAGCAATACAAATCCCCGCCGAACTGGGCTGGACTGCTGCTTTGACCGCCGTGCCTGAACTCTGTATTAAGAAGGATTATTACCCACGCGTGCTCGCTTGGCCCTCCCCTCTTCACACATACATACGACTAGTCTATCCCATTCGAGGCCCACAGCAATCATGTCCAACGAGGCCGCCGTCCACGACGATCTCGTGCCCGAGCAAACAGAGGGCTTCAAAGTCGGTGAGAAGAAGACGATTGACGAGTACCAGAAGCTAGGTAAGTCATGGAAAGAGATCACCTACCGGAATGCACCGCATGTACTGTCTCTATATGACAAGAACATCATGGCGGTGAGCTTTCTGGAGGTGCCTCGCCATATGTCATACCAAACCCTCCCTCGCCACTCCTCACTCACACCTCCACCCTCACAGACCAAAACGATGAGTCCCTCCGCAAGTGGAAAGAGTCCCTCGGACTCGGCAGCGGCCAGACCATCTCCGACCCCAACGACCCTCGCAAGGTTATCCTGCTCTCCCTGGGTCTTGAAGTCGAGGGCCGACCGGACATCATCATCGACCTGACCCAGACTGGTGCCCTCGAGTCCCTCAACAAGAAGCCTTTCACCATCAAGGAGGGCGCTACCTTCCGCATGAAGGCCCGCTTCCGCGTCCAGCATGACATCCTCAGCGGCATGAAGTACGTGCAGGTCGTCTCGAGGATGGGCGTCAAGCAGAAGATGCAGGAGATGATTGTAAGTCACGCATGCTATGGGATCGTGATTTTCTTGATATTTCCCTCCTTTTGCTAATGCTTATGCCAGGGTTCTTACTCCCCCAACACCACCGACAAGCCCGAATACGAGAAGAAGTGTAAGTCGCCGCAGCAGCTCTCGCAGAGCATCAACAGCCAGTAATCTAACATTTGTTTCCCTCCCAGTCGAGCCCGAGTCCGCGCCCTCCGGCATGCTTGGCCGTGGCCACTACGAGGCCTCCTCCATGTTCACCGACGACGACAAGAACGAGTACCTGAAGTTCAAGTGGTCGTTCGACATCAAGAAGGACTGGTAAGCAGTACGAGAAGTTTACGAATAGCATTTTCCCGCGCAGCACCCACCAGTGCTGCGCACGATCAGCAATTGTGTCCCCTTTTTGTCTTTTTTGTCCTTTCCAGCGTGCATTGCGCAACGGGGCCGCAGGACGGCGAGCGAGAAAAGTGAGTGAAAACTAGACGAGGCAAATGAGAGCACGAACTATTGAGAGAGCATTGTTCCGTCCGTTGTGAGAGGAGAAGCATTTCTTTCGAGATTTTGAATTTCTCTCTTTGTGAGGTTCCACTTCCTTTGGCCCCTACGCTTGAACGCCGCAATTAATCTCGGGACTAGAAGTGCCCAAAAGAATAATGTAAACTGCCTGGTATCTTCAATCGTCAAACTCCTGGCCTTTGGAGGGCTTGATGCCATGAATATCACTGCAAGTCTCCAGTCAGTATTCGCTCCAGAGGATTTACAGGGCGCTCGTGAACTTACTCAAACCGCCTAATAAGGGTGCCCTCCCCACCCCTCTCCAAATCAATACTGTAAACCAAAAATCCACCCTCGCTAGTCGCAATCATCACAGTCGGGGCCTGATTGCCCATCGCCACAACGCTCTTCACCGGCTGCCCTCCACTGCCTCGCGGCACACGCACCCATGCAAAATCTCGCTGTGGCTCCCACATCTCTGTCACTGAAGATGGCAGGTAGCCTGCAGCGCGCGACACCAACGACGTACTGACATTTTGCGACGTACGGCGCATGAACGACATGAGATTTGGCCTGCCTGCTCCAGCTCTTGGGGGAGGATTGTCCGACGATTCGAAGTTAGCGCTTTCGCTTTGATCCTCTGATGTTGAAGGGCTGACGCTGCGGTCTCGCGACCAGGGCGCGGACGATGTGGTTTGGTTTGGCGATGAGGGTGGTGAAAGAGATGAAGTCCCGTTGTTGTTTGGGTTGTGTTGTGGCGCAGATAGCTTGAAAATGTGCACTGTTTCTGTTGCTGATGAAACGCACAATAATGTCGAGGCAGCATTGAAGCTCATGCTGTAGATTCGCGCGGGCATGCTGCCTCGGCGGAACTGGAACAATTTCTTGCCGTCCGGTATTGAGAAGATGCGGATCACGGTTCCCTTTTCTGAAGACGTAGCCATGAGGGTGCCGTCGTTATTGATCGCTATACAAGAGACCTGTGTCTGATGTGCTGGTATCACAGTGACTTCCTCCATCTTGTTAAGATCGTATAGCAGTACGTCGCCACTGATCGCTTCCTTGACGATCGATTTGGGTACATGTGACGGTTGCGACTGTGGGTTCGGTGGTGCCTTTTGGTAGTGAGGAAGGGCGAGGTAGTTGTTCTCAGAGTTTGGGCTGATCGCGCAGATGCCGGCGGGGTTTATGGGCGTAATTTGTGAGTGGAGCATTTTCATGTTGCTGATGTCGTATATGAATACCGTCTCTTCCAGGATTACGACCAGTCGCTTGCGGTTCATCTTGACGGCGACGACCATGCCGTGAAATGTGAGCTCGCATATTGTTGAATGTCTCTGTATCTCCATGAGTATGCATGCAATCTCTCTGGCTCCATCTCTTTTATGGCCGTACCTTTGTGTTGACAATCCGGAGTAGGCGGGGCGTGAGTATCAAGGCGACCAGCGATGTGGAGAAGAGCTGCTCGACCAGGGAAATGTCGTCTTCGGATGTGGAGTTGGACAGCTCGAAGGGATCGGTATTGAATATGCGCAGACCGCGGGTGGTAGCTGTTTCCGGTCAGCCAGATTTGTGCAGTGGACATCCTTGCAAGATGAAACAGAGCGATTCACGTACCGACGGCTAGTAGACTGTGGTCCTGGTTGAATGCGACATAGTTGAGGCCGGCCATGTCGAAGGTGGTGAGGGCTGGTGTGGAGGAGAGGAGGGAGAATGCAATATCAGAAGCAAGGTATCGGCGCTGGCATCACAAGACACATGCAACGCGCAATCTTGGTAGCAATAGCAAGGTAGGCAAGCTATGGAAGCTAGCAGCAGCAACAGAAAGCGTCCGAGCGTAGATGGTTGATTTGGTGACGATATCTCATCTCGCCTCGGATCAGCTGCTCGGATCAACAACCGTGCCCCGCAAATAGCTTAACTTTATCTTGACAGGCACCTAGGTACATAAGCTGATGAACATCCTTCGAACCCTTGAGACGGGAAGTGATAAATGTATATATCTGAACAGGCCCTTACCTCGAATGTACGCTGTGGCCTTCACCTGTTGTGGTTATAGGCACATGACCTGCGTTCTTCCTCCAACTTCCGCATCTGTATAGACATACCTCCCAGCACAATACAGACACCATATTGTGCTCCCATCACGGTCTGGTCATAACAATGACGGAAATCATTCCTCACGAGATCCCTGGGCACGCAGAACGGAGAGAGTCTGTCCACTTCGAGGCCCTACCACCAGAGCTGCGCAATATGATCTACAGCTTCGCCCTATGCCACGAATCCCAGCCAGACGGCGCAGACCATTACAGAAGCTACCCACGACTCAGCGCCGGCCCAAGCGCCACCGCGTTGGCTCTGAGCCACGTCTCTCGCTCTGTCAGGGCAGACTCGATGGCAGCATACTATGGCGAGAACACTTTCCTGTCCATCAAGCGGCCAGCGATGCGGCCACTCGTCCCGGCGATCCTAGTGTGGGCTTGGAGCTGGGGAGTAGATGCTGCGCCACATGTCCGCTCCCTCATCATCATTGATAAAAGGTTGTCACCCGATTGCGACCAGTTCCGGCTCGATTTCAATGAGCCGTTGAACCCGGTAAGCTATCATTCAGGAGCCCGCCCACGTCTATTGAAGAAACTCAGCGTGGAAGACATGAACGCTCTGGTGTTGGCGCTGTTACGTCCAGAAGGAACACTTGAAATTAGCAGCCGGAGACTTGTGATGCTGGTTCGAGCGATTTGGGGCGGCGCCAGTGGCTTTGTCGCAATGGATGCAGTTCAGAGAAACGCCGTAATCGCAGACTTGGAGACCAGATTAGCTAGAGATGAAGAATATTGGGAGTTTTTACGTAGGCTGCGATAGATTGAAAGCGCCTTGGGGAGTCTGTGAGCTCGTAGAATAGCGCCTGTTGCGCCGAATAAACATTGGTACATCATTATAGCTTTTCTGCATACCCATCATTACTCATGTACAGCATTGCCCTGTGGACGTCTTTGCAACAGCGCGCTTCCGCCGCTGACAAGCAGCACCGCTACCAGTAGCATCGCGTTGAAGATCGCCATGATGAAGAATGGCGCACCGGGCGTCCAGCTGTCGAACAGTGCACCTCCCAGCTTGGTGAGTAGCAGGATACCTGCGCCGCCCGCCAAGCTGTAAATGCCGGCGATGCTGCCTTTGAGCTGACTGCGGTCTTCCGTAACGCCATCCTTTGCTGGCTCGGAGTTTGACAGGAGAGGAGCTGATTCGCTGCCATCCGCGTCGGGAGTTCTCATCGCACCAGGTATGCCAGACCTGGTATTCTTGGCATCGGAGCCTTCGTTGACTCCCCGCCCAAGCAGGCTGAGCGAGCAGACGATCGATCCGATTTGACTGACACCGATCAGAACGACCGCCAACATAGCCCATTGGCCACCATCATCCTTTCCATGGAACGCATCTGGACTTTTCAGGAAGCCGAACAGAACGTATCCGATGACCCCCACAGCACTCGCACCCAACAATGGCCACTCTGCTTTGCCCTTGCCGACTTTGCCACCCAGCCAGCCGAAGATGGGTGCGCAGATCAGTGCTGCTGTTTCCGCAATGCCGGACAAGGCTGCTGCGAGTTTGTACGCGCGCTCGCATTCCTGCTTGATGTCGGGCAAGTTGTGAGGGTTGGACGCGCACAAGCCCGTTCGTACAAAGTATGCGTTGACGAAAAGTGGAATGAAGAGAGAGATTGCCACTGAAGACGCACGAGCGACGAAGCCACCCATGTATGCGAGGGAAATCGTCGAGTCGGTCACACCTAGCTTCAAAGACGTGAGAAGTAGAGTGAGATAAGAAGGTCGCGGAGCAGATGTTGAGGTGTTGGCCTCCGTGTCGAGCTTTGGGTTTGATGATCGGAAGAGTGCTGCGATCGATTTGCCGTCTTCTCCTGGTAAATTGCGAAGGCCGAAGAAGATTCCAATCGCAACTATGAAAGCAATGGCCGCTACGATGTAGAAGCTGTACTGCACGCTGTGTGCTGGCGTGGCGTGGCGAGACTGGAAGTAAGCTGGTAGAGGAAGGAACACTGCTAGCGCAAGCAAAGCGCCAACGCCAGTGAACATTCCAACGAGACCAGCAAGTTGTGAGGTGCCCGCGTTGGAGGTGGGTGCATGACCTTTCGTATGCTCCGGTGTCTCCTGTGTTGGTCGCGTGCGAGACAATGACTTGTATCGGACAGGCGTGATGGTGATTTCGCTGCTCACACTGGGTGTTGGACCATGGCCTATGCTGCCATTCCTGCTCGATCTTTCTTCGCCTCTCAGTCTGCCTGCTCTGCCACTAGGTCCATACGGATCGTGTTCTGGGCTTTGTTCCCGCTCACTCTCTTGCTCCGAAACTGCGCCTTTCCCATCTTGCTTCTTCGCGACCATCGCAGGCAGCGCAGCTGTGACCATTGTCGAACACGCAGCTCCTCCAAGGCTGAAGCCTAGCCTTCCCATCAAGAGCTCAGGGAATACCGTGTTGCTTTGCACCAATCCGATAAGGCTGATGCCTACGATCACGTATCCCAGTACCGCCACTGCGCGCACTCCGATCCTGTCGCTAAGCAGACCCCATAGTGGACAGGCGACCAGTGCAAGTAATTCGTCTGCGAATCCGAGAGTTCCGACAGCGGAGCCGACATTGTGCTTACGACCTATCACGTCGGTGACAACGAAGGAGATGCTGCTGTTGAGGAAGACCAGGAATGCGATACTGAAGAGGGCGATGCCAAAGAGATAGGTGGAAGCTTGGAGTCGCGATGCCGTCAACGTCGGGAAGATGCGAGCCATGGCCATGTTGCTGACGATGTCGTTTTCGTGGGTGCTATAGAGAGCTTACGAGCTCGTCGGAGGTACGGGATGTGTGTGCGTTGCACGATACTCCCATTGCTTGGTCAGAGAAGCATTGATGAGAGTTTGTCGACCAGCAAGCAGTGTGATGTATTTCGTTGTTCTATCTAAGATGAGCTTGGGCAGCGATCAAAACATAATCACCCACCCCGGGCAGCCTTAAACCGGCTCGCCGTGACGCGAATAGCTCGCCCGTGTTTCACTTTGATGATGCGGAGTTGGCGTGCTGGATTAGGAAGGATGCGATGGCTATGCGCTCATGCCCCATCTGAGCTCTTGCGCAAGTACATGTACAGTATTCGGATAATTCCAATATCAAGGTACCAGTGACCTTGTTCATATTAATCCTCGAAATCACATACAACAATCATGTCGACAGTCACACAGCCTTCCAAACCGAACAAGCCCTCGCCCACCTCGAATACTAAGCCCAGCCGTCTGCCAGCACCTACTCTCTTCGTCGGCCCACCATCTCGCAATACCTCACAGCTCTCTGTCTCGCGCCAGCTAGCCTCAGATGGATCTCACGGAAAACCCAGTCGCGATCCCGTACCACGGCAGCGTAGTGCTCTGTCGCGGCCTTTCGAATCAGCCGACAGCCCATCCGAGGAATCCAACAATAAGCGGGAAGGCAGCTCTCGCTTGCGCAAAGACAGTGAGAAAGAGACAGAGGCGCGATGGAGGGAGATGCAGAGCACCCTGAACGAGGTGGAGTTGACGGCGCAAAGTTCTACACATGTGTTTGGGGAGAGTCACGCCAAAGCATTGGACGCGCTCCGCGATGCGCAGATTGCTCTTGCGTATGCTTGGGGTCGCGGGAATGAGGAGAGCGGGATGCTGAACTCGGTGTCGCTTGACAATACGATCTCACAATTCAGTATGGATGGCGAGCGTCGCCAGAGCGCTACAGACGCAGCAGGATCGCAAGGGGAAAGTCGGCGAACGCGCCCACGAGCAGATACACAGGCGTCCATGTCGACGGTGCTGTCTGACGAGAGCGTTCGGAGCGATGACACAGCGAGAGAAAGCAAAGTACAGATGGAGGATGAGACCGCAGAGGACATTCGACGAGCGAGTGAGAGGAGAGAGAAGAATGAAGAGTACTTCCGTATGGTGGAGAAGAGCGTAGGCGATGTTGTGGGAAAGCTGGACATTGTCGCTGAAGCGATGCGAGGTGTTGAAGCAGAGAGTCGAAGCCTGTGGAGCGGCAGTTCGGTTACAGGGAGCAGTGAGCAAAGTGGACGAGGACGTGCCGCATCTACTGGGGCTGTTGCTGTGAAGTGAAGTGATAAGGTTCGCTGCATATTTACGACAAAACAATGAGGCGGATGCAGCCTTCAGATGCAAACACAGGCGTTGCCAGGACTTGAGATGGGAGCCGTCGGTCATGGAACACAGCACTTGGCCGCGGCAGTTTCAATTCCATGATATGTAGATATTTTAATACAAGCTACGGCCCGGTATAAGAGCAAATTGAATGCTCTCAGTAGAAACATATATGTACGGTCGTTCGACTGCGTTAAAGTCGTGCCAAGAGCTGAGCTTCGTGGTGAATCTCATGTAGTTGCCTTGACCGAAGAACGCACCTTCACATACATGTAGGCACACCTTCATGGCAATTCGCAAAATGGATTCCTAGAATGGCACCTAGAAACAACCAGTCGAGCACCATATCTTGTGACAGATGTCGGTCGTTGAAAGTCAAATGCGTCAGGGAGGATACACAGGCCACATGTGCAAAGTTCGTCCACACCGCGATCCTGCTCATGCTGCTGCGAACAACTCAATGGTCTGCTGGATTAACTGACAAAATATTCGAAGATGTATCAAATCTGGTCATCGATGCTTCACAACGGAGCGACCGCATCAGCGGAATCAAATTGCCTTGAAGCGCGTGTCAGTTCCACCTACGTCAACATCAGCTTCCAGAAGCCTTGCTAATTGAGTGTAGCAACCTTCGTGATCTAAGCTCTAGACTCGACGACGTATTGGGCTTTCTTGCCAGGCCGAGTGAAACACGACCGCCTCCGAACATAGATAGCGAAACATCCGACGGCACATCCTTGCAAACACCAATCTCTACGGACACCGATCTGGCTGATACTGAGGATGTTATCATTGATGTGCAAAACCATGGACATCATGAGACTAGAAGGACTTCCATATACCGTGGAACTTGGGCAGACCGGCTCGGCTTAGACTGGTGGCTGCTGGGACATCTGCTACGGCGCTACCGAACGATGCAGCATCATTTCCCCTTCGTTGTGATACCCGAAGCCTGGGACGTTCAACACATGCTCATCTCTCGGCCGGTGTTGTTGCTCGCGGTTGTGTCAAGCTCAGCGTACCATTACACTCAAGTACAACGGGCCCTCATCAAAGACCTGAAAGACACATTGACTTGTCGTGTCATGGTCGGTGGCGAGAACAGCTTGGAATTACTTCAAGCATTCCTAGTGCATCTAGCATGGTGTGTTGATATTATAGACCACGAATCGCAACGGTTGTCTGGGACTAACACGATGACAGGTCACAATACCACATGGAACCACGGAGTCAACTCATCTACAGATATCTGCAAGTGGCTATCAGTATGGCAGTGGACTTACACCTGGATACAGACCCTGGCATCATAGTGCGGCAGGCAGGTCTTTACCCAAGCGAAGCCAGTCTCCAGATTCATTGCGACAAGTCATTGGATCGTTCACATGAAGCATATCGTGCTGCTTTGGGTTGCTTCTACTTGTCAAGCGTGTAAGTGTGTATACTTCGCTGAACGTTTTCCGATACTGATACGGGCTGTACGCTCTAGTCTTTCCTCGACCATGCTCAGACCAAACACCCTACCTTTCAGTGATATCACACTCGCGTGGGCTGCTACGCTTGCTCGATCACCAGAAGTACCAACAGATCCCTCCATTGCCCTGTTCATCCAGTATCAGAGACTACTTGAAGGTGTCTTTGATCAATACCGGGAGGAACGAAATACAAATGACTGGTCACGAATAGTTATGCATGCGAAACGTATGGCAGCAATGCTAGAGAGTTGGTGGGTGACGGTACCTCCGCATCTCCATCTCACACGTACGAACACCTTACTTGCAGTAGCTGGCCACTCGCTGATCGACAACAGATATTTTCGCCAGCAGATACTACTACGCGAAAATACGTATCTACGAGATGGGCCTGCTATATCACTATCGGACGCGCGACGAGGTGGTTGTGTCTGCATTGGACACCCCTATCCTGCACACTAATCTCGTGGCTCTTATGGACGCTATCAAGAACTACCTTGACGCTCTTCTCGCTATCGATGGCGCCGAATGGAACTCACTGCCTTACGAAGAATGGAGTCGGACTATCGTTGCATTCTTCATCCTCTACAAATTGGCAGTTGGCCCACGAGAGATACCAGGCTGGGACGTTACATTGTGTCGAAGCACGATCGATCTGGCGACGTATCTTGACGTCGTCGCAGAGCGTCTGTCCCACTCGAGTCAAGCTTTCAGCCCTAGACAACAGGCCAACGATGGTGTTTACTTCGTTCTCCCTGCTATACTAAGGAGCGTACGGAAAACATTTCTTCTTGTCAGAGACGCGCCGCATCTTGTTGTGCCAGGTGATCGGGTGCATGTGGACGTGAGCAAGGAGCAGTTCATGGAGGAGCTCGCTAGGCCAAAAGGGCGAGCGCGATGTCCGGCAGCTGCTTTCTTCACTGATCGGGCTTTGGTGTTGGATCAGGAGATTGATTGGTGTGGTGTGGAATTCAATGGCGTGTTGGATCCTGCAGCACAATTGGCAAAAAACGAGAAGATGTGGAGTGATTTGCTGGAGGTGAATGCTGTGGATAGTAGCGTTTGATTTGTCCATGATATATAGCCAGTCGGTGCTCCGAATAACCATCCTACCTCATTTGTTGGCGATAGAATTTCAGCACAGGGCCGAGACGTGGACCCATCGAAACAGTATCAATCGATTCATCTTAATAACCAACCATCAGTGCCTTCAGCATTCGGCATTGAATCTCTTTGGTGTAATGTTTAAGAATCGCGGAGCGGCGCATCAGGATTCATCCGGCTGTAGGGCGAATTTGCGTGAGAGATCGCGGAGCGGAGCTCGAGGTCCGGCCGTCACAACCCAATACCTGCCGTTCACCATCACTCCTTCAGCCACAATTCTTTCGCTATATCACGGCGCGGCGCTCAAGCTTACGCCGACGGACTGATGCGTTCTACGAATACGACATGTCCTCAAGGCAACCAGATTTCCAAGCCTGCTACTGGTGCTTTCACCCCGATGGATCATGATCACTGCATTGAGGACAAGTACGTTTTGAGCACGTTTGCAAGGATCCCGTTGCTCGGTATGTCTCCTTGGACAGCATATAAGATCAGGATGTAACCTCGAGATTCAATGTGATCAATCATAAATCGCGCTCTCACAACTCCAAAAGCCAGATCAAATCGACCTTCCAACATGCAAGACATCATCGATCTCAAGAGCCCTCACCGTGCCATTCGGGTCGGTGTCATTCTTTTAAATTCGTCAGTACAATCGATCCCTTTTCCACTAATGGACAAGACTGACTCCCATAACAGAAGGACGGAAATCCTCGACGTTGCGCCCCTCGATGTCTTTACGGGATTGTCCAAGGAAATCATCCAGAACTTCCTGCCCGGATTCGTCACCGATGAAATGGCCAAACAAGCCCTCGATATCGAATTCCATTGGGTGACCGAGCATGGCCAGGATGCTGTGTTGACCGCAGGAGCTACTATAAAGGCCACAGTAAGTGCTTTGTCCCAAACATATCATCCAGATGCTAACGTCGACAGCACGATTTCAAATCATGCCCCCAGCTGGACGTTGCCCTCATGGGAGCCCACGAGATGACATACGCCATAACCCAAAGCGAACTCGACTTCATCAAGAAGACCGAGGCAGGCTGCGCGGCTTTCATGTTCATTTGCGGTGGTATGCTGTCGGGACTGCAGGCCGGTCTCCTGGAAGGTAAGACTGCTACTGCTCCACGATTTATGGTCGAGCAGCTCCGCAAGGATCATCCTGAGGTCCAGTGGGTTGAGAAGAGATGGGCGAATGATGGCAAGATTTGGACCAGTGGTGCTCTGTTGAACGGGACGGATATGACGAGGGCGTTTGCTCTTCAGACTTGGGGTGGTGAGGGAAGCCTTGCTGAGTTTGGCATGCAGTTGGGTGGGTACCCGGACAGAGATGTTGACTATGCTGATGTGCCGTATAAGCTTTAGAGCAGTACGGTTCGAGTGCATGAACAAGAGGTACATGCACATGTCCATGCTTAGGGTTAGTGGTCTAGGGTGACAATCTACGATAGCATTTTGTCAACTTTCGATGTTTCCACCACATATCGCATCTCTGTACGCAATATTGATTCGCGGGCTGCTTTGTAAGCCAGTTGATGATCTTAGGTGTGTGTATTTTGCGCTGGCGATGGAAATGCATTTCCTCGGCGTGAATATTCGAGTGGTGGAACCGAGTGTCCAATTCACGTAGGGTTTGCAGCACATGTATAGAAAGACGCATCACAACTCGTGTGATAATCCCAGTGCTTTGGTTGAGGATTTATTTCGAATTAATGTGTCCATGTTGCTCTAGGTAGAGAGGACATGGTCGTTGGGCAAGTGTAGCATACCATAGTAGCCAAACCAAATGTTCTCAAGCCTCGACTCGAGTCTACCTACTGTACTGCCTCGGTGAAGTCCAACGGTGTACGTAGTGCAAGGAGCACGGGCAAGGATCAGGGACTTAACATAGTGGGGGCCCGCCATATCTCCGCGATTGATCTTGACACATGGCGATTGGTAACAAAGTACAGTATAAAGAAGTCAAGACAGAGCACGAGCATGAGCAGCCAAAGCCACGGCAATTTAGTAGACATTCGCAGGGCACTGCCGACATGGGCAAATTGAGGCGAACGGGCTGCAAGAAAATATGCATGATGTCTTGACCGGCCAATTTTTCCTCACCCTCGCCGGCATGACTGCAGTCCATTTCGGTCCATGGCGATGGCGTGATCGCATTTTGCGGGGACCAGCCAATCACACCGCCGCAGTTACAAGTGAGCAGCCCGCAATCGGCGTCTGAAGGCGGGAGAAGTTAACAGTGGGACTACACCTTTGCCATCTGCCCTATGATTAATATTACAATATCCTTACTCACCCCCTCAACGCCTCCCTCTCCTCCATATTGCCTGTATCCCTAGAGGCAACGGGTTACAGAACACTATCACCTCACCACCTCCCTCCCTCAGCCAGAATCGCGGATAGATTGGCTTCTTCTTCGCGAACATGGCTTCCATCTTGACTGTGGGCGAGGCCGGTAAGCATGAATCCTTCCATGCACAATCAATTAATGGGAATAGAAATACTGACTATCCTCCTCAGTCGCCCGCGTCGCCTACCTCTCCTCCGACGTGATCATTTCCGTCCAGCCCTCCCTTGCCACCGATTCCGAGTTCTCCAAATTCCTCACTCAATACGCCACCAACAAGGCGGGCTCAATCGTTTGCCAGACCCTTCCGGAGATCCTGCCCATTCGCAAGAACGCAGACCCGCTTCTTTCCGCCTTCCAGCCATTGCGCGACGGAAAGCTCACCAGTGTCACCACCACAAGCGACATCCTCGTCAAGAGCATACCCCACCTCTACAAGCTCGCCCAGTACCCATTGGTCATTCACGTTTCCCTGAGCCCTTCAGGATACCCCGACTATGGCGACATCACAAGCATCAGGAACACTGGCTTCACATTCCTGCAGAGTAACTCTCTGCAAGAAGCGCAGGACCTGTCGATCACCGCACACTCCCTGGCCATTCAGAGTGGCCGTGGTGTGATTCATTTCTTTGATTCGGCCAACAGCAAGGCCGACAAGGCGATCCAGCACGAGAGCAGACAATTGGTCTCGGAGGTGCTGAATGTCGACTTGGCACGCGCATACCAGGGCACAAAATGCGAGGAGAGCACAATCTACGCCAACGAAGGCAGGCGGGCGATCAAGCCATCTGCTGCTACATCAGAGGAGAGAGCGCGCGCGCTCGCAAGTGGCACACTTTCGCCACCCACAGCGAGCACTCGCGACCCTTCCACTGCATCCTCTTCTACCGACAACAAGGTCTCGAGCTCTGCAGCATCCGAGGCTGAGTCTGCTACCACTTTGGAGTCTCAGGCCAAGCCTGTGAGCTCTGACGATGTCGAAGTCATCTGCTCTTCCATTTGGTCGCAGATCAAGGCCGCCACTGGCCGTAGCTACAGCCCCTTCCACTACTCTGGCCCTGCAGACGCAAAGGCTGCGATGTTCCTATTTGGCTCCGACCCTGGTCTTTTCAGCGCCGAGTTCGACCAAGCGACATCTAGCGACTACTTCTCCCACGTTGGTCTGATCACACCTGTGCTCTACAGGCCCTGGCTCAGCGAGAGATTGATTGAGGCACTGCCCTCTTCCGTTGAAAGGATTGCCGTTCTTGAGCAGATCAAGAGGAAGACCACCAAGTGGGGACCGATCCTTCTGGATCTACTTATGTCCCTGCGCGGCTCTGGCAACGGCCAAGGTCCTCAGATTGTTGGCTACCAGCTTGGCTACGTCGAGTACTCTACTGTCACCCAAGCACTTTCCGGCATTTTCCAGAACTTGCGCTCCCAGAACCCCATCCAAAACTTGGAGATCGGCCTTCATGAGAGCCCTAGCACTGGTCTTGCCAGCGCACAGAAGGACGTTGCTCTCCAGCAACCCGAGCTCGAGAATGCTTACATGAAGGTCCTTGATCAGCTGTTCGGCGAGAGACTGCACATTGCCAACTCCCTGAAGCACAAGGATGCTGGTGTGAGCAGTTCGATGAAGGCTACTCCCGAGTACGGCTTCGGTTCCCTGCTTGCCCGCAAGGAACACAAGAAGCGCTTCATCTCTGAAGTGCAGCAAGCCGCCAAGGACAAGTCATTCACTACCGACGCACCCCTCAAGTACCTGAGCCAGTGGGCACTGGCAGCCGACAAGGCCGAGGAGGCCAACACTCTCGCACCCGAAGTCATTTCTCGTTTGAACAACGATGGCTCGTCCAAGTCGAAGGAGCTCCTTTCTCACAAGGGCTTGTTCTACAACGAGTCTCAGTGGCTCATTGGCAGTGACGCTTGGAGCTATGATCTTGGTAACTCTGGTGTGCACCACGTCATCGCGTCTGGCGAGAACGTCAACATGCTCGTTGTTGACTCTACTCCCTACAGCGAGCGCGCAGCACAGGACGCTGCTCGCAGAAAGAAGGACATCGGTCTCTACGCAATGAACTATGGTAACACATACGTTGCGTCTGTCGCTGTGTACAGCAGCTACACTCAGGTCTTGCAGGCTTTCATGGAGGCCGAGGCATTCGATGGCCCTTCGATCGTTCTCGCATACCTCCCCTACAACCGTGAGGACGACAGCCCCCTTACTGCTCTTCAAGAGACGAAGAAAGCTGTTGACGTTGGCTACTGGCCTCTCTACCGCTGGAACCCTAAGGCAGAGGAGAAGGGCGAGGAGTCTTTCAACCTCGACTCTGAGCGCATTAAGCAGGAGCTCCAGGACTTCCTTGCTCGCGACAACAAGCTCACCCAGATGATGCAACGCTACCCTGATTTCCACGCAAGCATTTCCGAGAGCTACGGAAGCGAAGTGCGCAAAGTCCAGAAGCGCAAGGCGAAGGACGCGTACGAGACTCTCCTGGAAGGTCTGCAGGGTGCTCCCGTTACCATCCTTTTCGCATCTGACAACGGCAACGCCGAGTCTCTGTCCAAGCGTCTGGCGTCTCGCGCCAAGGCTAGAGGCCTTAAGAGCATGTTCATGGCCATGGACGACTACCCGATCGAGGACCTTGCCAACGAAGAGAACGTTGTCTTCATCACTTCCACCGCCGGTCAGGGTGAATTCCCTCAGAACGGTCTCAACTTCTGGGCTGCCGTGAAGGACTCTACCGATCTTGACCTTGCAAACACCAAGTTCTCCGTCTTCGCCCTTGGTGACTCCCACTACTGGCCTCGCAAGGAGGACAAACACTACTACAACAAGCCTGGTAAGGACCTTTTTTCGCGCGTTACCACCCTTGGTGCTCAGCAGCTTGTCGATATTGGACTTGGTGATGACCAGGACCCCGATGGCTACCAGACTGGTTACAACGATTGGGAGCCCAAGCTTTGGGATGCTCTTGGTGTTGGCAACGTCGATGGTCTGCCTGATGAGCCTCCACCAATTACCAACGAGGACATCAAGATCAACTCCAACTTCCTGCGTGGTACCATTGTGGAGGGTCTGAACGATCCCTCGACTGGAGCCATCAGTGCGTCTGACCAGCAGTTGACCAAGTTCCACGGTACTTACATGCAGGACGACCGTGACTTGCGTGACGAGCGCAAGGCACAAGGTCTGGAGCCAGCATACTCCTTCATGATTCGTTGCCGTCTTGATGGTGGTGTTGCCACTCCCAAGCAGTGGACTCAGATGAACGCCATCTCTGACACCCTCGGTAACGAGACTATCAAGCTCACCACCCGTCAGACCTTCCAGTTCCACGGTGTGGTCAAGGGCAAGCTGAAGCCTGCTATGCAGGCCATCAACCAGGCGCTCATGACTACCATTGCCGCTTGCGGTGATGTCAACCGTACCATCATGTGCTCCTCTCTGCCTGAGCTCAACTCCTTCCACCGCGACACCACTGAGTGCGCTAAGAGGATCTCCGACCACCTCTTGCCATCCACCACTGCTTACCACGAGATCTGGCTTCAGGAGGGCGACGGCAAGAAGGAGCAGGTTGCCGGCAACGCGGTCCAGGACTTTGAGCCTCTTTACGGCCCGACCTACCTCCCCAGAAAGTTCAAGATCACCATCGCTATCCCTCCTCACAACGACACGGATGTCTACGCTCACGACATCGGTCTCATTGCCATCAAGGGCGATGATGGTAACCTCATCGGTTTCAACTTGCTTGCTGGTGGTGGTATGGGTGTTACTCACAACATGAAGAAGACCTACCCTCGCACTGGTAGCAACCTTGGATTCGTCACCAAGGACAAGGTCCACATCGCTTGCGAGAAGGTCATGCTTGTCCAGCGCGACAACGGTAACCGTGCCAACCGCAAGAACGCTCGTCTGAAGTACACCATTGATGCCATGGGCGTCGACGTCTTCAAGAGCAAGGTTGAAGAGTACTGGGGCGAGAAGTTCGGTGAGGCCAAGCCTTACCACTTCGACTCCAACGTTGACACCTTCGGCTGGCAGAAGGATGAGGATGGCAAATGGCACTTCACCATGTTCATTGAGAACGGTCGTGTTGAGGACACTGCTGAGTTCCCGATGAAGACTGGTCTCAATGAGATCGCGAAGGTCCACAAGGGCGAGTTCCGTCTGACTGGTAACCAGCACTTGATTCTCTCTCGTGTTGACGAGGAGGATCTGCAGCAGATGAAGGACCTGCTTGCCAAGTACAAGCTCGACAACACCAACCACTCCGCCCTGCGCCTCAGCTCCGCTGCCTGTGTGGCTTTCCCCACCTGCGGTCTTGCTATGGCCGAGTCTGAGCGTTACCTTCCCGTGCTTATCTCCAAGCTCGAGGGCACAATTGAGGAGGCTGGCCTTCGCCAGGACAGCATCACCATGCGCATGACTGGTTGCCCCAACGGTTGCGCGCGTCCTTGGCTCGCCGAAGTCGCCTTTGTCGGCAAGGCTTACGGTGCCTACAACATGTACTTGGGTGGTGGCTACCACGGCCAGCGTTTGAACAAGCTGTACCGCAGCTCGATCAAGGAAGAGGAGATTCTTGAGATCCTCAAGCCCATGATCAAGCGCTACGCCGCTGAGCGCAACGATGGCGAGCGCTTCGGCGACTTCGTCATCCGCGTTGGCATCATCAAGCCAACTCTCGAGGGCAAGGCCTTCCACGAAGACGTAAGTGGTTAAGATGCCTTGATCAATCAAATGACCACCTAGCTAACAATATTTTCCAGACCGCCGAGCTCGAAGAAGACGACGAGTAAAATGCCCAAATTTCTCCTTTTTAACGAACATGTAACAGGTCACATTCAACTTTGATTAAAATTCGGCATGGCGTTTCGCATTTGGGGGGTTTCTGGTTGCATAGCTCGCGCGCGGCCACGGCTGGTGTCTCTTTTCAATTCTATCGCTTTGTTTGAACAATCTAACGCTGACGGCCGTTTCGGGGACACCGGATGGCGTAAAAAGGATATTTTGCTGCCTGGTGGGTGAGCTTTGGAAAACAGGATTGCTTGCTCATTAGGGCGGCGGCAGCGGAAAATTTGTTCATGTACATATTGACTACTTCAACATTTGACAATTTCAATGACAGGTTTAAGTTATTCTGTGGTGCTGGCTGAATTCTATCTTGTGCTACAGTTTGAAGCTATTTGATGTGATCATATATGTTGGCTAGTTCCATGCCATGTCGAACATCAGGATTGATTTCGCTATTGAGAGGACTTGTCTTCACATGTATTGCATGCTCCAACCAAGTTATTTCAATTCTGTGTCCTGATGGCAAGAAGTAGTTTTTGGTCATGCAGCGGGAATGTAGTTATGCAAAGCAAGTCGCATCGTTGTTGATGTGAGTGAAGCAAAGCGGCCTCGGCGGTCCGGAGGCGCAACGCTGACCTTCAAATCGACCCAAGACTTGAGCTATCCATTTACTTATCCTCCACTCCACCTCCACTCAAACCACCAAGCAACACACAAATAATACACAATCATGGGCTGGCTTTGGGGAAGCAACGACACCGCCAATGGCGCAAAGCAAGATCCCTACAGCAAACTAGACCCAGCTCTCCGCGATTTCCTCGAAAAAGAATCACCACTCAAATACAAAGACACCCAAGCCGCCCAACCACAACAACCCCAAACCACCGAACCAGACTACCGCTCCCAAATCGGCCTCGACAAACCAGGCCTCACGCAAGAAAACCAAAACGCCCTCCCGCGCGAAGACAAGCCCGACGTGCCTCCCGAATCCCTCTACCAAGACGGCCGCTACGCCCACCTCTGGAAAACCTACCGCCCGGAAGCCGAAATCGCCACCGCTTCGAAATCAGACCAGGACCGCATGCGCGATGTGTTTGACGCTTACAGCGACCGCAAAGCGGCGATCGGCCGCGCGGCGATTGAGAATTGTGTTTTCGAGCAGTTGGCTGAGAAGGAGTGCTTCATGCACGGCTCGTGGAGCCAGCGCATGGGCATGTGTAGGGACGAGAACAGGGCTTTCTTGCGCTGCTATGAGATGCAGAGTCGGTTTATGAAGGCGCTGGGGTATTTGAGTCAGCCGCGCGGCGCGGACGAGGAGGAGCGCATTCAGATGCACGCGGACAAACTGTACGGGCAGATGCTGGAGCGCGAAGCGGCGGCGGAGCTGGCGAAGACGGAGGGCACGGAAGCGCCGAAACTGGCGCCTTTGATCCAGGAGGAAGCGACGACGAAGGCGCTGGGAGCGGATAGCGCGTGGTCGAGGGTGAGGAAGCAGGCGGCGGAGCAGAATGTTTCGACGGCGCTGTCGAGCTATTCGCCGGAGAAGCAGGAGGTTATTCGCAATAGGATCAAGGACATGAATCCGCAGGAGAAAGAGCTGGAGTTGCAGTTGATTGCTGCGGAGAGTCGGGCGCAGCTTGAGTATGCGGATCAGATCAAGGGCGCTATGGAGAAGAATAAAATCGAGCGTGCGGAGCGGAGGGCGAGAGGCAAAGAGACGGCGGGAGATCAGTTGAAGAGGTTATGGGGTTGGGATAAGGACAATTGAGGAAATGGAATGAATGAAGTTTGCGGGAAAAAACAGTGTACGATTGCAAGAGAAACGGAAAAATGGCACACATGTATCATATATTTCAAAGTCGTGTCTACATAAAAGCTTTGCTGGGACGTCCGTCAGACCTTGTTTTCTCCCCTTCAGGCCTTGACATCCAGCCTGAACTTGTTCTTCGGCACGCCTCGCACGCCCACATCCACCTTGAAAATCGCGCCCTGGTACTTTGTGCTCCACGGGAACTTCTCTGGCTCCTCCTCAGTAGCAGTGGTGATGACCAGCTCTGTGCCGCACAGAACAGGGCAAGTCACACAACGCGTAGGCACCTCGACCTCAGCGAGCTTCTTGCCCTGCGGGTCAACACGGATGACCCGGCCAGTGCCAAAGCAGGCGATCCAGTAGTTGCCCTCCACGTCCTTGCAGTGACCGTCTGGCACGCCGCCTTCGTACGGGCATGTGAAGAACGGCTGCTGCGACGAGAAGTCAATCTCGCCCGTGGAAGCGTCGTAGCTGTACTGGAAAATCTTCTGTGTAGGAGAATCGGTCAGGTGCATTTTGGTGTCATTGTCAGCCCAGGACATGCCGTTGGGAATGGTGATCTGGTCCTTGACGCGGTGCAGCGAGAGATCGGGGTCCAGGCGGAACAGGACGCCCTCGTCGGTGAGGTTGCCGTCGACTACGAGAGGGTCGTTCATGGTTCCGACGAAAAAGCGGCCCCTGGGGTCCACGGCGCCGTCGTTGCTGCGCATCCTGTCCTCGCGCGTCTTGCCAACACCGGGCTTTCCGCCGCCATCTTCTTTCCTCTCCTCGTCTGTCCAGAACTTCTTGATCCAGCGCGTCTCGCCGGTCTTGCGCGTGAAGATGCCGTAGCCGATTTTGCCGCCGAAGATGAATTCCTCGTCGTTGCCCTCGATGTCGGCGGTGATGCCGATGGAGTAGTCGAGCTGGTGTTCTTTCAGCGAGGACTCGCCTTTGGTGAGGTCGGCGAAGAAGAGCTTCTTGTTGATGATGTCGACGAAGCGGAGGGCGTTGTTGGATTCTTCCCAGAAGGGTCCCTCGCCGAGGCCGCAGGAGGTGTTGAGCCAGGGCTCGGTGATGGTGTATTTCTTGACTTCTGAGTTGGCCATGGTGGCGACTGTCTCTTTGGAGTGTTTGAGAGAATGGGACAAAAAGTTTTGACTTCAGAATTGGAGGGTGGACGCTTGGTTGGAAGAAGCACTACTTAATCAGAAATATTGAGACAGTGAGCATTGGAGTCGTCATGTTTGCAGCTACGGTGTCAATTTAGACTCCACCTGCTTCCGACGGAGGGGTTCAAATGCCGACCGACGGTGGGGCGGTCCGACCTCCGTGGAGAGAGTCTAAAGAAACTATGGATAAAGTCCCTCCGTTATATGTTGAACAGTATAAAGCATAAGTTCATATGAGTGCGGCGTCGAGTGGTGTCTGTCGTAGCTGGCAGATTTTACGTTTATGGTACGGACCGTTGAATGACGACCCTGAACAGGTTCAGGCTGGGCTGCAGGATGCAAACAATCAAGGCAGTGGGCGATACCTCAGGTACCAGATCTCAGTGGCCAACCACCTCGCTCTGATGGAGATGTCCAACACCGTTCCCTGGCAAGCCTGGCGCTTGCCGATGCGTAGCTCGCAATCTGTTGGGCTCAGTCGCCCAGGAACCGTGGGATGTCGGTGTTGCTCGGTTTGTGACTGCTCGGCTCTGCTTTTGTCAATACCAAGCCATGAAACGGCCGGCTAGATACGTGTAATCATCGAGGATGGAAGAAGCACTGTCATCCAAAGACTAGCAACACGATTCCCATCCCCCATCCCACTATATGTATGACATCCCACACCGGGTTCAGGAGGGGTGGGGATCGAAGGGGAACGTGGGATGGTGTCGAAAATCACAGATCCAGTAGGCGCCGGGATCATCGTTAGCGCCAACCCACGGCCAGCCTGACATGCATGGCATCACGCCTCCTTCGGACGGAGACAGCAGTCAGTAGCCAGGAGAGGGTGTGCTATATGTCGGTTCAGAGCCGGAATACCAGCTGATGCACAACACACAAGGCGCCGGCGCTCCCGCATGTCGACAGACAGACGGCCGGGGCGGACGTGGTGCAGGTCGATCCTGCAGTTCACTGCATGATGCAGGTTACCAGCGCCTCGCTTGCGAGCGTGGCAGCTCTCGATTTGACCATCACAAGTGACAGCTGCACCCGCATCCGAGAGCACATGCAGTTGGGCTGTCGCCGCATACGGCCGCAGCTGCGGTCTTGTGTGCCCGCGACAACGTGGGTGGTGGCAACAATAATAAAAATCGTTCGCGCCGTGTCACCCAGGCCCGTAGCACCGGTAACGCATCCACGGCGGTCGCATATTCGTCTCGTCCTGTGACTAGGTGGGTGCGTCCTAAACGGGGGAAACACTGCGCCAGACACTTTTTCGAAACAGAGTCGCAAATTGGACTCGTCACACGCCGGGATCGTCGTCGTCGTCGTACGTACAGTACTGTAGCCTTGTCCCAAGGCGCTGAAGCTTGCATCCACCGGCCTGGAACGCGTGCGAGAATTATGCAACAATGCTTTTGTGTGCGATTCGATTTGCGCGACGACACACGAAACGTGTTTGACGAGAATAGATGTTACGTGGTCGTGTCATTCGTGTTAGCGTGACGTGCGCTGGTGGGTCAGTGATGTGAGACAGGACGAAAGGAAGTGAGTGACATGCGGCTAGTGGTATTAAGGCGAGGCCACCGTTGTAGTTTGGTGTCTTGTCACTCCTGTGTGCTATGAGGCCAAGGTCTCTATGTCATGTCATCCACAAGATGGACGAAGGGAAAGCCGATGTCGTCCTTAAGGTATGCATGCGTGCCACGTGAGCGGTCCGGTGCGTCTCGCTTCGTCAATCAAGGCAGGCAGCAATCTCAATGTATTGTAGGATTGATATCAACACATCATACGCCGCGCGTTATTTGTTCGCTACTCCCATCGACGCATCACGACTATGCATGAATGTGCATGCATATATTTGGAATGTCATACGTTTCTGCACCATCCATGCACATAAGCGCGTGCGGGACCTCAGGGATATAGAACCAAAACTGCCGTTCCTTCCCATCGGCTAGCTGCATCGCAAACTCGTGGCAAGTGGAGAATGGCAATAAATGATGGAAGACTCACGGCGGAGTGTCCGCTGATATCCTGGTAGTGACATTCCAAATTTTGCCTTTGCACCGTTTCGATGGCGAACCACTGTGTCGCTGTATCGAGCAATATATCCGAGGCCACGTTGAGAGCCAGGATGCTTGCGAATGAACTGGCTTGGAAGACTATTTAGCCAAACGAGCGGAGCGCATCCTCGCGTGCTTCGGTAGGGCGAAATGCACAGCAGGGATGGCTTGCCTCGGACACACCACGCAATCCACCGGGTATGGACAGCCACCTTTCCTACTGCAGCTATGGCGTACCGACTCAACGAGTCTTCTGATGGTTGCATTCGAAGATTCGAGCATCGCGTCATCGCGTCAGTGGCGCTGGTATACTTGGACTGGAAGTCACTCTGCCCCAATTGCGCATACTAGGGCTGCCTTTTATTCTGTGGTAGAGAGACGGGTCACAACGGGCAAAGAGGAGCGCTGGCCGAGTGGCTGGAGGCTGTTGCCAGCTTGTACCGGAGGATGATCGTATATGCGGAGCAGGATGGCGTACTTTTCATGCAGGTCACCCATCAACGACGGGCGGCGGCAAGCCTCTTACACGTGGACAACGCCTAGGATCACGTTTGCCGTCTTTCACCTCCCCGCTGCATGCATGCAGCCATGACTAGCCTCTGCCATATAGGGCCTCTCGTCATATATGAGCTTCGATTCAGGGTGAGCAGCGAGGAGGCGCAGGAACGGTGAGCTGCAGCCTGCAGCGCAAGCTGCTTTGCTCGCTGGACACCAGTGCGTTCGCTGCTGCGTTGACCGTCTCTGCTGGAGCCACGTTGCCGAGTTGCGCGGCTTTTGGCAGCGCCAACAATTCATCAGGCGCTCCGTAAACCGTCAGACGACTCGCGCCTGCTCCCATTGCGATCAACCACTGGCGCCCTCCTCGACCCCTCGCCTGCTTCTAGTCGTCGCATATATACGACGGGCGTGTGCACATCCTGGCGGCGCACGAGGCAGGCGTCATCTCGCTGGCGCTAGAAGGCATAGAACAAACGGTCGCACGTAAACGAGATCACCTCGCGCTCGAAACACCAAAAAAAGGTGCCCAAACGAGGCCCGGAGGCCGTGAGACACACAATTTCCCGCAGAGGCCCTAGGGCTGAAGTCGTGCCTGGCCGGGCTGCGATGGTGTACCGTGTGACGGAGCCGGGTACCCATGCGTTGAGTCCTGATTCTCGCGCTTATCTTAGAGTTCAACCACGTGCTCACGCCGTCATTGCGGCAGTAGGCCCGTTCTAGCACGTGCTTCCAGAAGGCTTACCAGCGCAAATAGTGGCTCGAGTGGCCAGTCAAAGTGGGTTTGGCACTAGAGACTGCGAAAGGAATGGTACAGGTGTGTGATGACCACGCTGACATGGCATGGAGATTGCCGAGGCCTTTGGCTGCACGGAGGGAACACAGCTCGAGATCTGGCTATGGTTCTATGAAAGGTCCAAGGACCAAGGTGCTCGTCTGCCAGTGCCAGTGCCAGCCAGGCAATTTGCCCTGCGATCCTTCCTGCTGACTCGCAGGATGCGAGATCGGACGAGTACATGGCGATAGCCAAGAGATGAGACGGAATTACGTGCGCAGGCGGGCGGATCGAACGGTCTACATATGACTACGCTCCACTACACTACACCGGACGGCCAGTGATCGTGACGAGACGTGACAGCATCGAAGTCGTGCATATAGTGCGTGCATGTATGCAGCTAACTGTGGCGCGATGGCCTTGTCTGGAGTAGCCCTGCAGTGCTTGCACGGGTTGGAAGAAAATCGAGCACGAAGAGCCAATGGGAAAAAGTTGGTAGGCGAGGGCTGTGTGTTATGCACTATGCGCTGTCCAGCGCGCGGCGTCGTGTGCGACCTCACAGACTGCAGCGTATCCGGCCAGGCCTGCTACTACCACCGCTAGCTAGCACTTCTTTGGCGAGCACATGATCACATTCTGATGCATGTAGCCTGTAGCAGGCGAGGCTACCAATTGCGCTTGCAGTCGTGGGAATTAGGATTGCGTCCCCGGTACGTTTCAGCAGCGTCACGGCCGTCACCGCTTCTCGCA
>Ga0265797_10003138_pt1 | contig 26822 bp, 27 predicted proteins | sample P2T30metagenome_FD_192433 | JGI IMG/M metagenome (GOLD analysis project Ga0265797, IMG submission 192433) | Plant litter microbial communities from East Loma Ridge, Irvine, California - P2 T30 | ecosystem: Environmental > Terrestrial > Plant litter > Unclassified | place: USA: California... | reverse complement strand
ACGCAGGCAGAGCGGCATCCGCGTAGCATCGCCGAAAAAATTCACCAGACCCTGTAACGAAATCGCCATTCACACGACTTAACAGCACCCACCATTCACACAGGATCCATCATGAACAAGCATCTCGCCCCCGCCGTCCTGGCTCTTTGCGCCAGCGCCGCCCAGGCCCAGGCCACAATCGACACCAGCCCGGCGGCGCTGGTCGACGCCCTCAACGGCACCTTCGGTTCTCATGCCGGCATGCGCGCCTCGCATGCCAAGGGCTTCTGCGCCGTCGGCCAGTTCATCCCCGCCAAGGGTGCCGGCAAGATCGTGCACGGCCCACTGTTCACGCAGGCGAGCGTGCCGGCCAATCTGCGCTTCTCGGTTGGCGGCGGCAACCCGAAGGCGTCGGACAAGAGCCGCAGCGTGCGCGGCCTGTCGATGCGCCTGGCCGCCCAGGGCGAAAACTGGGACCTGCTGCTGATCTCGGAGCCGGCCTTCTTCGCCGCCACCCCCGCGTCCTTCGTGAGCTTCCTGCAGGCGCGCGTGCCCGACCCCGCCACCGGCAAGCCCGACCCGGCCCGGGTCGCCGCCCACAACGCCGCGCATCCCGACGGCACGCGCCAGCCGGCCCTGCTCGCGGCGCACGCGGCACCGAGGTCCTACGCCACCACCCCCTACTTCTCGAACAACGCCTTCGTGTTCCGCGACCGCCGCCAGCGCCTGCAGCACGCGCGTATCGTGGCCGAGCCGGACAACCAGGTCCAATACCTGAGTACGGACGACGAAAAAAACCTGCCCGACCTGTTCTTGCAGGACGAGCTGACGCAGCGCCTGGCGTCCGGCGGCGCAGGCTTCACCCTGTACGCCCAGCTGCCAGCGGCAGGCGACTCGCTGACCGATCCGAGCACCGTGTGGCAAGGCGCCGGCAAGGTCGAACTGGGGCGCCTGGCAATCAAATCCCTGGCCGCGACCGACGCCTGCGACGGCGTGGTCTATATGCCGCTGGCGCTGCCGACAGGGATCGCGCCGAGCGACGATCCAATCCTGCATGCACGCAATGCCGCCTATGCCATCTCGCTCGCACGCCGTACCAGGTAGCCCGGCGGAAGCCGATCCGGGGCAGGCGCTTGCCGCCGAGCGGCCATTCCTGATCCGGCTGGCGCGGCTGCAGCTCGGATCGCAGGCTGACGCCGAGGACGCGGTGCAGGAAACGCTGATCGGCGCCCTGCGCGGCCGGCAGGATTTCGCCGGCCGTTCCAGCCTGCGCAGCTGGCTGACCGGCATCCTGCGCCACAAGATCGTCGACCTGCTGCGCGGCCGGCGCCTGCAGGTCTGCGTTGATGTGGACGACCTGGCCGGCGTCGCCGACAGCGGCAACGAGTTCGACGCCCTGTTCACGCTAGAAGGCGCCTGGCATCCCGACACCTTCGTCGACAGCATGTGCGGCGCGACCGCGCTCGCCCAGCGCCAGCTGCTCGACATCGTCGAACTATGCATGCGCCGCCTGCCCGAGGACACGGCGCGCCTGTTCCTGATGCGTGAGTACCTGGGCATGGAATTGAAGGAAATCGAAGAGCACTGCATGCTCACCAATGCCAACCTGCGCGTGGTGCTGTACCGCGCGCGCATGCGCCTGCGCGAATGCGCGGTGCGCAGCTGGGGAGAACACGAATGACCGAACCGACCGTACCGCTTACCTGTCGCGCCACCACGTGGCTGGTGTCCAGCGCCCGCGACCAGCCGCTCACACAGGGCGAAGCGCGCCAGCTGGCGGCCCACCTGGCGCTCTGCCCCGCCTGCCGCATCGCCTCGACCCAGTTCAAGCAACTGTTCGCCCAACTCGACGCGGTGCTGGCGCGCGATACAGCCACCTGAACGAAACGACAGGCTTTGAACGCAGCGGCCGGATACACGGTGACGGCGCTACCGGTTCCATAACTTGGTCAAATCGGCACCCGCGCTTACACTGGCAGGATGAACGCTATCGACGCCCGCAAGAGCAGCCTCGTGCTGGTCGACTACCAGGCCAGGCTGATGCCCGCCATTCACGGCGCCGCCGACGTCATCGCCAAAGCGCTGGTACTGGCCCGCACGGCCCAACTGCTGGACGTGCCGGTCATCGGCACCGAACAGGATCAGGCCAAGCTCGGCCCGAACACTGATGCCCTCGTCCGGCTGTGCCGCCACACCGTCGCCAAGACCCACTTCGACGCTTGCGAGGATGGCTTGCTGGCGGCGCTCGAAGCGCACGCCCCGTCACGCCGTCAGGTCGTCGTGGCGGGCTGCGAAGCCCACGTCTGTCTGCTGCAGACGGCACTCGGCCTGCTGCGCGCCGGCCTGGAAGTGTACGTCGTGGAAAACGCCTGCGGTTCGCGCCGCCCGCTGGACCACGCGGCCGCCATGCGTCGCCTGCAGCAGGCAGGCGCGGTGGTCGTCACCCATGACATGGTGCTGTTCGAATGGCTGCACGACTGCCGCCATCCGCGCTTTCGCGACGTGCTGGCGCTGGTCAAGGCGGAACCTGTGGCGGGTCACCAGTAGCCGGGATTGTCGACGAAGCGCTATCGTCGCTTGACCGCTGCCAGGGATGACGCTCAGCGCTTCGCGCCGGCTGTCAGTCCACAAGCATTCACTGGCGCGTCTATCCCGCATGGAACGCCTGCACAGCAATTCTCCGTAAGGAAGCCGACCAGCTCGCTCATGGTGTCGAACTGTGCGGTGTAGATGACGAAGCGCCCCTCCTGGCGTGGCGTGACCAGCCCGGCGTGGGTCAATTCCTTCAAATGGAACGACAGGGCCGACGAGGTGATAGCGAGTTGTTCGCCGATCTTGCCAGCGGGCAGTCCGGATGGGCCGGCCTGGATCAGCAGGCGGAAGATCGCCAGTCGCGATTCCTGGGCCAGGGCAGCCAGCGCCGCCAATACGTGTTTCGTTTCCATGCCGGTTGCCATCAAAAGTCGGATTGTACTGGACTTCTCTGCAGGATCATTTCAGTTGCTCGATCTGGCCCACTCGATTATAGTGGCTCGTCATCTCAATATCTATTGAAATGTTGAGATTAACCCCGACCCTCGGCCCCGATGAACTTCCTGTTCCTTTGCACCGGCAATTCCTGCCGCTCGATCCTGAGCGAAGCCATTGTCAACCATCTCGCGCCGCCTGGCTTAGCGGCCTTCAGCGCCGGCAGCCAACCCACCGGGCAGCTCAATCCGGGCGCCGTGGCCCTGTTACTACGCAAGGGCATTGCGCTCGATGGCTACACGAGCAAGTCGTGGCACGATGTGCCGCTGACACCCGATGTGGTCATCACTGTTTGCGGCAATGCCGCCGGCGAGACGTGCCCTGCCTATCTGGGCAACGTCGTGCGCGCCCACTGGGGACTGGAAGACCCGAGCCTGGCCGAAGGCACTGCGCCGGAAATCGCCGCAGCCTTCGAGCACACTTACCAGATCGTGCTGGCCCGCACCCGTGCATTGTTCGCGTTGCCGCTGCCTGCGTTGACCAGAGACCGGACGGCGCTGCAGCAGGCGCTGGCGCGCATTGGCGCGCGTGCGGATTGAAACGCGGCCGTCAGCATCGTGACCGCAGCGCTCATCTTCCTTGCCACGCTGGTGCTGGTGATCTGGCAGCCGCGCGGCCTGGGCATCGGCTGGAGCGCCACTGCCGGCGCACTCGCCGCGCTGCTGGCCGGCGTGGTGCACATGTCGGATATCCCGGTGGTCTGGGCCATCGTCTGGAACGCCACCGGCGCCTTCATCGCCGTGATCGTCATCAGCCTGCTGCTCGACCGCGCCGGCTCCTTCGAATGGGCGGCGCTGCACGTCGCGCGCTGGGGCAAAGGCAATGGCCGGCGCCTGTTCGTCCTGCTGGTGCTGCTCGGCGCAGCGGTCGCGGCGCTGTTCGCCAACGACGGCGCCGCGCTGATCCTGACGCCGATCGTGATCGCCATGCTCGCCGCGCTGCGCTTCCCGCCGCGCGCCACGCTGGCCTATGTCATGGCGGCCGGCTTCATAGCCGATACCGCCAGCCTGCCGCTGGTGGTGTCGAACCTGGTCAATATCGTGTCGGCCGACTACTTCGGCATCGGCTTCGCGCGCTACGCGGCGGTCATGGCGCCGGTCAACCTGGTCTCGGTGGCGGCCACGCTGGCCATGCTCTACCTGTTCTTCCGCAAGGACATCCCGGCCAGCTACGACCTGGCGCAATTGCGCCGTCCCGCCGAAGCGATCCACGACCGCGCCACCTTCGTCGCAGGCTGGTGGGTCCTGGGCCTGCTCCTGGCTGGTTTCTTCTGGCTGAACGCCTTCGGTGTTCCAATCAGCGTCGTCGCGGCGGCCGGCGCAATCATCCTGCTCGCCGTCGCCGCGCACGGCCATCGCATTCCGACGCGCGCGGTGCTGCGCGGCGCGCCGTGGCAGGTGGTCGTGTTCTCGCTCGGGATGTACCTGGTGGTGTACGGCCTGCGCAATGCAGGACTGACCGATTACCTGGGCATCCTGCTCGAACGCTGCGCCACCTATGGCGTGTGGGGTGCGGCGCTCGGCGCCGGCTTCCTGAGCGCCATCCTGTCATCCGTCATGAACAATATGCCGACGGTGCTGGTGGGTGCGCTGGCGATCGACGGCACGACCACCCACGGGGCGGTGCGCGAAGCGATGATCTATGCGAACGTGATCGGGAGCGACCTAGGTCCGAAGATCACGCCGATCGGCAGCCTCGCCACCCTGCTCTGGCTGCATGTCCTGTCGGCCAAGGATATTCGCATCTCGTGGGGGTATTATTTCAGGGTTGGCCTGGTGTTGACCCTGCCGATCCTCCTGCTCACGCTGTGCGCACTCGCGCTGCGCCTGGGCTGAACCGACATGACTGCTATGGACAAGCTACCCGACCTTCCGAACATCGACCCGGCCCGCCTCGAGATCCCAGAGCGGGAGCGCCTCGCTCCTGAGGGCGACAACGACCACCAGCCACGCATCCTGATGCTGTATGGCTCCTTGCGCGAGCGCTCCTTCAGCCGCCTGCTGACCGAGGAAGCCGCCCGCATCCTGCGTCACTTCGGTGCGGAGGTCAGGATCTTCGACCCGACTGAACTGCCAATGGCAGGCAGCGCGCCCGATACGCACCCCAAGGTCGCCGAGTTGCGCGCGCTGTGCGCCTGGTCCGAAGGCCAGGTGTGGTGCAGTCCCGAGCGTCATGGCGCAGTCACTGCGGTCTTCAAGAACCAGGTCGACTGGATCCCGCTCGAGTCGGGCTCGGTGCGTCCCAGCCAGGGCAAGACGCTGGCGGTGATGCAGGTCTGCGGCGGTTCGCAGTCCTTCAATGTCGTCAACACGCTGCGCCTGCTGGGCCGCTGGATGCGCATGTTCACGATTCCGAACCAGTCCTCGGTGCCGATGGCCTACAAGGAATTCGACGACAACGACCGCATGCGCCCTTCCGCGTATTACGATCGCGTAGTCGATGTGATGGAAGAGCTGTATAAAATGACGCTCTTGATGCGCGGCCGCAGCGACTACCTGCTCGATCGCTACAGCGAACGCAGCGAATGCGCCAACCAGGCCATCAATCGCCAGCTTGCCAAACTATGACCGACATCCGTACCGCTACGCCGCATGACGCCGTGTGCATCTGCACCATCCATAACCATTACGTTAGCACCACCACGATCTCGTTCGAAGAGTCGCCGGTGACCGAGGGCGAGATGGCGGGCCGTATCCTTGAAGTGACCGGCGGCGGCCTGACCTGACTGGTGCTCGAAGTAGACGGCATGGTCGCCGGTTACGCCTACGCCACCAAATGGCGCGCGCGGCCTGCATGCCGTCATCGGCGGCATCGCCCAGCCGAACGAGCGCAGCGTCGCGCTGCACGAGCGCCTGGGGTTTCGCAAGGTGACGCATTTCGCCGAAGTCGGCCTGAAGTTCGGGCGCCGGGTGGACGTCGGTTACTGGCAGCTGCTGCTGGCCGATTGGCCCGGGCCGGGTCAGGCCACGGCCTGAACGGACTGCTTCGGCGCGCAGCGCAGCATCAGGCAGGCCAGCGCGGCCGAGAGGAGTGACCCCAGCAGAATGCCGATCTTGGCCTCCTCGACGAACTCGGGGTGACCAGGGAAGGCCAGTCCGCTGACGAACAGGCTCATCGTGAAGCCGATCCCGCACAGCATCGCCATCGCGTAGATCTGCAGCCAGGAAGCGTCCTGCGGCTTGGCGGCCAGGCCGGTTTTCACCGCGATGACCACGCCGCAAAACACACCCAGCTGCTTGCCCAGGAACAGGCCTGCGCCGATCCCCAGCGGCAGCGGCGCCAGCGCGTCCGCCGGCGACAAGCCGGCGAACGACACGCCGGCATTCGCGAAGCCGAACAGCGGCACGATCAGGAAGCCGACCCACGGCGCCAGCGCGTGTTCGAGCCGGTGCAGCGGCGACTCCGGAGAATCCTGCCCGTCCTGCGACGCGACACACGGAATCAGGAAAGCGCCGACCACGCCGGCGATGGTCGCGTGCACGCCCGACAGCAAGGTTGCGTACCACAGCAGCGCGCACCCAATAAGGTACGGCCACAGCGTCTTCACGCGCATCCGATTCAGCGCGAACAGCACCGCCACGATTGCGCCGGCGGCGGCCAGCGCCACGCCGTCGATGCTCGCCGTATAGAACAGCGCAATGATGACCACCGCGCCCAGGTCGTCGAGGATCGCAATCGCCAGCAGCAGCAGCTTGAGCGACAGCGGCGCATGCCGTCCCAACAGCGCCAGTGCGCCCACCGCGAACGCGATGTCGGTGGCGGCGGGTATCGCCCAGCCGTTGGCCAGCAGCGGATCGCCCCACGTGAAGAAGGCATAGATTGCAGCCGGGAACGCCATTCCCATCAGTGCGGGCAAGGCCGGCAGGCGGCGCTGCTGCCACGAGGACAGTCGGCCGTCGACCAGCTCACGCTTGATCTCCAGGCCGACCAGCAGGAAGAAGATCGCCATCAGGCCATCGTTGATCCACAGGTGCGGCGTCATGGGGCCAAGCTTGTCGCTGAGCACCTGGCCGGTGTGGAGGTGCAGGAAATGCTGATACGCGTCCGCCAGCGGGCTGTTGGCCACCAGCAACGCGCACGCGGCGGCAAGCATCAGGAGCACGCCGCCGGCGGCTTCGCTGGAAAGGAAACGCTGGAGTGCGGATTGCTTGATGGGGGAAGTCGGAATGGGGGAATGCATGCGTTATCAGCCTCACGGAAAACGAAGGGGTCGTTCTCCGTAATGGGGGATGTGGTCCCCCGGCGCACGCAGCACACGCCGTGCCCTTATTCTACCCAGTCCAGGCCGGCAATTCAACCGCGCACAAGCTGCTTCACCGCCAGCGAGGCCCGCCTATGCCCGCGCACAGCAGCGCCGTGCCGTGCCTGGCGAGGCGCGCGCCGGATGCGGAATCCGATCCGGCGCTTTCCCCACCATTCAAGCAGGGCCACTTCCAACATTCGAGCGGAGGTACATCAACTCAAGCGGAGGCGCAGCTGAACGCGTGGATGGCTAGCCATCCATCCTACGGCAACGTTATTTTGGAATGAAAAAAGCCACCTTGCGGTGGCTTCTTTCATGATACTTGGCGGAGAGGGTGGGATTCGAACCCACGGTACGGTCGCCCGTACGCCTGATTTCGAGTCAGGTACATTCGACCACTCTGCCACCTCTCCGGCTTTGGTCGATCCTTGCAGTGAGCTGCAAGAGACCGCCATTATAGACGCATTCGCCAAAAATGGAAGGGGGAACTTGCACCGAAGTGACATTCCCGTCCCTCCCCGACTCAGGCCGCCGGAACCAAACGCTCCAGCCCGCCCATGTACGGACGCAGCACCTCCGGCACGATCACGCTGCCGTCGGCCTGCTGGTAATTTTCCAGCACCGCGACCAGCGTACGACCGACCGCCAGGCCCGAGCCGTTCAGCGTATGCGCCAGCTCCGGCTTGCCCGCCGCGTTGCGGAAGCGGGCCTGCATGCGGCGCGCCTGGAAGGCTTCGCAGTTCGACAGCGACGAGATCTCGCGGTAGGTGTTCTGCGCCGGCAGCCAGACTTCGAGGTCATAGGTCTTGGCGGCGCTGAAGCCCATGTCACCGGTGCACAGCTGCATCACGCGGTACGGCAGACCGAGCGAGGTCAGGATGAACTCGGCGTGGCCGACCATTTCTTCCAGCGCCGCATACGATTGCTCCGGATGCACCACCTGGACCAATTCGACCTTGTCGAACTGGTGCTGGCGGATCATGCCGCGGGTGTCGCGGCCGTAGCTGCCCGCCTCGGAACGGAAGCACGGGGTGTGCGCAGTCATCTTGAGCGGCAGTTCGTCCAGCGCCACGATCTCTTCGCGCACCACATTGGTCAGCGACACTTCCGAGGTCGGGATCAGGTAGAAGGTCTCGCCTTCGCCCTCCACGCCGCCCTTCTTGACCGAGAACAGGTCGGCTTCGAACTTGGGCAGCTGGCCGGTGCCGCGCAGCGAATCGGCATTGACCATGTATGGGGTGTAGCACTCGGTGTAGCCGTGCTGGCCGGTGTGGGTGTCGAGCATGAACTGCGCCAGCGCGCGGTGCAGGCGCGCCATGCCGCCCTTCATCATCGAGAAGCGCGAACCGGTGACCTTGGTGGCGGTTTCGAAATCGAGGCCCAGGCGTTCGCCGATGTCGACGTGGTCGCGTACGTCGAAGTCGAATGCCGGCGCGGTGCCGACCTTGCGCACTTCGATGTTGCCGCTTTCGTCCTTGCCTTCCGGCGTGCTCTCGTGCGGCAGGTTCGGCAGTGCTGCCATGAACTCCGCGAGCTTGGCTTGCACGTCGCTCAGGGCGACTTCGTTGGCCTTGAGCTCGTCGCCCAGTCCGGCAACCTCGGCCATCACGGCCGTCGTGTCTTCGCCTTTGCCCTTGAGCATGCCGATCTGCTTCGACAGCGCATTGCGCTTGCCTTGCAGTTCTTCGGTACGCGTCTGGTTCGCCTTGCGTTCGGCCTCCAGCGCATTGAAACTGGTCACATCGAGCTGGTACTTGCGGGTCGCCAAACGGGCGGCGACGGTGTCGATGTCTTTGCGGAGAAGTTGGATGTCAATCATGTCGGGTTGGACTGGGCTGTGTATCGAAAACACAATTGTACCAAGCCGATTGGCATTCCTTGCGAGATTTGGCAGTCTTTCACCGGGCTCTCGCCTGCCCCCGTTTCGGTCTCCCGATAAAACCGGCCTGGGCCGGCTTAACGGGCGGCCAGGCGCGGTGCGCTGACAATCACGGTCTGGATGCTGGCCATGTCGAGTGCCGGAACGGTCGAGGCGGCGATTTCGATCGGACGTTCGTTGGCGGTGGCGAAGCTGGCGACCAGACCCAGCGCGGCGGCGGCGAGGAACAAGGCTTCGAAGTTTTTACGGATGTTCATGATGGCTCCTTCAGGTGGTTGGTGGTGTCGCAAAGTGCTTTGCGATGGTGGTACTTTAGCCACCAGCCAGGTGAATCGCCATCGACTTGCGACGAAGCGCACGAAATGCGGCGCAGGATGCAGGAATGCGCGACTGGCCGCTTGCTGCAGGCATCTCATGCCCCCGCAAGCGGCCGTCGCGCGTGGCGAGGCAGCTTAGAAGGCGCTGATCTCGACCGGCTTCGAGCTGGCGGTCACTTTCGGCACATCGATCTTGGCGCCTTGCGCCAGCTTGGCCACGCCTACCATCACGCCGCCCGAATCGCTCATGACCTTGCCCAGCAGTGGCAGCGCATCCTTCACCGGCAACACTTTTGGCAGGGCCATCGGGTTGGCGCCGGCCTTGCTCACCAGCGACTGGCCGGTCTTGCTCAGCTCGACCGCCTGCAGGGCGCCGATGCCGAAGTTGAACAGTGCGCTACCAACCTGCTTGCGGCCTTCGCTGTCGAGCGACGCCATGCGCACTTTCATATCGCCCGAGTCGACCAGGCGCTTGGTCGCCGCCGACTGCGACTCATACAGCTTGGCGGTGCGCGCCTGCTTTTCGTTGGTGTCGGTTAGCTTGTTGATCGCGTCCTGCTCGGCCTTGATCAGGGCGCTTTCTTCGGCGCTCAGGAACGCCGAGTTGATCGCCACCAGCGACTGGCTGGCCAGCGTGCTCAGGGCAACGCTCTGGCCCATGAAGGTATTCACGTCGGCGCCGACGTCGCCGCCACTGTTCTTGGCGCCGCCCATCAGGCCGCCCAGGCCGCCAAGTTGCGCCTGCGCCGCGCCCGCGCCCATCAGGCATGCCGCCACGATCACCGCTTGTGCAATCTTGTTCATCTTTCCGTACTCCCTTGTTGGTTTTGTAGATCAGTTATCGAACTTCTTGAGCAGTTCAGGCTGCATCGACAGCCCGTTGCCCAGTTCCTTGTATCCGTAGAATGCCGCCTTGCCCTGCGCCGGCACGCCACTGAATTCGGTCCGCAGGCCCGAGGCCACGGTCTTTTGCACTGCGCCGCCCGACTTGAAGCGCGCCTGCAGGCCCAGCATCACGGTAGCGCGGCAGGCCGCACCCTCGCACTGCGCCGCTTCCTCGCGGATCACGTAGCCGGGCTGCACGCAGACACCGATCGCCGGCGCCTGCAACTGCAGGTCGAACAGGCCACTGCGCAGCAGTGCGTTGGCGCTGTCATAGAACGCCGGGTCGCCGATATGGCCGGCGTACTTGCGCGAACGGTACAGTGCGTGGCGCACCAGCGTTCCTGCGTATGCCGCCTCCGCCACGTTGTCCTGGCCGACGTAGTCGGGCTCCTGGCAGTCGGTCACGCGCGTCACGCCGGCCAGCTGCTCGCCATACAGGCGCACGATGTCGCCGCGCTGCGGCTTCGGCAAGGCCGGGTTGGCGGCCGAGTAGGACAAGCCCACCAGGGCACCATCGCCGACCGGATCGGCGCTGCCCGCGCCGACATCGAGTTCCAGCAGCGCCGCCTTGCCGGCCACCTTGGCCGACAGCGGATGCAGCACCGTGTAGCTCGGCTTTTCGCCTGGCACTGCGCCCATCCCCTCGACCCAGATGCGCTCGCCATCAACCTTGACCACCCGCAGTTCACGCGGCGCGAAGCGCACATTGGCCAGGAAGTTCTCGGCCAGCTTGCCCGTCGCATTCTTCAGCGCCACCTCATGCGCCTGGGCCAGGCCGAGACCATTGCCGTTGACGCGCTCGATCGCGTAGTCGTTGTCGCCAAGCTCGGAAAACACGACTTTGCCAAAGCGGTCTACCACCTGGGCGCTGACCAGGGTGTGGAAGCGCTCCTCGCTCTTAGCGCCGCGTACGCCACTCAGGGTGACCGAGGGCGTGGCAACGTGCCCGAAGCGCAGGAAGAAGTCGGGCGGATCGGTGCGCTCGCCGGACGCCTGCGCCATGCTCGGTAGCCTGGTCCAGTCGACGCAGTTGGCGGCGCGGGTGATCAAGACCTTGGTCTGATCGAAGTGCACATCCACGGGGCTGAGCTGGAACGAGGCCTTGAAGCCGATCGCGCGCCCGAAAATATCGCTCACCACGCTGGCGACCTGGTCGTTCGCGGCCGCCACCGGCATCAGGCGAGGCTTGCGGCTATCGTCGCCGGTGCTCTCGAAGGTGAACTGCAGGGTGTCGCCCACGCTGGCCGAGCCCATGGCGCTGCGCAGCACGGCGTAGCCGCTGTCGGCGTACAGCACGTCGAAGATCGCGCTCTGGCCATCGGCGCCCCGCGCTTCGACCTGCTCGCCCTTGACGAAACCGGCTTCGACGCCGCGCCCGGCAATCAGGAACTTGCCGTCGCGGTCGACCAGCTTGACGGCAGTCGACTTCGGATCGAAGGCGGCGCGCGCGCTCGCGACCAGCGTATCGACCTGCTCGCCGATATTCTTCAGCACCTCGGCGCGCATGGCCGCGTCCATCGCGCCGGATGCATATTCGGCGCGGCTGAAACGAAACGGCGTGTACACCGTTTCGCTCATGGTGTAGACCACCTTGGCCAGGCTCGGGCGCACGAACTGCAGGCTCAGCGTGATCGGCACCAGCACTTCGACGTTGTCGCCGCGCGTGACCTCATACAGCGAAGCGCGGGTAATGCCGAGCACCACCGCGTAAGTGTCGGCCACCTTGTACGACGGCGCCGCCCGGCATTGCAGGCTGCCGTCGTTGACGAAGCGGTGGCCGTTGCCGATATTGTTGTCGGCCACCTGGCGCGCGTGGATCAGCGACTGCGGATAGGCCTGGTGCAGCTGGCCGACGAAGCGCTCCAGCAGCGCCGCCTGCGCCTGCTGCCCGGCCTGGTCGCCGAACAGGCGCGTCATGACCTTCTTGTCGAGCAGGGCGCGGGCCTGGCTCCCCTCCGGTGACATACCCTCGATCTCCTGGACCGGGAACAGGTAGAACGAGGCCGCTGCCGCCGGCAAGGCCGCGGCGGCGGCCAGCAGGCCGGCCGCCAGGCGTGCTGCAAACGCGCTGCGACGCATCAGATACGCTCCGGGCATTTGCCTTCGATGCAGAACAGCATGCGGTCACCGCGCCGCTCGAAACGCGCATCCTTGTAGGCGGCGTCGCCGGATTCCTTGAACTCGTCGACCAGGTCTTCCACGCGCTCGCTGAAATTGCCCCTGGCAACCACGTTCCAGGTGCGCATCTCTTCGGTGGCATTGTCACCGTCGCCGATCTCGACCACGCCTTCGATTTCCTTCATGCGGCGCGAGAAGTCGCGACGGATCTTGCCCGGCACCCGCAGCGCGCTGTAGACCGAGACGAAGTACGGCGTGCCCTGCACTGCCGCCTGTTGCAGGTCGCGCTGGGCCTTGGTGCCGATGGTGTCGGCCAGGGCGCGCGCCATCGATTCGGCCAGGTTGCCGCGGCAGTTCTGGTCGCTGGTGCCGACCGCGCGCTTGACGATGGTGCCGGCCACGAAGCCGGCGCCGGTGTCGACGTTCGACGACGTCAGCTGAAGCTGGCCGGAGCACTCGATATTGCCGCTCGCGCTCGATCCTTCGGACTGCATCAGGGCGCGGCCATATACCACGAACTTGGCGCGGAAATTGCCGGAGCTCGCCTTGTGCAGGTAGCTGTCGAACTTCTGCAAGCGCTCGATGTCGGTGACGGTCAGGCGCTGGCCGCCCTCGACGCGGAAATCGCGCTCGTCGGTATACGCCAGGCCGAAATCGCCAGCCACCTGTTGCAGCTTCTGGGCGATCAGGGCGCTGTTGGGGTCGACCGGCTTGCCGTTGTCGATGCCGGGAAACACCTGCTTGACCTTCAGGTTGACCACATCGTTCTGGCGCCGCACATCGTTCTGCTTGGCGGCGTAGCTCGAGGCGCTGGCCGACTTGGCGGCGCTGGCGCTCGAATGGCTGGCGCTGACCGCCGCCTGCGAGGACGAGCTGCCGGCCACGGCTGACTTCTGGGCGCCGGCGAACTGGGTATCGCGCGCGCCGGCCGCCTGCGAGGTACGCGAGGCGGCGCCGGCATTGCCGTAGCCGTCGCGCACGGCGAGCCCAGCGCTGTCCGAACCGCTGTATGCCTGGCGGTCACGGGCCGCCACCGAGGCCGACGAACTGGCGGCATAGGCCGATTTGTCCGACGCCGCCGCCGCAAAGCTGCCTTTGGCGGCACTGGCCGACGAGCTCGACGCGCTGCGCGAGGACGCCACCGAGGAACTCTGGTCGGACATGGCGCTCTTGTCGTGCGAGTAGTCGATCTCGGTCACCAGCGGCAACGACGGGTCGAGCTTGGTGCCGACGCCATAGTATTCGTCGATCAGGAACAGCACTTTCGCATTGGCGACGGCGCCGCGCGAACCGACGCCCAGCGAGCGCGCCAGGTCGAGGAATTCGCTCGACTCGACCTGCAGCACGCTGCGCGCGGTCAGGATGTCGCCTTCGGCATTGAAGGTGGTGCGCAGCTTGTCGGCCAGCTGCTTGTGCAGGTCGGGCAGCGCATTTTTTACCTTGGGGTCGTTCAGGTCGGCGCTCAGCTTGAGCTTGAGGACGCTCGCGACCGCATCCTTCTCGGCCTGCTCGCGCGCCACGCGGCGAGCGTTGACCAAGTCGCCGTTGGCCTTGATGCTCAGTTCCTTGGAGCCGTTGGCCTGGAAGGTTTCGGCCGAGACCGGACCGGCGAAGCCGAGCGCCAGCAGCGCTGGCAGCAGAAGATGTTTCTTGATCATGAGTAGGTATGCGGAAAAGGATTAATCGGGAAGTTCGACCGAGACGTCGCCGGCGCTGGCCTTGATGCCGCCGGCGCCGATGCTGGCGCTGGCCGGCGCGTGCGCCGCCGGGGCTGCGCCCGGCGCGGCGGCCGCCGCTGCCGGGGCGGCGGCCACCGGCGCCATGCCCGCCGCCAGCGCCACCAGGCGGGCGTCGCTCCGCACCGGCTCGAGCAGCGGCTCGCTCATCAGGCGCACCGCTTCGACTGCCTCGGCCTGGACCGCCATGCCGGCAAAGCGGATCGCTTCATCGATCTTGCCGGCCTGGGCACTCGCCTTGGCCGTCTCCCAGGCGACAGCGCCGCTCGGGTCCGTATTGTCCGCCAGCCAGGCGGCGCCTTCGCTGCTGCCCTGGCTGAATTCACCTTTCGCAATGCGTTCGCGCAGTGCTCCGGCCACCTCGGCCGCGCTGGCAGGACGAATGGCCTCGGCCACGCTCTGGCGTGCTCCGTCGCATCCCGCCAGCAGGGGCAATACTGCACACACTGCCAGCACGACTGGCAGCAGCAGGCTCGGTCTCATTTGCATAACTCATCCCTTATCGCTATAAAAACTAGAGCGTTCTAAAAACGAGAACAAATCCTACACAGAATGTTTATTTCTGTAAAGAAATTGCCACTAGCGAAGAGATTAGTGTGGCGCAAATGCCTGTATGGCAAAGCGCACGCCGTACAGGATAATCAGGGTGCCGGCTAAATCGCCGCCGGCCATGGCCAGGAAGCCGTGCAGCAGGTCTTCATGCTGGCCCTGCAATGCGAACCAGGCGTGGTGCATGGCGGGACTGGCAACCGCAAACAGCAGCGCGCAGCCGAGCAGGTGCCGGCCGTGCATGCCGCGCAGCGAGGCCGCCATGCCGGACGCAAGCAGCGCCCGGTAGGCCAGATACGGCGCCAGTGCGCCGAAAATACCGCCGACGAAGGCGCGTAGCGGATCGTTGGGAAAGAAGTGGAAGAGACACACCAGCCACGACGCCGCCAGCAGGCCGAGCGCACCGGCTTCCGCGAACAGCAGCACGCACAGCAGGCGCACGCCGGCCGGCAGGTAGATCCAGTTGATGCCGGGCGCGAATTCGAGCCGGGTGAACAGCACTTCGTTGAGGATGATGGTGGCGATGAATAACACCGCCGTGCCCGCCGCCATGGTGAGCTTGAGCTGCGAATCTGGCATGAAGCGAGGGGAAGGTTACAATGTCGAAGAATCCATGGCAAAGTGTATAGCAACGCTTGTTACTTGATGAACAACTATCGAATATGGGTATCGTTAACGCAACAACATTACCCATAACGGGTACGGAGGCCCGATGGACGACATGAAGCCGACGCGTCCAGCCGACATTTACCTGCGGTTCCTGAACCTGATGGATGCGCTGCGCACCCTACCCACCCTGGGCCCGCTCGACCCGCTTGAGGAACGTGTGCTGGCTGTGGTGGCGCGCGCGCGACAGACGCAGGACCGCCTGAGCGTACGCGACCTGATGGCGCAGGACCAGCTGGGAGCGCCGGCGACCATCCATGCCCGCGTGACGGCGATGCGCAAGAAGGGCTGGCTGCTGCTAGCCAGCACCGACGACAGCCGGCGCAAGCAGGTCGACCTTACCCCGGCCGCCCTTGCCTATTTCGATGAACTTTCAGGCCTGATGGTCAAGGCGGCCAAAGGCAGTTAACCGCGCGCCTCGTCATCCAGGCTGCGCAACCAGGCCAGCTTCTCGGCGATCTTGGTCTCGATCCCGCGCGGCACCGGCTGGTACCAGCCGGGTTCCGGCATACCGTCAGGCAGATAGGTTTCGCCCGCCGCATACGCATTGGGCTCATCGTGCGCGTAGCGGTATTCGTGACCATAGCCGAGCTCCTTCATGAGCTTGGTCGGCGCATTGCGCAAGTGCACCGGCACCTCGCGCGATTTATCCTTGCGCACAAACGCCATCGCCGCATTGAAGGCGTTGTAGCCGGCATTGCTCTTGGCTGCGATCGCCAGATAGATGACAGCCTGACCCAGCGCCAGCTCGCCTTCGGGCGAGCCCAGCCGCTCGTAGGTGGCCGCGGCGTCATTCGCAATCTGGATCGCGCGCGGGTCGGCGATGCCGACGTCTTCCCAGGCCATGCGCACGATGCGGCGCGACAGGTACTTGGCGTCGGCGCCGCCGTCGAGCATGCGGCAGAACCAGTACAGGGCAGCATCCGGATGCGAACCACGCACCGATTTGTGCAGGGCCGAGATCTGGTCGTAGAAATTGTCGCCGCCCTTGTCGAAACGGCGCACGTTCAGCGTCAATGCGTTCTCGACGAACTCGGGGGTGATGCGGGTGACGCCGGCCGTGTCGGCCGAGGTCTTGGTTTGTTCGAGCAGGTTCAGGAAGCGGCGTGCGTCACCATCGGCATAGCCGACCAGCGTGTCGATGGCGACCTCATCGAATTCCAGGTGCTGCAGCACGCTCTCTTTCGCGCGCGCGAGCAGCTGGCGCAGCTCGACGTCGGTCAGGGACTTGAGCACATACACCTGCGAGCGCGACAGTAGCGCCGAGTTGACCTCGAATGAGGGATTCTCGGTGGTGGCGCCGATCAGCGTCACCAGGCCGCTCTCGACGAACGGCAGCAAGGCATCCTGCTGCGATTTGTTGAAGCGGTGAATCTCGTCGATGAACAGGATGGTGTGCTTGCCGCGCGCCAGGTACTGCTCGGCCTGCTCGACGGCGGCGCGGATGTCCTTGACGCCAGACAGCACCGCCGACAGCGCGATGAACTCGCAATCGAAGGCATAGGCGGTCAGGCGCGCCAGCGTGGTCTTGCCCACGCCCGGCGGGCCCCACAGGATCATTGAATGCGGCTTGCCCGACTTGAAGACCAGGTTCAGCGGCTTGCCAGGCGCCAGTAGATGGCTCTGCCCGACGACCTCGTCAATGGTGCGCGGACGCAGGGCTTCGGCCAGCGGCGCGGCCGGTTCGGTCTTGAACAAGTCATCCATGGCGGCCCTCGGCGGCTTACTGCTTGACGACGTCGGCGCCCTGCGGCACCACGAACTTGAACTGCTGCTCGCCCAGCGGCGGGTTGCGCTGGAAGTTGGTAAACGTCAGGCGCGAGGTCTGGCCGAAGGTGTCCTTCAACTCCATCGCCATCGGCACGCCGCCTTTCAGGCCGATGCTGATCTGTTCGAACGAGGTGTCTTTTGCTTTTGGCGTGGCGTTGAGCCATTCCATGCCATCGCGTTCGCCGGCTTCGGTCAGGGTGAAGTTCTGTTCGAGGTTATTACTGCCAAACAGGATCGCGGCAGGCGAACTGCCCAGCGCGTTGCCCAGCTTGCGCGAGGTGACCTGGTTCAGGTCCTTGTCGTAGATGTAGAGCTGGTCGCCGTCGGCTTGCAGGACTTGTTCGTAGGGCTTCTGGTAGGTCCAGATGAACTTGCCAGGGCGGGCGAACACGAAGGTGCCGCTCGATGGGCCGGTGGCCTTGCCGCTTTTGGATTTGCCCAGTTGCTGCTGGGTGAAGTCGCCCTTGGCGGACTTGGTACTGGCGACGAAGGATTTGAATTGGTCTAACGCCGCGGCGCTGGCGACGCTTGAGAAAGCAAAGGCGCTGGTGGCCAGGAGGGCTGCGATGGTGAATTTGGTCGTTGCTTGCATACGGGGTCCTTTTATTGTTTTTGGGGCCTGTTTCGGCGGGTTGAACGCGTCGGCGGCGGAGCCGCCAACCCTACGGTGATGCATGAGGCGGTTGAACGCGTGGACGGGGGACTCGTCCACCCCACGACCGAGCTCGGAACATCGTGGGGTGGACTATGCCGTCCACGCGTCCAGCCAGCGCTAGCAAGGCCTATTCGACGCTATGGCCTATTCAGCGCTGGTCGCCGGCACCAGGATCTCCCGGTTGCCATTCGACTGCATCGGCGAAACCATGCCATTCTGCTCCATCTGCTCGATGAGGCGCGCGGCGCGGTTGTAGCCGATGCGCAGGTGGCGCTGGACCAGCGAGATCGAAGCCTTGCGGTTCTTGAGCACGACCTGCACCGCCTGGTCATACAAGGCGTCGGATTCGCCGCCGCCCTCGCCCGCCACGGCACCGTCGCCGCCGCCACCTTCTTCGAGCGTACCGCCTTCGAGGATGCCTTCAATATAATTCGGCTCGCCCAGCGACTGCAGATGTTTTACAACTCGATGCACTTCGTCGTCCGAGACAAACGCGCCGTGCACCCGCACCGGCAAGCCGGTACCGGGCGGCATGTACAGCATGTCGCCCATGCCCAGCAGCGTCTCGGCGCCCATCTGGTCGAGAATCGTGCGCGAGTCGATCTTCGACGACACCTGGAACGCGATCCGGGTCGGGATATTGGCCTTGATCAGGCCGGTAATCACGTCGACCGACGGGCGCTGGGTAGCAAGAATCAAGTGGATCCCGGCCGCCCGCGCCTTCTGGGCGATACGGGCGATCAGCTCTTCCACCTTCTTGCCGACGACCATCATCAGGTCAGCCAATTCGTCGATGATGATGACGATGGTCGGCAGCTTCTCGAGCGGCTCCGGATTGTCCGGCATGATCGAGAACGGATTCGGAATATGCTCTTCGCGCTTGGTCGCATCGGCGATCTTGGTGTTGTAGCCGGCCAGGTTACGCACGCCGAGTTTACTCATCAGCTTGTAGCGGCGCTCCATCTCGTTCACCGCCCAGTTCAGCGCGTGGCCAGCCTGGCGCATATCGGTCACGACCGGCGCCAGCAGGTGCGGAATGCCTTCATAGACCGACATCTCCAGCATCTTCGGGTCGATCAGGATCAGGCGCACGTCAGCCGGGTCGGACTTGTACAGCAGCGACAGGATCGTCGCGTTGATACCCACCGATTTACCCGAGCCGGTGGTACCAGCCACCAGCAAGTGCGGCATCTTGGCCAGGTCGGCCACCACCGGCTTGCCGGCGATGTCCTTGCCCAGCGCGACGGTCAGGCTCGACGGGCTGTCGCCATACACCTTGGAGCCGACGATCTCGGACAGGCGCACGATCTGGCGCTTGGGATTCGGCAGCTCGAGCGCCATGTAGTTCTTGCCCGGGATGGTCTCGACCACGCGGATCGACGTCAGCGACAGCGAACGCGCCAGGTCGCGCGCCAGGTTGACAATCTGGCTGCCCTTGACGCCAGTGGCCGGCTCGATCTCGTAGCGGGTGACGACCGGGCCCGGATAGGCGGCCACGACCTTGGCTTCGACGCCGAAGTCGGACAGCTTTTTCTCGATCAGCCGGCTGGTGAATTCGAGAGTCTCGACCGACACCGTCTCTTGCGCCGGTGGCGCTTCGTCGAGCAGGCCCAGCGGCGGCAAGCCGTTGTCGGACGACAGGTCGCCAAACAGCGGCGTCTGGCGTTCCTTTTCGGCGCGCTCGGATTTGGGCACGTGCATGACTTGCGGTTCGATCTTGATGCTCGAGGCGGCGGCAGCGGCTGCTGGTGCAGCCGTGGCAACCGGCTTGGGTGCAGGCGCGGACGACGGCGCTGGCGGCGCCATGTCGAGCGTCGGCTCGGCCTTGACGACCGCGATCGGCGCATTCGCGTGTTTTTCGGTGAACTTGGCGCGCTCGTTGACCACGACCTCGTCGCGCTTGACGGCCGCGACTTCTCCCTGCTTGCGGTCCTCGATGTCTTCCATGCGCAGCTGGAACCACTCGAAGGTATTGTCGACCACGGCGCCGATGCGCTCGGCCACGGCCAGCCACGACACCTGGAAAAACAGCGAAAAACCGAGGAAGAACAGCAGCAGCAGGAGCAGCGTGGCGCCGGTCGAGCCGAATGCAACATGACTGGAGTGGCCGATCAATTGACCCAGCACACCACCCGGGGCGCGCGGCAATTCGACATCCCACGACCACATGCGCAGGTATTCCAGGCCGACGCTGCCGGCGAACATGAGCGCAAAACCGATCCAGCGCACATAGAACTCGCCGTGGTGCTCGGGTTCGGCCACCTTGGTGCCCAGTTTATCGGTCAGGCGGCGCCAGCCGCGCCAGACCTGGCGCAGGAAGATCACGCCCCACCACCAGGCCGAGAAGCCGAAGATGAACAGCAGCAGATCGGACAGCCAGGCGCCGGCGCGCCCGCCCAGGTTGGCGATGCGCGGCACGACGTTGGCGTGCGACCAGCCGGGATCGAGCTTGCTGTAGCTGAGCAGGATCAGGACGAAATACAGAAAGGCGACTGCGCCGGCGATCCAGCGCGCCTCAGACAGCAGGCGCGCGAGGCGGCCCGGCAGCGGCCGGCGCGCGGAGGCGGCGGTGGCCTGGGTACGGGTATATCCAGAGGTGGCGGCTTGGGTATTCTTGCTCATTGCAGGTACTGCAGAAGTGGCTACTATCGACGATCCGCCCATTCTAAGCGATATACGGTCGCGTTGGCCCCACGATTCATGCTTGGCCGCAGCTTCGACTATAATCGGCCCTCTCCGGACGCCGGCAACCAAGCCCTGGCGGCCCTTGATTCCAGTCAGGCCGCCCCCACTTGCCGTGTGTCCATATAACAACCACGAGAAGCAAAGAGCGCCGCCATGACTACTACCAAACACGCCAAAGTCCTCATCCTCGGTTCCGGTCCTGCCGGCTACAGCGCCGCCGTGTACGCCGCGCGCGCCAACCTGAAGCCGATGCTGGTCACCGGCGTCGAGCAAGGCGGCCAGCTGATGACCACCACCGATGTCGAGAACTGGCCGGGCGATCCGCTGGGCGTGCAAGGTCCGGAACTGATGCAGCGCCTGCTGCAGCATGCCGAGCGCTTCAACACCGAGATCGTGTTCGACCACATCCACACAACCTATTTGAATGAAAAACCTATTCGCCTGGTGGGCGACAGCCACACATTTACGTGCGACGCCCTGATCATCGCCACCGGCGCCTCGGCCCAGTACCTCGGCCTGCCGTCGGAACAGGCCTTCATGGGCCGCGGCGTGTCGGCCTGCGCCACCTGCGACGGCTTCTTCTACCGTAACCAGGAAGTGGCGGTCATCGGCGGCGGCAATACCGCGGTCGAAGAAGCCCTGTACCTGGCCGGCATCGCCTCGAAAGTGACGCTGATCCACCGCCGCGACAAATTCCGCGCCGAGCCGATCCTGGTCGACCGCCTGATGCACAAGGTCAGCGAAGGCAAGATCGTGCTGGAACTGAACCAGACGCTGGACGAGGTGCTGGGCGACGGGAGCGGCGTGACCGCGCTGCGCCTCAAGTCGGCCACCAGCGAAGAAACCAAGGAACTGACCGTGCACGGCCTGTTCGTGGCGATCGGCCACAAGCCGAACACCGGCATCTTCGAAGGCCAGCTCGAGATGCACAGCGGCGGCTACCTGGTGACCAAGTCGGGCTTGGAAGGCATGGCGACCGCGACCAGCGTGCCGGGCGTGTTCGCCGCCGGCGACGTGCAGGACCATATCTATCGCCAGGCAATCACCAGCTCGGGCACTGGTTGCATGGCCGCGCTCGACGCGCAGCGCTATCTCGAAGCGCTGGAAGACGATCCAAAGTAATTTAGCATCAGAAAGGCATCATCGATGGCGGGCATGAAACAATTCGCCGAGCTGAAAAGCTTGCGCGACCAGCTCAAGGAAGACGAGCGCGTGCGCGCCATCGAACAGGCCGAACGCGACAAGCGCGAGCGTATCGCGCGTGAGCGGGCGGTCGAGTTCCGCACCTCGATGGAAGGCATCACCAAGATGCCTGAATCGGACCGTTACGTGCACCGCCCGGTGTACGTGGCCCCCAACCGCGCCGCCGGGCAGCGCGAGCAGCTCAGCGCCGAGGACGAAACTGCCGCAGTGCTGCGCGAATCGCTGTCCGACCTGTTCGACGTCGAAGGCATGCTCGACGAAGATCCGGCCCTGAGTTATTCGCGCGACGGCGTCGGCCCCGACGTCGTCAAGAAGCTGCGCAAGCGCCACTGGCCGATCCAGGACGAGCTCGACCTGCACGGCCTGACCCGCGACGGCGCGCGCGACGCCGTCACCGACTTTCTCCACCGCGCCAACCGGCGCGGGGTGCGCTGCGTGCGCATCATCCACGGCATCGGCTATGGCTCGCCCAAGGGCGAACCGGTGCTGCGCGGCGTCGTGCACAGCTGGCTGGTGCAGAAGAACGAGGTCATCGCCTTCTGCGCTGCCGGCCGTTCCGACGGCGGCCACGGCGCCCTGATCGTCCTGCTGCGCGCCGCCCTGCACGATTGAAGCGATCCTTCATGCACGATACAAGATGTCGTGTGACAATCCATTCTGTCATAGTTGCACTTAAGCCAAATAGTGGTCGAAGGCTGTAAATGCCGCAACGCCGGATCTTCCCGGCCTATCGAATAGGGAAAGTGCATTGAAGGCTACGCAAGCAGTTCCGATGGAACACGGACGGCAGGTCGACCTGTTGTCCTGCGCCGACGAGCCGATCCATATTCCCGGGTCGGTGCAGCCGCATGGCGCATTGCTGTTCTTCGGTCACGACGGCCTGCTGGCCGGCTGGAGCGCAAACGCGCCCGCCATGCTCGGCATCGCACTGGAACTCGGCCTGGCGTACGCCACCCTTGGCCTGCCTGCCCCGGCCTGCACTGCCATTGCCGATTGCATTGACGCTCTGGATGACGAGGACGCGGCGCCGAATGTGGCGGGCGTGACGATCGGCGACCGCAACTTCGACTGCGTGGTGCATTGCGGCTTCGGGCGCATCGTCGCCGAATTCGAAACGCGCGAAGTCGCCAATGACGAAGTGGCGCAGTTCGCGATCCGCGCCCACGGCGCAATAGACCGTCTGCGCCGCCAGAAGACCATCGATGCCCTGCTCGCCGCAGCGGTGCAGCAGGTGCGCGAATTCACCGGCTTCGACCGCGTGATGGCCTACCGTTTCCGTCCAGACGACAGCGGCGACGTGGTGGCCGAAAGCCGGCGCGACGACCTGGTGCCCTACCTGGGCCAGCGCTATCCGGCCGGCGACATCCCGGCCCAGGCGCGCCGCCTGTACACGCTCAACACCTTGCGCGTGATCGCCGACATGGACTACAACGCCGTGCCGCTGGTCGGCGCGCCGGGCGCGGCGCCGCTCGACATGAGCTTCGCGGTGCTGCGCAGTGTCTCGCCGGTGCACGTCGAGTACCTCAAGAACATGGGCGTGCAGGCTTCGATGAGCGTGTCGATCGTGATCAACGGCCGCCTGTGGGGGCTGATCGCCTGCCACCACATGGCGCCCAAGCTGGTGCCGTACGCGATCCGCATGGCGGCCGACGTGCTGGCCCAGGTGATGGCGTCGACCATCCACAGCATCGAAGCGCGCCACGAAGCGGCCCTGGCCGAACAGTCAGCGCGGGTGCGTACTGCTTTGGTGGAATCGCTGCTGCTCGACGACGATCCGCTCGACGCGCTCGGCGCGCACGGCGAGTCGCTGATGAGCGCTTCCAGCGCGCAGGCGCTGATCGTCACCCAGCATGGCAAGATCGTCTGCCAGGGCGACCTGCCCGACGGCCTGGCAGCGGCCATCGTCGCCTCGCTGCCGGCGGACCAGCACGATCTGCTGCTGCGCGAAACGCGGCACGACTGGCCAGACGCGTTGCGCGCGCAGCTCGGCAAATGGGTCGGCATGCTGGCCCTGCCCTTCGACCCATTGGGCCAGGGCTGGTGCCTGCTGCTACGGGTCGAGCAGATCGACACCGTGGCCTGGGGTGGCCGCCCCGACAAGACCGAGGCGCTCGGCGCGCTGGGCGAACGCCTCACGCCGCGCGGCTCGTTCGACGCCTGGCACGAGACCGTGCGCGGCTGCGCCCATCCTTGGGAACCCAGCGTGCTGTCGAATGCCCGCCTGACGCTGGCCGAACTGGTGCGCGCGGTGAACGCCCACCGCGCCCAGACCGAATCCACCCGTGCCCAGTTGCTGGCGATGCTCGGGCATGACCTGCGCGACCCGCTGCACTCGATCAATATGGCCGGCATGGTGCTCGAACGCACCGGCACTGGCGCCGGCGCGAATCCCAACCAGCCAGCGCTGGGCAAGCGTATCCAGTCCTCCACCAACCGCATGCAGCGCATGATCAGCCAGGTGCTCGACATGAGCCGCATCGACCGCGGCATGGGATTGGGCACGGCGCTCGAGCCGGTCGACCTGAAGGCGCTGCTGGCCGATTTGATCGACGAGGCGCGGGTTGCTTATCCGGGCATTCCGATCGAGCTCGTGTGCGAGGAAGCGGCTACCGTCAGCGCCGACGATGGCCGCCTGGGCCAGGTGTTGTCCAACCTGCTGAGCAATGCGCGCCATCACGGCGAGCCGGGCCTGTCGGTGCGCGTTTGCCTGCGCGCGCACGAGGGTCACGCGCTGGTGGAGGTGGCCAATGCAGGAAAGCCGATTCCGCCGGATCTGGCGGCGACCCTGTTCAATCCGTTCAAGCGCGCTTCGCTGAACAATCCGCGTAACCGTACCGGCATGGGCCTGGGGCTGTACATCGCACAGCAGATCGTGCGCGAGCACCGCGGCGAGATCGCCTACCGCTACGAGAACGACCAGGTCGTGTTCACGCTGCGCCTGCCCCTGCTGGACGCCTGAGTGGGCGACGGCGTCACAGGCATTTGCCTGTTATGCCTGGCCCATCGGGTCGTGCTAGCGAACTTCGCTTACCAGGGTCGGCAGCGTCCAGGCGCCGCCCGCCGTGATTTCACGGCACATGCCCGTCGTGTAGGAATCCGTATGCACGAAGCGCCGGCCATCCCACACCCATTTGTTATGGCCCCAGCAGTCACCGATCCCGCGACCCTTGTGCGCCCCTGTTATCGTGCCCTGATCGTAGTCGGTGCCTAGTTCGGTCACGAGAACGGGAGAGAATGGCGGCTTGCGATTGGCAATCCAGTAGCCGTGCCCTTCGTTGTAGGCGCCGCGCCAGCAGCGCGCTGAGACCAGCATCTTGTCTTTGGTGAGCGGGGCGTAGGAGAATTCGTTCTCGCCGGTCGGGATGGCAGCAAGGTCGGCGCAGACTTCATCATCGGTCGTCTTGCGCAGGGTCGCCAGTAACTGGCGTTGGTCGTCCTTGTTCAGCGAATGCAACGCGGTGCCTGGTACCTTGGCAGCCACCACCACTGGGGCCGGAATGGCAGGCAATACTGCGCTCTCGGCATTACTTCCCTTGCGGATGATCGCGCCGGGCGTGCCGAGGCGCCCCTGGAATTCGTCCATCTTGAGCAGCACCGCCGACGCGCCCTTGCCCGACAGTGTCCAGGTGCGCCCTTCTTCATGCCAGGCGACCTTGCTGGTGCCCACGACCGCACGCAGCAGCGCTGCAGTCTGGGCCGGAGACAAAACGGCGCCTGACCCGTTCGGCGAGAATTCGATGTCGCCCATCGCCCGGCCATCGACCGACATGGTCAGGTCTCCGGACCGTACGACGGCATCCTCTTCGTCGCCGAATATCAGCTGGGCCACGATTGGGGTACCTGGACCAGCACGGCGCTCCAGCAGCACGGTCACCGGAGGGTTCTGTCCTGTTTCGGCGTGATAACCCGCGGCCCGGCAAGTGCGGGTATTGTCGCACGCGAGTTCCCAATCGTTGTGACTGAAACTGATGGACGCAGGCTCGGCGGCGAGGCCCGGATGGGCAGTGACAGCAAACGCGATTGCGGTGGCGAGCGTCGAGGTCTTTCGCATACTGTGTGGTCTCTTTCAGGGTTGATGAAGGCCGGTAGAATTCCCTTACGTAAGTCTCAGGCCGCATGGTAGTCTAACAACACTACCTGCTTCCTGCTGCTGCATGACCCTCATTAAGTTCATCGAAATCATGGCGATCCTGGTCGGCGCGTTTTCCGGCTTCATCGAGGCGCGGCGCAAACGCATGGATCTGGTCGGAGTATTTACGGTCGCATTCATCACCGCGTTTGGCGGCGGTACGCTGCGCGACATCCTGCTCGACAAGCGTCCACTGTTCTGGGTAACACACCAGGAGTACGCGATCGCGATCTTCGTGCTGGCGCTGGTGGCATCGCCGCTGATCCGCACGCTGCGCCAGATCGTGTCGGAACGCCTGATCGTGATCGCCGATGCGGTGGGACTGGGACTGTTCTCGATCGCAGGTACGTCGGCGGCGCTGGCGGCGGACATGCCGATTTTTATCGCTTCGATGATGGGTGTGATTACCGGGATCTTTGGTGGTGTGTTGCGGGATATCGTCTGCAATGAAGTGCCGATGGTGTTCCGGGATGGGAAACCGTATGCGATTTGCGCGTTTCTGGGGAACTGGCTGTTTCTTCTAATGGGCAAGTACGGCGTATCGCATGACTTTGCCTTGTGGTCGAGCTGCTTGTTCATTAGCGGACTGCGGCTGTTGACATGGAAGTTCGATATGCGGATGGGGCGGTAACCTACCGCTCGTTGTCAGTTTCTCGCTACCTTCCAGAACTGAGCAGCGGTGTCAGACATTTTCTATCCGCTGCGCAAACCTTTGGATTGGATGTTCTAATTTCCAAATTAGTCAGAATGCGTAAATGCAATACACTATTCAGCAGCAAAATTACCGTAGCTTCCATCATCTTAGTAATTGTCAAGACCCGCTTGGTTGTATACGCGCTTAGTGAATAGTTCAGGGGCGTTCTGCGTGCCATTGTTTTAGTGCCTGAATGGGCGTTTGATGCTTCAGGGCGCGCTGTGGAATGTTGTGGTTGTAGATCTTGACGTAATTGCGCAGCGTCGACTCGAGCTCTGCGGCCGATC
>Ga0265797_10003137_pt1 | contig 26823 bp, 22 predicted proteins | sample P2T30metagenome_FD_192433 | JGI IMG/M metagenome (GOLD analysis project Ga0265797, IMG submission 192433) | Plant litter microbial communities from East Loma Ridge, Irvine, California - P2 T30 | ecosystem: Environmental > Terrestrial > Plant litter > Unclassified | place: USA: California... | reverse complement strand
CGCTTTCGTGGACAAAGGATGTTTGAATGGAAGCGAATCGATGAGCTTCCGACCATCGATTGATGGCGCGTAGAGTTGTGCGAAAATAGAAAAGCGATAATCTCTTTGATTGCGATGCGCCGAAAAGGCAAGTACTAGCCAGAACAGGATACACTTGTCAAGGTGGAGCGTTTGCGCATGGTTGCCATTGGCTGGCACTCAATGGTTCGCGCGCTAGCTCCTACTCCATTTCCCAATCCTTCTTCGACAAAACCGTCCTGCTCCCTTCTCCTTTGCCGCACGCCTCTGCTCGTCGTCCAACTCACCATTGTAGTTTATCGCTCACTCTTTTGCGATATCTACGTTCACTCATTCCGACCTCACGTCACTCACTCTTTTACTTACGACAACACAATCCTTAATCGCAAAACAAACGCAATAACAACGGACGAATCAAGCACTCCCGAGACGCTATAACGAACGATTATCAATACAAACTCCGCACCACACCACACGATGATGAATCTCAAGCATCTGATGTCTCGCGACAAAGGCAACGATGGCCTCAGCTCGACCCACACCGCTCTCATCGTCTCCCTGCTGATGCTCGTCCTGCTCGGCCTGGTTCTCATTGGCGCCCTCCTTTTCCTTCGAAGCATGCGCCGCGCACGGAAACAGCGCGAAGCAGATGCACAGCTTCCGTTGTATGAGAAGCGCCAGTCGAACCACCGCCTTACCATTACCGCCATGCCCTACAAAGGTCGCGAATCTCTCGTCGTCTACTCGGAGAAGCAGAATCTCATGCGCAACGCTCCCGACTCGCCAACAAGCCCCGTCCCTGAAATCCGCATCACATTCCCAGACGAAGTCGACGAGTCTGGCAAGCGACAGTCCGGTCGTGTTGTCGTTGTGCGCGTTGGAGAGCACAGTGTTGGCTTGGAGCCTGTACAGGACGACCTCCCACCGTACCAGCGCGACGCATCGGACCGCTTCGACTCGCTCGATCTCGACCGCATTGGAGGACTGAAAGAGAAGGACAGCAAGTACTACTCCTGAGCAAGACAACATCCGCAAACGCCCGGCCGGATTCCACGAACTGTCCGGCAGCCCGGGTCAGCCACTTGGCTACGATCGATCTACTACCATGATGACATTTGTACCGCTGAATGTCGTTTTCTGACCTGCTGCTTGTATGGACCGACGGCAGCGGGCAGGGCTTTTGCCCCTTGTATATTCTTGGAGATGACTGGCCACTTTTTGTATACCCTGATGTTGTGCCCGTCTCTCCACTGAGGTTATGTCCTCATACATAACTCTTATTCCTAATGTATGCAAAGCTCCTCGCGCGACTGTACATACAGCATGAGAGCAAGTACACAACAATAGACAAACAAAGAACCATATTTTGCATGCCGCGATTTGCTGTGATGTAAATAAACATGGAGTGACCGAGCAACAGCATTCCAATGACCCACCATCCAGGTTCCCCACATGACCTGGCAATGCGCATGAATTCCACGAGTCGAGCATCCGCATGGCGTCGCGTACGAAGGTGCTCATGATTTTTTGTCAACTTTGGCGTTTAGTGCGTCTTCAAGGTTGACACTGTAGATTTGAGCACCTTTGTAGAGGAGCCGTGCGGCCAATGGCGTAGTTAGTGAACCGGCGAAACCTGGATCCCCAGCAAACCAAACTTCAGCTTCACCACGGTACACTTTGCACATAGATTTTCTAATGGCTTCCTCCACTCCTTGAAACTTTTTATTGACGCATTTCGCTTTTGTGTAAGCCATTAATCACGCGCCATGGAAAAGGGCGAGGTCTTCACGCCGCTATCCGACATCACCGCGGCGGCCAAAAAAGTTGTAAAAAGTGCACCTGCACCCGCGCCCAAGCGCAATGCTGCCGTAGATCAAGACAAGGCGAGAAAGGCAGGCCGAGTGCATTTCAAGACTTTGCATGGGCTGGTAGTCGCCTTCTTCACCTTCATACTGTACGTCTCGGCCAGCACGGGATGGCGATGCTTCCCATGTCCATTGCGCAGCGCATCTAACAGCAGACAGCCTCCTTCACGTCGCTGGTATATATCTCTTCAGCCGGGGTTTCCTCCTTACGCGCCTAGTGCTCAACGACAAGTCTGAATGCGCCGTCCCTCCCGTCGACGCGGCGCGCGCCTACGTCCCCGGAGACGCAGAGAAGGGGTGCTGGCATCCCAAGACATTCGATAAGGCGGTTGTAATCATAGTCGACGCCCTCCGCTACGACTTCACCGTCCCCTTCGAGGCACAATTCGAGCCCACCGACCTCGCCGCCAACGCCCGCTCCTCCAATCCTCCTCCTGTCGCGCCGCACCACTACCACAACGCGTTTCCAGTGCTGTATGAGACGGCGCAGAAGCAGCCCAACAATGCCTTCCTGCTCCCGTTCATTGCGGATCCGCCCACGACGACGCTGCAACGGCTCAAGGGGCTGACGACTGGAACACTACCGACATTCATCGACATGGGCAGCAACTTTGCGGGCACGGCCATTGACGAAGACAACCTGGTCGCGCAGCTGAGAAACGCAAGCAAGAGGATAGTCCATCTCGGCGACGACACATGGCACTCTCTGTTTCCCGGGTACTTCGAGCCCAATCTCACACACGCCTACGAATCGTTCGATGTTTGGGACCTACACACGGTCGACAACGGTGTGACGAAGCACATTTTTCCACTTTTGGAGGCAGCGAATAGCAGCAAATGGGATGTCATTTTTGGCCATTACCTAGGCGTCGATCACGCAGGCCACCGCTACGGTCCAGACCACCCTGCCATGACAGCGAAGCTGAACCAGATGGACGAGGTCTTCAGGCGCATGATTGAGACCCTGGACAACGATACGCTCCTGGTCGTCATGGGCGATCATGGCATGGACACGAAGGGCGACCACGGCGGCGAATCAGACAACGAGATTGAGGCGGCGCTGTGGATGTACTCGAAGAAAGGAGTCTTTGGTCGCAATTCGCCAGCTTACGTTACTCCTCCCAAGAACGCGAAGATCCGACCGGTTTCCCAAATCGACCTCGTGCCGACACTGTCCCTCTTGCTCGGCATGCCAATACCGTTCAATAATCTCGGCAAGCCCATAGAGGAGGCTTTCATTGGCAGCAAGGGCGCCGACTTTGAGAATCTAGCTATTGTAAATCGACTGGCGGCTGCGCAAATTCACCGCTACCAGGATGAATACGCCAAGGCTAGAGGGCTCGATGAGAGTACTCGTGCCACTTCTCTGGCTCTGTGGAGCGAGGCAAAGAATGCTTGGGACTCGCTTGGGAAGAGAGGCAGCAATGACCAGTTTCAGAGCGTCTACGCAGCCTTTGGTGCATATCAACGCGATACATTGAGCATATGCCGCGCTTTGTGGGCTAGATTCGACATTCCGAAGATGCTCAGTGGTGTTGCCATTCTGGTGTCCAGTTTGATCACACTCGCTATGTACGCGCGTGGCATATCAGGGGATTGCTCAGAGATCACACCAATTTTTGTCACTCGTGGCGTGATTGGCGCATTGGCTGGTGGGTGTGTTGCATTTGCTGGAAGTTTTACTCTACCAGAAGGACGCAGAGAACATATCCTCATCTTTGTCAGTGCTATGAGCGGCATTGTTGGTATAGTATCCACCTTCTTCACCACCGTTGATGATCGCGTCCGGTCTCCTCTCCCGATGAGCATCTGGGGTTGGACCAGTGTCTTTTTCACGCTCGCTCTTTCTGTTGGCTTTGCCGCCAACTCCTTTACCATCTGGGAAGATGAGATTCTTCTCCACTTCCTAACCACTTTCGGTGTCATCGCCATCATCTCCTCGTTCCGGCAAAAGGACAAGGTAGATCGCACACTCGGCATCTACCATTCCATTCTCTTCACCGTCTTACTGCGCGTCGCATCCTTCTCGCGTCTCTGCAGAGAAGAGCAGATGCCTTTTTGCAGATCCACGTACTACGCCTCATCATCGTCGACCACCTCTGCGCCATGGCAGCTCGTCATCCCTGGCGTCGCTGCTCTGCTCGTGCCGACCTTCATCATCGGCTATTTCGAAGGCACCAAGAATTACCAAAACACGGCCAAACTATGGCTCGGGCTTGGTCTCCGCTCTGGCCTCTTCCTCGCCGCCGCCTACTGGACACTCGATGCCGCTGACGACGGCGACTGGTACCCAGAATGGTCCAACGTAATCAGCATCACCAAGCGACTCGTAGCGCAAATCGTGCTATTCATCAGCTTCGGTATCGGCTACGCCATCTACAACTGGAGCAAGCCGCTGCTTAGCATCATCATGAACGAATCCTCCGACCCCGCCAGTAAACCCAAAGAAGCCATCACAATCCTCGGCTACGCCAACGTCCACGGCAGCAGATACTCCCTGCTCATCACCATCTGGTATCTCGCCATCGCGCTCCTCCAGAAGCCAATGGGCTCCGGCGCCATCGGCATCCTCGTCTGGCAAATCTTCTCGCTCTTTGAAATCATCGACACAAACAGTCTGCACACATCCTCCATCGGCCCCGTCGTTCTCGGCCTCCTCGGCTCGTTCCACTACTTCAAGACCGGGCACCAAGCGACCATCAGCTCGATACAGTGGGAATCCGCATTCATCCCGCTCATGAAGATCCGCTACCCGTGGTCGCCCGTCATCGTCGTTATGAACCATTTCGGCGCGCAGATCCTGTGCGCTGTCGCAGTCCCTGCATTGGTATTGTGGAAAGTCAAACCCCAGCAGAAAGGCCTACTGGGCGCGCTGGCGAAGGCCATTGCAACGCACATGCTGTTCTACGCCACGATCAACCTCGCAACGGTGATGTGGGCGGGGCATTTGAGGAGGCATTTGATGCTGTATCGCATCTTTAGTCCGAGGTTTATGCTGGGTGCTGCGTCGCTGTTGGTGGTGGATGTAGTGGCTATTTTTGTGGGGCTTTGGGGCGCGAGGATGAGTATATTGAGTGTTGCGGAGGCGTTTGGGTTTGGTGGATGATAGGGATGGGAATGAGGAATTGTATATGTATGTCTCGGGATTGGTTTGATATTTGCATTTGCATAAGTTAGCATTGCGATAACATGTAAGTAGATTTCCTTGGCGTCGATGTGCTCAATCAGCATCTGAATGTTCTTCAACATCATTTCCATGCTTCACGGTACTATCAAGTCTACACTGCACATCTGGCCGCCACGTCCGACCCATCCCATAAGTCCATCTTAGCGTTTCAGCTGCATAAAGAGGTCCGTTTGCGACCCACTTCGACATCGTTCGCACTCATTAGCACGCAGTCATGACGTATCCCAGTGTGCTTCAATGACCTATGAAATACTGAACGAAGAGGAGAGAGTCCTTGAAGACGCGTAGGCGTTGGCACGAGGCGTGTTTCGCTCTTTCCACACATGGTGCCTTCCTTCTACGGGCTTGCTCCTTCCACCTCCGGGCTCCTGAAAGCTTTGGTCGTCTCTCACCGCTCAGGCTCGCGCCATTCTTCCAGGTAAAGGTGACGCGCGCTGATTGCCGGTTGCGCTACTGTCTGGGGCGTATATAAATGGTGCCTCTGGGGCTTGTCGGCGTCTTTGCTACACCAGCTTTGATTACAGCAGTTACTTCCATTGCTCCGGTCATTTAACGGACGGTGAGGATCATTGTTGCTCTGCTGCGTTGAGAGGTGTTTGATACGAGGACTCGAAGAGTCCCTTTGGTCGTTGGATTCACACTGCTGCGACTGCGATCGCGACATAAAGGCGAGACGGCACTTTCTGACCTTTCGACAACATCACTTGCAGGGCTGCGCGAAAACAAGACGGTGAGTACCATGTAGACGTCTCCAGTGTCGATGCTGAGGACGCTATCATAAGACTAGATTCGAATACAGTCAGGATACCTCAACGGACGTACACCTACCAAGATGCGAGACCGGACAGTCTACTTTATGGAGTCACCTCACTGCTTGATTGAGGAAGATCTCTTCGATGATTTCCAAAATCAAGCTTGTCTCAACGGTCCGAAGAAGCCCTCCACCTTGCGAGCGCGCTTCTCGAATCGCCTGTCAACACTGGTAAATGCAAACGTGCAGCTGAGCGAGGCCAAAGACGACTGCTTAGTGAGCATAGCTATTTCGCGCCACTCAGAGTCGAAATTGAGCCGAGTCGAAGTGAATCAGCAGTTGCAGGAGTTTGTGAACGCAATGGGATCGTCCCTGTGCTACATTTCCAGGAATCCACATGGTAAGCATCCTTTCCGATCTTTATGCATTTTGCTTACAGTACTAGGTCCAGACTACGCTCAAGCGAAGGATGATCTATGGACTGCTACGCTGAAATATGCACGCCTGAACACCCGAGACGTCGTCGAAAAGATTCAGCAATCTTTCAAGAAGAACTAAGGGACCTTCGCGGCCGTGCTGACCAAGTGTTTCGGTCTCGATGAGGGGATGTCCACAGTCGACACAGAACCGTGCAGCTATCTCATTCAGCTTCGCCAGCTGGCCAACGCATTTGACGACTCGACGAAGCAGTCCGAGGAAATGATTCTGTTTGCTGAACGCCTGGTCAGAACCATAGACCACCTGCAGGTACGCCTGAAAAGCTTGATGCTGAAAGCACGATTTGCGAACAACATATACGATCTGTTCTGCGCCCTAGGATCGCCCAAAAGAGCGTACGATACACTCGTCAAGGCGGCGCTTAACTCATCATTATTCAGGCAACTTACCTTCAATCTGAAGGCCAACCCTCTATCGCCCTCGAAAGCAAGCACATCGCCATCAGCCAAGAATGTCCGCCCGGGTACTTTCACCCCACAAAAGCATAGCAGGGAGGCATTTGCGCCATCCAACGCGAGCTCCACGCTTGTGTCAATCACCTCGAGTGGCGCCACAAGCACAGTTGGGAACAGCAATGCGTCCCCTAAGGCAGTTGGGCATACATCAGCAAGAGCCTCCAGCGGCTCCAAACCTCCCGGCGTCGCTACGACACCTACTGTCAAAAGAACGAAAGACGAGCGCATGGCGGCCTACCCTAAGTCTCGAGAGGCAGCCGAAATGCAGTTCAACCTTGAGGTGAAAGGCGAAGCAATTGATATAACCCGGATATCTTCGATGTCCGAAGAAGCTACTAAACGTTTTCAAGCACAAGTTCTTCAAGGCAGCCTCGTCCCGGTTAAATGGGAAGCATACTATGCCTTTGGTTTCGCGACTACACAGGACGCTAAGGAGGAAACTGATCTTGGGGGAATCTATCGCGGCCTACTGGAAGGCGCGCAGAAGCCAGAAGCCATGTTCGCTAAGCTTGCCCTCGCCCTCGAAACAAGCACCATTGTCAACTTATTGGATAGCGAGGACTGGGGAACTACCTTCGGCGAACGAATCCCGCAACTTGACCACTTCCTGAACACGCCTCCCGCTGAGCGCCCCTCCGTCTGACGTCTTAAACAGTTCGTCAACGATTAGAACGAGGATGAACCACCAACCTGCCTGGAGCGAGATTACGGTTTCCGCTTCTGCCGTATGCGAGAGGACGTCCAGAAGCTGAAGGCCATCTATCTTGGTATGTTGCGCCAGGCGACTCCCCTCGACGTTCACAAAGCGTGTGTGGATGGCCGCCTGTACGAGTACGCCAGGCTCATTGGCGTCCTTGCCCAACGCGAAGATAGACGGCTCATGCAAAACGATTTTCCATCGCCGTGTATCGGCTTTGACAATGGTGAGGGCTTACGCGGGTACGAGCGACGACTATTCCAGAAGATCAAGCGGAGCCCGAGGCATTGAGCTGGCGGCGACATTCGGTTTCTGGTGATGAAATTGGAGTTTGTCATGGCGTTGTATCTTCCAGGTACCTAAACCTTACCTCCGAAGGCTTGTATAGGCATACAGAAGGGCGACTGCTTATGATGCTTCTTGGTGGAATTTCGCAAGGGAAAATTGTGAATTGGAGTCGACGGGGGAAACGCCCAAGGGTACGGATTGCTATTCTGATGCACAGGCGGAAAAAATTCACTTGGATTGCTATGGAATGATGGAATGCGAACCGGTTTTGGAGTTTACTATTGGTTTTGGCTTAAAACCTGACTTTCAATATGCAAGTTCATGTCTATTGCTCGCCGTGATCGTGGCCACACTGCATGCTGTCACCTACCAGCGGTAACTGAAGGACCTGCGAAAAGTACGCTATTGTGACATGGCTGAGAGAGTCGCATCTATTGACACGAATGTAGGTATCATGGGCTGCCTTTGACTGACATAGACCCTTGAACTCCCGCTCGTATCCGCCAGTCGCAGTATTGTAAGCAGATCCAAAGCCTACGACGACTACCCTGTTCGACGCGTCTCCCCAAACATTCACGCAGATAATGCAGCAGAGACTCGATGCGTGGGATTTCAATACTCATTGCTCATTAGGAAACTACTCGAGGAAAGGAACGACGAACGAACCGCCCTCATTCACCATTCGCTCTCACCTCACGCCATTCTGAGCCGTTCTCAATCAACTCTGGACGAGAAGCTGTCGAACCCGCCTCTCACCTCTACGCATGTCCCTGCTTCCACATCGCAGACGCCTGCGCCTCCTGGCCCACGAACACACGCTGGACCTCGACCTTTTGGCAAGTTGGGTTCTGAAAATTGTCAGCGCGCAGCTCTTGCGGTATGTCTTCCTGGTAGATCTCTTACCTGTGGCTCGCCCGTGACACCAATTTTCCAGACCAAAGTGACACGCAAGTAGGTACCATAGTACGTCAAGCACGTATACCCTGTACGGTGTCAGACAATGTCTCACTCCAGTCTGAGACGCAATTACACTTACAGCTCTCAACCTTCAATTTAGCATTTCCGTCCAGAACCTTGGGCGGAGACACAGTATCGTCCATCGTCGACGGGATATACATCGCGCCGTCCGCATCAAACGACACCAGCACGTATGGCGTCTGCCCGGGGTGGAAACTAAGCTGTCCAATGTTGGACGTGGTCTCTTCAGACATGCTCATGGCAGAAGATATTTTGAGATTCGAGCTTGCCCAGTTGTACGCCAGGACTCCGGGGTTGTCGATGGCGACTGGGTTAGAGCTTGAGGTGACGTTGTGGGCGAAGGTGACTCGGGATGCTGCAGGGTCGTGGAGCTTCACGTTTGTGAGGCAGGGGGAGTCGATGCCCGCGCCTGCGTGGCAAGCTCCAAGTACGGTGCTGGGCATGTTAGTATGGGAGCGACGAGGAAGGCGACTAGTCAACCTACCCATCGATGGTGGCGTTGCCAGAGTGAAGGAGGAGCATGAATTCCTTGGACGGGTTGTCGTAGCCTGAACCTGCGAATGCAGTCGTGGCGAGGGTCGCTATGGCGAAGAGGATGGACTTCATTGTGAAGGATCGATTTGGGGTGATGTCTTTGCTTGGATGATGGCGAACGATGGTATTGACTTTCGGTGGAGGTAGAGAAAGGGAGGAAAGACCATGTACAGTCTTGCGAACTGTTATCTACCGCCACGCCAGGCGGCCTCGAATACATACATCCTACTGCGAGTTGCTTCACATATTTGTGCAACGCGCAGCGCCGGCTGAAATGTTATGAGCCGGTCTTGTACGCGCCTTCATGCCTCGAAAGGTCAGAGAGCCGTCGAAAGGTCCCACATGAAGTGTGCGAACATACTCACATCCGCAGTAGTATCCAGCTTGTCATCCACGGTACAACAGTTACGTAACTACACGCGCCGAACACTGTTTGATTAGCTTAGTCTTGTCTGATCCGGCCTTTGAGACCCGTGATGAAGATGCAGGTACCCTCTTGCCGTCGCAATCACCCGTGGACGGCTGTGCGATTATGTGACGTGACGTGCAATGTAAAGTACGAGCAAGAGAGACACCTGAACGAACCAATTCTGCCTCGCTTCTTGTTGACAGTTGACAGCTTGCGTTGTCGTGGCTGTGACTGACGAGCGTTACAAAGCGGCGCTTAGTATGAGTGTGGGGGATTATGAGACCGCCAGAGTGAAAGTGAAAAGCATGAAGATAGACGACTTCTCCGAGTTTCTTTGCTCAATAACTTCCGCTTGTGCGTCACAACAAACGAGACCTCGAACCCCACTACACTTCGTTCTGCACAATGTGTTATTAGCCACCTGCGTTGGCTCTATATATATCGATTAGTTTTGCAGAACTCCACTTCTGACCAAAGTAAAAGCGCTCTGGAGTCAAAGTACAGCCTCTCGCCGTTCAGATATTAACTCTTGAGTGTACCAAGACGCTACGCAGTTCGAGTCCGGGCTTTAGTTGTTTCTCCCGGAACATTTTTTTTACGTCTTTTTGAGCATCTTTTTGCGCCGGACCGCAGTCCTTCTTTCACTTCCAGACGTAGGCGCGTGTGGCTGCACGTTGCAATAGCCATGATATACTTGTGATGGTAAGCGCAGGTGGCACATATGACTTGTGACAGGCGGTATGACAGGTGGTGCGACTGCTTCGTGTTGCCAGCTACGAGCGAGAATTGTCGGGAGGAAGAGAACAGATTGGGATGTTGTCGTGCGTCGAAGCACATTGTTTGAGCAACGATATATACTTACCCCTGTATAAATCGTGATACCAATCGATGGATTGCAGGCGAGGATGTGTGTTTAGGTAATGAAGTACAGAGCTTGATCGCGGGGCTAGACACAGACCAAAACCTTCCAGCACACGTCATCGAGAGGCAAGCTACCCACACAATACAGCTTCTTAGCTTCAATTACCCTCCGAATAAACTCTTTTCCACGGGAGAGATTCCCATGGAATTCTGATTCCATAGTGTGCTCATTTCTGACGTCAAGCAAGTAGTGAAACTAGACTTTTTAAACAAAATATTGAACTGGACACAACTGTCAACTTAACAATTCACAACCAGAATTCTATATCACAATGCCACCCAAGATCTTCCTGACTGGTGCGACGGGCTACATTGGCGGTGACACGCTTTTTGCACTGTACGACAAGCACTCGAACTACGAGATTACTGCACTCGTGCGATCAGGTACATTTGTCCAGCTTCCAGAGAACGTGTTCCAAGACTAACGACCCAATCAGAGGCGAAAGCAGAGCCAGTAAAGAAGGCATTTCCAAACCTGAAGGTCGTAATTGGCGGCCTGGATGATTCCAAGATCCTCGAGGAGGAAGCCAAGAAGGCAGATGTGGTCATACGTACGATATACAGTCGTTCAAAGTACCTTTCCAGTATTAACGAGTGTGCCAGACACCGCCGATGCATCAGACCATGAAGGAGCAGCAAAAGCCATAGCAAAGGGCCTCGCAGCCGGTCACAGCAAAGAGAACCCAGGCTACTGGCTTCACACTGGCGGCGCAGGCATCTTGTGCTGGGAGACCATGCGCGACGACAACAAGCTGGGCGAGCGGTCTGAGCGAGAGTACAACGACTGGACCGCCGTACAAGACCTAGCCGGACTTCCTAGCGATGCTTTCCATAAAAATGTCGACGATGTCGTCCTCTCTGCTGGTTCCGACGCCGTGAAGACGGCGATTCTGTGCCCACCTACCATCTATGGTGAGTAATGCAATTTGACGACGTTCGTCTCGCTGACAACTCCAGGACGTGGACGAGGCCCAGCAAACCAGCGCAGCCGTCAAGCCTACGAACTAGCCCACTTCATCCTCTCCTCCCAATATATTCCCATCATCGGCCAAGGCAAATCGCGCTGGAACAACGTTCACGTATCCGATCTCGCGCAGCTCTTTGTCCTCCTGACCGAAGCCGCTGTCAACAAGAAAACCGACGCCGAGCTCTGGAATGAACAGGGCTACTACCTCGTCGAGAACAGCGAGCATGTCTGGTCCGACCTAGCGAGGCTGATGGGCAAGAGAGCGCATGAGCTGGGTCTCGTGGATAAGAAGCTCGAGGAGAACAGTCTAGGTAAGGACAAGGCTGTTGAGCAGGCGGGCTTTGAGGCGGTTAGTTGGGGGTTTAATAGTCGGGGGAGGGCGGAGAGGGCGGGGAAGGTGGTGGGTTGGAAGCCGGTGCATAGGGGGATTGAGGGCGCTGTGGATGAGATTTTGAAGGATGAGAAGAGTAGGTTGGAGAGGAAGTAGAGATTTGGCTTATAGATGGGTAGCAAATAAATCTTCTCATAATCCACTGAGCGCAAAAGCTGGCGACTCATAAATTCGGATTCTTTCGCAAATGTGGTGGATGACACCGTGAACGGAAATAACGTGGTGTTGATGCTGCTCTGTGGAGATGTTGCCCGCAAGCCACCCATGCTAGCGGAGCCGAATCTCGGGCGGCCCCAGCTCGAACTTTTTTTGACCTTGTTTGGGCGTGAACATCTTATCTCGCGTGCCCGCTGCAGTTTCCTCGTCAATAGTCTACCCCAAGCTCTGCGCCTTACCTCCAGGATATTCAGCTATACGAATCGTAATCCCAGTCCTCTGCGCATTCGCTTGTCATGACGCCATCACCAAAAGAGGCCGCCGCAAAGGTTGTCGAAGCCGCTGCGGGCACACAGTCGTCGGCCAAGGAATTCAAGAGAGAGTCTACCTCAGCCAGAGTATTGGGAGCAGGTACATCGCCAATTCGTGCTTTTGAAGGGGCTTCAGCTGACAGGTGAAGGATGCGCCGGACTCGCAGAGCTCATGGTCTTCCACCCGGTCGACACCACGGCGAAGCGGCTGATGAGCAACCACGGAAAGATTGCGAACGTTGCACATTTGAACCAGGTTGTCTTCAAGGACAAGGCTGGAGCCTCGGTATCTGGTCGCTTTCTCTCGCTGTTCCCAGGTCTTGGATACGCAGCAGCATACAAGATCCTCCAGCGGATATACAAATACGGTGGCCAACCCTTCGCCAGGGACTATCTGGCGCAGCACCACGGCGGAAGCTTTGATCGCACATTCGGCAAGGGCAACGGCAAGGCAATCATGCACGCGACCGCTGGTTCCATCATAGGAATTGGCGAGATCGTGCTGCTGCCACTCGACGTCCTCAAGATCAAGCGACAGACCAACCCAGAGGCGTTCCGAGGACGTGGACTGATGAGAATTATCGCGGACGAGGGCTTTGGACTGTACCGTGGCTGGGGCTGGACAGCTGCGCGAAATGCGCCTGGGTCGTTTGCGGTATGTCTCACGCACTGACATTTATATGACTACTCTGACAGCATCACAGCTCTTTGGTGGCTCTGCCGCGGCTAAGGAATACTTCTACAAGCTCTCCGACTACAACGCCGCCTCATGGTCGCAGAACTTTGTCGCCTCGATCGCCGGTGCCAGCGCCTCGCTTATCGTCTCCGCCCCGCTCGACGTGATCAAGACGCGCATACAGAACAGGAACTTCGAGAACCCGGAGGGCGGCTTCAGGATCGTGTCCAACATGATGAAGCAGGAGGGCTTCACGTCCTTCTTCAAGGGACTTACGCCGAAGCTGCTCATGACTGGGCCCAAGCTCGTCTTCTCCTTCTGGCTGGCGCAGACGCTTATCCCAGCGTTTGGAAAGATGATGTAAACTGGAGTATATGGTGGAATGTAATGTGTGTATGATACTTATTGCTTTGGGCTAGGCCGGTATAATAGCGCCGAGGTTAACGGCGCATGAGAAGCGTGTTATGCTTGCTGCAACAATCAAAATTCTCCATTCTGACAACGATGCTGCGAATGACGTGCGGGCAATGCTGGGCATGTGGCTGACGTTTGACTTGACCATCACGTGGCGATAAGTCCGCACCTACTAAGTGTGGATCGTGACATGTTTGAAGGAATGATGGCAGGCGATAAAGGGTAGGTCATACGTCAGATAGAACATCCGGCGCCTTGCCGCAGTGAGTTAGGCAGCAGAAGGTGAAGGAGAGCGTGATGTTCGCTCGTCGCAGTGGGACCAACGGCCGACTTGACCTGAAGGTGTGTGATCGCCAAGCCAAAGGCAACTCCAGCACGTCCGCATCATCTTTGTCTTTGTACTTGAACGACCTACACCACCACCACAGCTGCCTGCCCACGCCTTCCTCAACACACAACCCCGAACCCTAGTACCGCATACACCAGGACCACATTTATCACGACTCCCACACCGTCGCCATCATGAACCCTGAGTGGTACGTAGCCTCTACGCGATTTCACCGCCAAAGGCCGAGGGATCCAGACATGGACGATCTGCTGAGAGAGCGCTGCTAACTTGAGTGCCTGCAGAGTATCTCCCCGCGAGAGGAACAGCCCGACGCCCTCGACCCCGCCGCAGAAGCATGCCGCTGACTGCCCGCCCAACAGATACGATTACCTCTTCAAACTTCTCCTCATCGGTGACTCTGGTGTCGGAAAGTCGTGCCTGCTGCTCCGGTTCGCCGACGACACATACACAGAGAGCTACATCTCCACCATCGGCGTCGACTTTGTGCGTCTCCTGCATGTCCGCTGCCCGCAGGCCGCGATAGGCTAACACATGCCAGAAAATCCGAACGATCGAGCTCGATGGAAAGACGGTGAAGCTACAGATTGTGCGTATACAGGCCACATGTGACATACACAACAGGCAGCTGACAGCAACTGCAGTGGGATACCGCGGGCCAAGAGCGCTTCCGGACCATCACATCATCCTACTACCGCGGCGCCCACGGCATCTGCGTCGTCTACGATGTCACCGACATGGACTCGTTCAACAACGTGAAGCAGTGGCTGCAGGAGATTGACCGATACGCGACCGAGGGCGTCAACAAGCTGTTGGTCGGCAACAAATCCGATATGGCGGACAAGAAGGTCGTCGAGTACACCGTAGCAAAGGTACACATCACATCAGGATTCGAGTGCGCGCGGTATCTAACACCAGCAACAGGAGTTCGCAGACAGCCTCGGCATCCCCTTCCTCGAGACCTCCGCGAAGAGTGCCACCAACGTCGAGCAAGCTTTCCTCACCATGGCCCGCCAGATCAAGGAGCGCATGGGAACCACAACCGCCAACACCAAGCCAACAGTGCCGATCGGGCAGGGCCAGGGCGTGCAGAGCGGATCCGGCGGCGGCTGCTGCTAGACGGGGGAAGGCGCGAGAATTGGACAATGGGAGAGCGGAGGTTTGAGATTGAACAAGTGAGGCAGACGAGCGATATACGGCGTGGGTGTTTGTTTCCCGGTTCTTCGAATTTGGTAACGGTAACTTAATGCTCATGGTTATGGCTATGGCTTTTCAACGAACGACGTCCTATGTCCCTACCTGTCCTGCGCACTCTGGCCGTTGTTGCGTGGCGGCGAGTCGTTGGATCGTATTTGATCGTTGTGGCAGTCGGGCAGTCGCCTTCCTTTTGTCCGTCTCTCAGGTGTTAGTTTGGAATCACATCTCTTTTCTTGCATTGTTTGCCAGCGGACGTATCAATGACCTCATTCGTGTGCTATGCTGCCAATTGAATCATCTATGATCTGCAAGCCTTCTGCACTTTACTACGTCTAACTCACAAAGCTCTCGAATGCTTTTGCTGCACCAAGCATCAATCACCAACAGCCTTCACAGCTGTATCATTCAATAGAAATAACGTTCTACTGTTGCAGGTATTACACGCGCAGTTCGTGTTCTGTGCCGCTCTTTCCCACATTGGTCGCCTGAAGCAAGCAGGCGCTGACGTACCATGCCATCCTTCGGCTAGGCATCCACGGCATCCAGCAACTCAAACACCAAACATGGCTGTGCAAAAAAGTGTCTAATGTACGCGGTGCCGCGACAATGTCTCTGCCTTCCTGAGACTACACTCGCTTCTACGTTCTTTCACGACTCTCGCTTCGTCCACGTTTATTTTGACGTTTCTGCATGGCGGCGTTCAGAGCGACTAGGCGCGACCACGACATCAGATGGCACTACGCAATGGTATCTCGTGGCTTGGGAATGAGCTTGGGCTTGCGACAATGAGATCGGCTGGAAAGGACGTCTACATCTTGATTTTGGCGCGCTTCATTCGTCTAGTCGCGTACGGCGCTGTCGCGCTCATTCTCGCGCTGTATTTTCAAGAGCTTGGGTTTACGGACGCACATATCGGCCTCTTCATGAGCCTGACGCTTCTGGGAGATGTATTCATCAGTCTTCTCCTCACACTGGTCGCAGACTCCATTGGCCGCAGGACGATACTTCTAGGCGGTGCGATTGCAATGGCTACTTCGGGCGCGGTCTTTGCGACGACGAGCAATTACATCGCCCTGCTCTCGGCCGCGATCATTGGCGTCATCAGCCCGAGCGGAAACGAGATCGGACCTTTTAGAGCGGTCGAGGAGTCGACGTTAGCGCATCTGGTGCCTGAAGCGAAGCGCTCGGATGTGTATACGTGGTATGTTGTTGGGGCTGTACTTGGGACGTCGATGGGGCTGGTCGTTGGGGGTCAGGCTGTGGACCACCTGCAGGCTAAAGAAGGCTGGTCGGATCTGGATGCGTATCGCGCGATCTTCTGGATCTATACGGGCGTGGGATGCATCAAGGCTATTATGACGCTGTTCTTGAGTCGGCATTGCGAGCATGCGGATCATAAGTCGAATCAAGTCGAGGCCACCGGTGAGACGGAGCCGCTTCTCAATGGCAACAACGGTACTGTCGAGAGCAACACCAATGGCTCGCCGCCGGCTGCACCTACGAAGCCGCCCACGAGATTATGGTACCAGATTAGCACCATCTCGAAGCCCAGCCGCGGAATTTTATTCAAACTCTGTAGTCTCTTCTTCTTCGACTCGCTAGGAAGCGGGATGGTCCCCTTCTCCCTCGTCAACTACTACATGGAGAAGAAATTCGAGCTTCCAAAGGGCAAGCTCGGCGGCATCATGTCAGCTACATGGTGCGTATCCAAACCCCCAAAAGCTTCGCATACTAACGTCTGACCAGGTTCGTCTCAACCATCGGCAACGTCTTCGCCGCCTCCCTGGCCAAACGTCTCGGCCTCATACAAGCCATGGTCATAACTCACCTCCCAAGCTCAGTCTTCCTCGCCCTTCTTCCCGTACCCTCAGGTCTCGCTTGGACCATCTGCTTACTCGTCGGCCGCTCGGTACTCAACTCCATGGACCAAGCTCCACGCTCGGCGTTCCTGTCGCTCATCGTCTTGCCTGAGGAGCGCACTGCCGTCATGGGCATTGTCAATATCCTCAAGACGCTGGCGCAGAGCGCGGGGCCGTCTGTTACGGGGATACTTGCTGATCATGGGCGCTTTTGGGTGGCGTTTGTTGTGGCGGGGAGTTTGAAGGCGGCGTATGATTTGATGTTGTTGGCGTTCTTTGGGGGGAGGGTACAGGCGAGGAAGGAGGGTGGTGAGGAGGTGGATAGGTCGGAAGGTGGTGGCGCTGATGAGGTTGATCAACCAGGTGGTTTGAGTTCGGTGCAGGACGCTCCTGGGCAGAATACATCTGATGGAGCGAATAGTGCACCTAGAGGGTGAACAGATATACAAATGTATCAGTACTCTTCGCGCCACTTGAATCTTGCTTTTCTTCGTGGCCGCGTTCGAATGAATCGTGAGCACGATGTGTAGTATAAATTGGACAAGCTAGATGTGACAAATAGACTGGTTCAAGCCAGAAACGCGTCGCAGTGTTCCCTTCTGAAAATGCCCGAAAATACACAATATGAATGATCGGCTTCGGCCTGGACTTGCTGTTTCCGCTAGCGGCTAGATTGGACCCTGAAAATAATTATGCATTGCGGCGACGGACATCATGGCGGACTTTCTGCTACACCTCGCTTTAGACATATACACCAAGCACATAATTCTCAACACTCCTGCTTGACGATCTTGACCACTGAGCGTCGCTGACGCATACGTCCGACACTTCGGCCTACGGCGGCGACATTCGGGCCTTATCGGGGCGATTGCGACGTTCAGCCCTACGAACGCCATCGGGACTTTTCTTGCTGGGTGTCATCGACGATCGATCGCAGCTGATACCTTCGACTATAGCCAGGCCGAGTTACAGTCTTGGAGTACGTGTATCGAATAGACAAATCTTAGGTATCCGGAGGACAAAATACCAGCTTGGACACGATCGATGGCGCCTGCGATTTTGGCTCAACGACCGAGGATCCTGTTCTTGGATGCATACGACTCGTTCTCGAACAACATTGTCGCGATTGTGGAGCAGAATATTGATGTAGAAGTCGTCAAGATCTTCATTGATGAGCCTTCACTGGGCGGTGGCGAGAGCGAGCAGGACGCTGGGACGTTCCGGAAGTTCCTGAAAGATTTCGACGCGGTCGTCGCTGGACCTGGACCTGGTTGGGCGGAATGTGAGAAAGATGTCGGACTTATGAAAGAGCTTTGGAATTTGAAAAATGAAGACCTTATCCCGGTGCTTGGAATTTGTCTTGGGTTTCAGTCTCTGTGCCTCGCATTTGGCGCGGACATTGAAAGGTTGAACGAGCCCAAGCACGGCATAATATCTGCAGTTTTGCATAACGGCCATGGCATCTTCCGCGATGTGGAGCAGTTGCTCGCGACACAGTACCACTCACTTCAAGTGAGGCTCGATCACCAAATCCAGACAAAGCGTGCTGTTCGATACCCAGCGCAAATCTGGGAGCCAACAGAGACTTGTCCGCAATTACAGCCATTAGCGTGGGATTTCGACAGCGATCGTAATGGCGCTGTGCTCATGGGCGTCAAACACATACAGAAACCTTTCTGGGGCGTGCAATTCCATCCGGAGTCAATCTGCACCAACGCAGAGGGCAAGCGCATCATACAGAATTGGTGGGAGGATGCCCAAGCTTGGAATTGCAAGCGTCTCTCACAACACAAGACATCAGGAAATTCCTTGAATTCTCAGCCGCCTCCACTTGTCGACTCCTCTCATCCCCGGAGAGACGTAGGCCTCCACAGTGCTGGAAGGCATATCATTGCTGGCAAGGAGACATCCTTCAATGAATTGGACAGTGATACCATTGCGCCAAGTGAGTTGGCATCATTGATCGTCCATGGCGATGGCGCAACGCTACCGGACCTTCCACCTATCATTGTTCACTGCTCAGTGGCTAGCAGTGGGAGGCTTACCGTTGCGGACGTATGCGAGCTGCTGGAGGTCCCAAGGCACGAAGCCATAGTTCTCGAGTCCGGCTTACAATCGGATCTTCTTCCCATGGCAGTCGGTACTGGCAGATACAGCATCATCGGTCTCGTGATCCCAGGAGAAACCCTGCGACTGCATTATTATGGTGGCACAAAGTTGATGCAGCTCAGAGATGGCCACGATGGAGTTCACACAGAATGGACAGTGGCAGACCCATGGTCTTACCTGCAGAAAATCATGCAGAGTTTGAACCCTGAAAAACCATCAACCAAGTCAACATGGGCACCTTTCTGGGGAGGTCTTATGGGATATGCTTCCTACGAAGCAGGTCTGGGGACTATCAATGTGGACGTGGATGAGGACGCAGATTATCCAGATATATGCTTCGCATACATCACGAGAAGCATCGTCATTGACCACCAGACTAAGAAAATTCAGGTGCAAAGCATCCGAGGAGCGCATGATCAAGAGTGGGTGGAGGAAACACAAGAGAAGATCTACGGAGCGGCTGCGTATAAGTCGTTACAATCGTCTCCCAACGCGACGCCTTTGCCAGCGTCCGACCCTTTTGAGAAACAAGGTCCTATGTATCAGTACATCGACTCTTGTACTCAACTTATGGTCAGCCGGGATGAGTACTGCGGAAAGGTTCAGTCATGCCAGCACAAGATTGCGGACGGACAGAGCTACGAGCTTTGCCTTACGACACGAAATGAGATTCACGCTCGGAAGACGATAGCTTGCAGATTGTCGCAGACCGAGGATAACGAACATTCGTGGAACCTCTACAAGCGGCTAGCGGCTCAAAATCCTGCGCCTTTTGGTGCCTACATGCGGATGCACAACATGCACATTCTCAGCTCGTCACCCGAGCGATATATCCGTTGGGACAGATTGCAAACAGCGCAGTGTCGGCCAATCAAAGGCACGGTGCAGAAGAATCCTGGAGTCACGAAAGAGATGGCGCATGCGATACTTTCATCTTCGAAGGAGCGGGCGGAGAACCTTATGATTGTCGACCTCACGCGGCATCAGCTACACGGCGTCTACGGCTCCAACAATGTTCAAGTCAGCCAGCTCATGGAAGTCGAAGAGTATGAGACGCTCTGGCAGCTCGTCTCTGTCGTTGACGCAATACCACATGGTATCACCGAACCACACGCGTCCGGAGAATGGCAAGAGACGGCAGAACACGTCGAGCCCGCAGAAAAATCGACTCGCGACCTAGGCTTCCAAGCCTTTGTCGAGAGCCTACCTCCCGGTAGCATGACCGGCGCACCAAAGAAGCGGTCATGCGAGATCCTAAAAGAGCAAGAAGACGGCGTCCGACGAGGCATCTACTCCGGCGTCATGGGCTACTTCGACGTCGGCGGCGGCGGCGACTTCAGCGTCGTGATCCGCACCGCCATTAAGATCGACTCCGCCACCGACGACAAAGAAGACGTCTGGCGCATTGGTGCCGGCGGCGCAATCACCAGTCAAAGCACGCCCGAGGGCGAGTACGAAGAAATGCTCGCCAAGTTCCAGAGCACGGCGCGCGCGTTCAAGCACCTGCCGCCCCCCAAAGCTAAGCTGAGAAGCAAAAGGGTCGAGATCATTGAGCCTGATGATCCTGAGTTTGCGGAGCTTTTGGAAACGATGAGGGGTGGCGAGGAGCTGAGTCTGGATGATGCGCAGATGATGCTGAGGGCCGTGGAAGCGGAGCTTAGGCGCAGGACTGGGGGTACAGATGCTGGTGATGTGCCTGAAGATGATGTTGGGGAGGTGGAATAAAGGCTTCATGGGAATTTGGTGGTGGAGAAAGCTTAACCTGTGATACCATGTATTTATACGTTGCCAGATTTTACGAGGGTCTCAACACCTGAATGTAAATTTTCTGCTCAGCCTTGGTCACTTTGTTATGGAAATGCTACTAGAACCGTGTCGTAATTAATCGGTTAAACTGAGGGACGACGTATCAATCGAGGATTTCAGTGTTTCTTAGAATCTCGTTAATTGGAATCTGTTCACAGCCTCCAGATGGGCAAGAGCTCAAATCAGGTGATGCCCATTTTCGCTGTCCAGGTAGCCCAATCTTGGAGTGGATCCAAGTCATCTTCATCATCCGAAGCCTTGTCGTGTTCTTTGGCTTTCACGAAAGTAAATCTGCCTGTAGGCTTGGGCAGGGCAGGATTCGTATTTCTCACCACCTGGTACTCGTCGGGAGACCACGAAGTCAGTGGACGACACACCATGTCTTGCGGACAGAGATACACAGTTCCGATTGGCGACGAAGTCCATACCATCCACCATGGCGCCACTCTTTTCCAGTTATTGACTCCTGGCCGCTTCGGAAAATCGGAACGAGTCAATACCTCCCAGATGTTGCTTTTTGGTGGCACAAAATTGTCGATCTCGTCGATAGGAATCCACTCATTGATAGGCTTCGGTTTGGGTACGGTGATCTTGAGAGCGGAACGCAAAAGCCCAAAATCATAGCCATTGACCGTCCCTGGCAGATCAAGATTTTCGATCTTGCTAACCTCCTCGTAAAGCTGTTGGATCGGTTTGTCGTAGTCCACCACTATCTGTTGCCTCGAAGCAGGGCGAAGTAAAGAACGGAAACCATAAATCTTGTCGCGGACATCTTGACACTCAGAGTCCGGGAAGAACATGAGCCAAGTTCGTAGCGGCTCAGACGTCATGCCGTACTTCTTGTGGTCCGCAAGCATGACTGCAGTTCTTTTGCGATCGCTCCAGTTTCGATGCCGATGAGCGTTGAGGAAGTCATACCAGTTCATTTGGTGGGCGCCGCAATATATCGTGATCCGTTGAGCGTGCATTATCTCCTGTATGATCCACACCCGGGTCCAGTATTTGTTCTCGCAGAGCCGCTGGACTGCAGCATCTTGCTCTTCGGTCGTTCTTCGGGCTACAGAATATGGTCCGCCAGCTGGTGGATCATAGAACTCTGTGTCCATGATGGGCATCCCCAGACTCGTTTCAGTGGTTTTGCCTAGCCAGACAAGCACTTCGGATGCGAGACTGTAGATGTCTCCCATGATCGAAACTTGCTGGGCTCGTTCAGCCTTGTTGCTTTGGTCGATGCAAATAGCGTCAATCCATATATGAGAACGATCGGTGGTTGGGTATCGAAGATGGCGTAAAGCGTGCCATAAATTGTCACGGATTACGATGACCTTGTTGTCAAGAAGGATAGATCTCGTGGGAGTTGGTGGGCCCCATTGATATGATAGCGCCTTGAAGGATGTTTGCATGGATAATTGAGGCTTATGCGTGTTGAACGCATCATAAGAATCAACTGAATTCCAGTGATTCCTTGGATCGTGAACGTTGATGACGTTCAAGCTGCAACGAATCTGCTCATCTTGCTGGCCTGCATGAAGGGTGATGGTACGAATCTGACCGCGAACCAGAAACCGCTTGTTGGAGTAAAGAGGGTAGCTAATCGTGGTGTCCATGGCCCTAGCATGGAGCAAATATTCATGTCCACGATGCTGGAAGCCTTAGACTGCTAGATCAGCAAAAACCGAAACTGTGAAAGACTGTAGATAAAGCCGGCTCTTAAGATTATGAGTTCAGCTCTTGTGGCTGTGAGTTCAGCTGCTGCGGCTGTAATTCACGTCAAATAGATATGCTCAGCCATAACCAATGGATGGCTGGCGCCACCGGATTATACCGCATGTCTCAATATGGCTAGTTTCTTCTCATGGTTTGGACCACATGGCTTCGTGCTGCATACAGCTGGAATAATGTTGAGCTGCAGGAATGATGGTAGGAAAAGAGCGAGTATGGTGGTGAGGGAGAAAAGGTGTGAACGTGATAACTTAAGTTAACTTAACGTGTTCTACCACTCATCCGCCAACACCAGTCATCCGCCAGCGCCGAAAACCACCAAAAATAACGAAAATTGCACCTTAGGATCTCAGCAAGACCTTCAGAAGGAAACCCGAGAATTTGAATATAGTCTTTTTAGCCTCCCTAGAGTACACTCTATAAGTATAGAAGGAGCCTGTATTGTGATTCTTGAGAGATGTGATTTAGACACAATTTTGGCCCCCAAGTCTCTATATTTCAACAATAGCTTGAGTGCAAAGCCTAGGGCTCTAATGTAGCTCTCGCAAGAGGCATAAAAAGCTAATATCACAGTGTTAGACCTTTCCGCCTAGGTGTTGTTGAGATCTCGAGTTGCAATTTTCATTATTTTTGGTGGTTTTCGGCGCTGGCGGATGACTGGTGTTGGCGGATGAGTGGTGGAACACGTTAGTAGAGTAATGATGACTAAGCGAAGCTACTGTGAGCGTAGTACCGACGCATCGCCAATCTCGACATGTACACCACTCACCATACCGAGCAGTAATTGCTATGTCGGCTGAGGCACCGGATCCTCGGACATTCCAATCGTGGGAGGATGCGTTCCAATATCCCATACCGGTAGTGCGTAAGCTTGAACAGCAGCTCCGCAACAATGCCGACGACAACAGGGAGAAGCTCCGGTCGCTCGTGGGGTATGAGTTACTCGCCTTATTATAAGCATATGACATTGACGATGTAATAGTACGAGCTACCGTAACCTCCTCGACACGGCCGAAACGATCATCGACATGGAAGTGCGCATGGAGCAGGTCGAGTCCAAGCTCGCAAGAGTAGGGCAAAGCTGCAACTCGCGGGGCCTGGAAAGGATATCAAAGAATGCGCTCAACATGGAAACACACACTCGGAGTTGCGGTCAGTCTCTCTCCGCGAGCTGAGGCAGGGCAGCCAGTTGACGGACGGTACAGACGTGGAGCGATACACATTCGCATCCCAGCTTTCGGTCCTACGCAATGCACCCACCGTCATGGCACGACTGATGAAAAGAGACGGCTCGTACCTCCTCATCGCCAAGGTGCTGGTCATATCACGGCTTCTGCATAAGGCCCTCAGCCAGGCGAACAACAAGCCACCCATTGTAGACCAGCTATGGGAGAAACTGCTTTCTATGCGGAGGAAGCTGTTGCGTAGGATCGACAAGCGATTGGCGAGCACGTCCGGCGGAACAGTGACTTTGGTAGAGAGCATGTGCGCGTATGCTCTCGCCACGAGTTCAGCGCCCTCAGATGTCCTGCAGCACTTTCACAAGGTGCGCATGGAGAAGGTAGTCACCAAATTGAAGCAAGGAGACGATGAGCTGGCCAAGCACGGCATCAGCGCTCTCAAGCTCTGCATACAGACATGTCTCGACACGCAGACCATCTTTCCTCGACGACTTGCGGAGGCTCTCACAAAGCTGAAGGCACACCCATTGATCCAGGATGCAGACGTCAGAGGGCTGTACGAACTCAACCTCGACGTGCATGACCGGTGGATTGGCGACGAGGCACGAAATTACACACCGTGGCCGCGTCACGATGAGCTGCAACGCCCAGAGGCAGAGAAGACATTGCATCGCTGGTCGAAAGATGCAATTGCGTCGTATCTAAAGGGCATCAAGAAGGCGCTCGGTGGCGAGGATAGGCTCAAAGAAGTGGCGCACTTGCGGCAAGAGCTGATAGAGACCTGGATCTTGTCTGGCTCGCGTATGGCGGGCGTCAAGTCAACGAATGTGCTTGATGACTTACGCGACACCATGAATGAAAAGCTGGAGGTTATCGTCCGAGGTCGCACGCAGGAACTGCAAGGCGTAGTGTTTGAGCTCTCGTCGCAGCTCGAGCATCCGTCTCCCAGTACATCAGCAGTGTCGCTATGGCACCACACAGCCAGCGCGCCGAGTCTGAGTAACGGCGCTCAGACTTTCAAGAGCACGATACTCAACACCTACCAAGGCCGTGACCCTGCAGTCATCAACGTCACCACAGCGTTCGACAAATGGATGGAGTCTGTATTAGAGGTCAAAGGCATCGTGAAGAGCATGAAGGAAGCACGATGGGACGACACATTCGCGGACGACGTAGAGGACGACTCAGACGACGACCTAGGCGACTCCAAGCAAACCCTACTCAGCAACGACGACCCGCGCTTGCTCGATGATGTCACGCAGGAAGCGCTAGCTGAGGCCATGCAACATCTCGGCAAGGCCTTCGCGAAGATCGCAGAAAATCTCAACGGAGAAGCCGCCATACACAAGACTGTCTTCATCTCAAGGGTCATACGAGAATTTGGCGACCGCATACCACGCCTCAAGCTTCAGGAGAAGTCAACATCACTCACCTCACCGTTCCAAGCTGAGACGCTTCAAACACTACATAAAGCACTCGTTGCACATGTTGCTCCGCCAACTATGGAAGCGTACACAGCTTCGCTGTCTAGCGCTAGCAAGAGACGAACGAGCACTCACATCCTTTGGGAGGGAAACCCACCGCTACCGAGTCAGCCATCCCCTAGCGCGTTTAGGTTTCTGAGAGAATTGAACAATAGCATGGCAAGCGTCGGCAGTGACTTGTGGGCGACTTCGGCTGTTGCAGTACTTAAGGGAAGCATAGAGGAGGACATTGCAAAACTCCTCGGCGAGCATATTGAGACTGTCAAATCAAGCAAAACGGGTGCACAACGTGAGAAGGCTGAAGAAGCCGACAATCCGGAGCCTGTGGTCAATGGCGACAACGACCACGACGAATCTGACGACTCGAGCGAGCTGCGACAACGAAAGCTCAAGCAGGTGCTCTTCGACGCTTTATATGTTCAACGCTTTATAAGTACGGCGGAGGACCACGGCAAAGGGCGGCTGTCAGACCTGGCGGACAAGACAGAGATTGAGGGTATCGACGAGGCCGCGATGACTAGACTCAGAAAGAATGCGGCGGATTACGCGAAGAAGACCTATCTGCTGTTTGCACTATTGGCTTAGATACCGGACCAATATCAGGTCGTATCTTCCACGCCAACAGCTTTGGCGTCCAGTGATTCCTGAAGGTTGAGCCATCAACTACGAACACCTTCATACATGCAGACGAACGTTAAATCCAAAGTGATATGATACCATGGTTCCTCAATATGTATAACGTGCTTTACAAGCGAGGCGTTCATACAAGCGAGGCGTTCACCCCACCAACTTTGCGCACCTCTAAAGCTGCACACCTCAACCACATTAGGATAAAATAGATAGATATTACTGTAGTAGATCAAGTAGTATCTAGAGTATCCTTTTTACACGTTCTTGAGTTATGCCCAGTCTCTCTGCACCTCTTGCAGCGCGCCAGAGCCTGGCGGCTGAGGCCTGATCGCTCACCACCTTGACGCTGTTCACGCTCTATCTGCTGCTCAGTCTCCTTTTGAGCTAGTATGTCCTCTCCATCTCCCTTTGTTAATACTCCGCGCTGCTGTATGCGCTTCTTTTTGCGCTGCCTCCGCTTTGATGCTGCCTCATTGGCTCTCTCAAGGCTGGTAATCCGATCGCGCATCAGCTCAGCTGAGAGCATTATTACCTCTGCCCCCTTCTTAAGCTGGCCAATCGCTTGAATGATTGAGGCAGGTGATGAGCTCTTGTGCCGCTGTATGCGATCACGTATCAACGTTGATTGAGCCTCAAGCTCACGTACGTTGCTCGGCGTTTTGGCTTCCCAGAGAGCCTCTGGCAGAGCGACTGGTGCAGGTGTACGGAGCTGCACATCCAGCATTGACAGGACAACGTCTGGCTGGAGTGGAACAAGGCCTGCGCCTTGAAAGGCTGAGCAGATATTAGCTGACGTGAATGATCGCTCAAAGGCTGCTTTAAAGGCTGGCAGGAACTCAAGCTTCGTGATGTGGTTGATGTGGTGGCGGATCAGCGCCTCAATCTCGCGGCTATACGCGCGCTTCAACGGCGAGAAGCAGCCAACGTCAAGCGGCTGCAGCAGGTGGGATGAGTGAGGCGGCATACAGAGCGT
>Ga0265797_10003136_pt1 | contig 26827 bp, 20 predicted proteins | sample P2T30metagenome_FD_192433 | JGI IMG/M metagenome (GOLD analysis project Ga0265797, IMG submission 192433) | Plant litter microbial communities from East Loma Ridge, Irvine, California - P2 T30 | ecosystem: Environmental > Terrestrial > Plant litter > Unclassified | place: USA: California... | reverse complement strand
TGATCCGCCACAAAGACGCCAAACTCACCGCCTCCGACTCCGACAACCAAGAACCCATCCACCTCGCCACCCGCGCCGGCAACCTCCCAATCCTCACCGCCCTCCTCTCCCACGGCGCCAAACCAACCCCCGCAAACTCCTACGGCTGGACCCCCCCACTCCTCGCCGCCGCCTACGGCCACTCCCAGCTAATGGCAACCTTCATAACCACCGGCACAGACCTCGAAGCCCATCGCCTCTCGGCCCCGTCCTTCAAACGCCACAAGAAAACAAACGAAGCCGCCCGCCGCGGCTACCGCGCTGAAATCCGCTGGCCGCACCCCGACGCCCGCGCCCTGCACCTGGCGATCGAGTTTGGTAATGTCGAAATGGCGAAACTGCTCCTCGCAGCCGGCGCCAAAGTTGATAACGCGCCCGACTCCCAGCGCTGGCAGCCGCTGCACTACGCGGCTTTCGCCTGCGAGCCGGAAGTTGTCGAACTGCTGCTGGAGAGAGGGGCTTCGCCGCACGCTACGACGCTGGATGGGAGCACGCCGCTCGGGCTGGGGTTTAGGGAGCGCGGGCTTGGTGTCGGTTCGGAGGACGCGAAGGCGAGGGTGCAGTTTCTGTTGCAGCGGGCGAGTGCCAAGGGGCGAAAATCGGGGCTGGCGCAGGTGTTGCAGTTTAGGCTGGGGAGTGCTAAGACGAGGGGCGTGGAGGAGAGGAATCGGGTCTACCATACGGCTGAGATGGCGGAGGGGTTGTATCGCGAGGGGGGCGCGCTGGCTTTGTCTTCTGATGATGGTGATGGTGATGGTGATGATGGGGATGGGGAGAGTAGGGGTAGTGAGGGCAGGAGACCTTCGGGTATGAGTTCGAGTTTGACGTTGTCCGGGTTTGATAGGAGGACGAGTTCGCTCTCGATGCGGTGATTATGTTGGGTTTTCCTTTTTTGAAGATAAAATCTTTGGATTCCTCACTTACTCAATCACCCACCCCTCGTGTGGCTTGCTTGAGACCATCGGACTCCTTTGCGTCGTCGCTGATCGCTTCACGGGTGTCAGGAACGACGATCAAAAGTGCATCTCGATGGATAGTACGGGTGATATCGGGGGATAGATGGACATGGGATCCAAAGGGAAACAAGAAAACAAGCGAGTAGTGGGAAATCGCTCGATTGAGTGGGGGGCAAGCTTTCTATCGAAGGGGCTTGCACTCAATTGAAGGGGGGCTGCACTCAATTGAAGGGGACAGCGTGAAACAAATTGATTTGAATGGATACAGAAAGAAGACAAGAAAAGAAAAAGGTCTTTGTTGCAACAATTCGTTCTCTACAAAGCAATGGGGATGGTGGAAGGGGAATGGTGGAAGGGCTCCCCTTCCACCACCTCCCCACCTCCCCCACCCACCATCCCGAAACAAGAAACCAGGAATCTCTTTCCTCTCAACGCTTCAGCGTCTTCTGCTTCTCCGCACTCTCCACCACCTTCCTCTTGACCAACAAACCCTTGCGCTCCCTGACCTTGTCCACATACCGCTTCGCAACATTCTCCTTGTCCGCCTTCTCGCCCAAGTCCTCGAGCTCCTCCTCGGTGAAAGGCACCCAATAAGGGTCCTCGTCCAACATCTCAAAGCCCTCAAAGACGAGCTGCGGCGCCGCGGCGCCAGAAGTGCGCTTCCGGATCTCGTCGCTGAAACCGAACGACTCGGCGACGGGCAGCAGGGCCAGGATGGTGAAGTTGGGTGAGGGCTCGAGCAGGAACTCGGAGACAATGTGGCCTCTGCGGCGCGTGATGACCGAGTAGACGCGGCCAAGGACTTCGGCGCTGGCCTGGATTTCGCACGAGTACATGGCCAGCATGATGCGCGGGCTCCAGTCGAGGAAGCCGGAGCGGATCGAGTCGCGGACGGTGCGGATGATTTCGCCCGTCAGCCGGCCCATGCTTTGGCTGGCTTCTTCGTCGGGGACGTTGCAGGTGACGTTCTCGAGGAAGACGGCGATGCCTTGTAGCGGTTCGTTGCAGAGGGGGCCTTGGTGGGTGGAGAGCTGGAAGGCGTAGGCGATTTTGTCGGCGAAGGTTGTCATGTGTCTGTCGGTGGGGAGGGCTGGGGTGGAAGAGGAGAGGTCTTGGGTGTCAAGGAGGCTGTGAGATGCGTTAGTCTTGGCCAGGCTTCATAGATCGTAATGCTGATACTTACAACTTGTGGCAGATGCTGTCCTCTGTGGCATCGATGAGGAGGTTAGGTCCAACTCTCCGAGGACCAAATGCTGTGATCTTCTCGACCACATCTTTCCAGATTTCTTTTTCGTGCTTCTCCTCCTCGAAGGCTTTCGCCAGACCAGTCTTGAATTCTTCGGTGGTTAGAACTTGACCAGCCTCGGCGGAGGTGTCTTCGGCTTCTATTTCTTGCTGGCCAATAGCTTCGCCGTCCACAGCAGGATCGCTTTCTTCGCTTGCAACGCCCGTAGTGCGCTCTTGCTCCTGGGCGATACGCTCGGAATACAGTCGCTTCACGGCACCAGTGTGCTTGACCAGGAACTCGGTCACCGGCGCTGGCAGAGGTACGACTCTGAGACGCACTGAGACCTGTTTGCTGGTAGTGAGGCCTTCCACGCGACCTCTTCCAAGTGCTGGGTCTTTCGGAGGGTTCATTTCTTCCGCCCGTACAATGCTTTCCCGGTAGGGCACGATGGCCTCGCCGGCTTGGATCTCACAACGAGCGAATCGCTCGCGCAAGTCTTTCAGACAGCGCTCGAGATGGAGTTCACCTGCGGTGAGGATCACGTGCTCTCCGCTTTCGAGTTGTTCGTACATCATGGCTGGGTCGGCGTGTTCTAGCAGTTGCAGACCGCGGATCATCTTGTTGAGATCACCCGGGAAAGTCGGCTCAAGAGCCACACGAACGATGGGTGCGTTTGTAGAGATTGCCGAGGTGGAGGAAAGGTTGGGTGCACCTTCGATCTTCGAGCAGATGGTACCCGACTTCAAAATGGCGCCATCTAGACCAGCAATACCAACGATATTGCCGGCAGGCACCGAATTAAGTGACTCAAGACCCCTACCCATGAGCAGGTAAAGTGCGGTGATAGTAACCTTCTTCGGTTGCGGTGCGGCGTGAGGCCTTGCGGGTGTAAATTTCGGAGGCAGCACGTAGACTTCATCACCAACTGTGAGAGTGCCGGAGAACAGTCTCGCGAAACCAATGAGATGCTCAGGGTCTTCCGGCTCCTCGTGTTCAGCAGTGTCATCTCTGTCAATCTCCGTATCGTCACCAATTGCGACAGTGCTGAGAGCTTCGGTGACCGACTGGACGCCATTGTCGCCGTCTGCGAGTGCTTGTGCCTTTGCAATTTCCGCACGCTTCTTGCGACCCAGCTCTTGAGCTTCCTCAGCAGTCAAAGCACCACCCTTACGTTTGTTTGTCGGCAGTTCGCTCTGAGGAATCGACACCATCTTGCTGACGTATGCCACCGTGGGTTCGCTGATGTTTGCATTGGACTCCATCATCGCGGTGCGCACTTGAGCGTCGATGTGTTCGTGTCCAGGCGATGCATTCAAGAGATCAGGTGCTCTTGTGGCCTGGGCTTCCTTCGGCGACGGGAGGGTCTGAGTGACTGACACGAGTACCGCCGTACTCAGAGGAAGCCATGCTGTGAAAACGGCGCTGAGAAGTGCCTTCGGATCCCGAGAGCGCAAGATGTGGACAGGAATGTTGAGGTTGAGACCCTTTGTGATCTTTTCAAGGAGAGCAGGATCGCCCTTGTTGTTGGGACCACCGGAAGTAGCCTCGTATACCGCCCAGATGTTTTCGAGCACAAGCTGCACGAACATGGGTTTCAAATTACGTCCTTTCAAATGCTTAGCAGCAAGCACACGCTTCGTCTTCGGGTCCAGGTAGTAGTCGCCCCAGAGAACTTTCTCCAGTACTTGACGCTTGATACCGAGCTTCTTCTCGTACAAAGCAGCGAATTGCCTAGGTGTAAATGCCCATCCGTCGATGGCAGAGCTAAAGATGACATTGTTCCTCTCGGGTTCGAAGTAAATATCATCATCTTCCTTCTCCTCGTATTCGGCAGGAGCTTCGCTGGTCACAACACCCTCGTCGTCTTCTTCGATGCCTTTGGCTTGGCCTTCGGTTCTTGAGTTGAGCTTTTCTTCGATTCGCTCTCGCCACCTAAGATCGTCCTCCATGCGTTCGCCAAGTGCGAAACTTCCCATCACGGCGTTGACTTGTTCCAGGAGTTTGGTCAAGTGAGTGTGGGCTTCCGCGGGTGATAGCTTGAGCTCGGTGATCAATCGATCCATCTTGTTGATGACGAGCAGTGGCTTCAGCTTCTCTGTGTATGTTTGTCGCAAGACAGTGACGGTCTGTGAGCAGACACCCTCTACGGCGTCTACCAGAACAATGGCACCATCGCATAGTCGTGATGCAGTCGAAACCTCGGAGCTGAAATCGATATGTCCGGGCGAATCGATCAGGTTGATCAGATATTCCTTCGACTCGGGTGGTGCTTCCGGAGATGTGCGTCTTAGTAGGGAGAAAAACAGAGATATGGCTGAGCTCTCCATCGTGATGCCTCGTAGTTGTTCATCGGGCCGCGAGTCCAGATAGCGGATCTTGCCGGCCTGTTTCGCAGAGATGACTCCATTGGTGGCGATCAGGGCGTCGCTTAATGATGTTTTTCCGTGGTCCTGGGTTAGTTTTATAAGCAGCCATATTGATATCTTCGGTACAGGATCAACCTACTACATGTGCCAGGATGCAGATCTGTAGGGTATTAGCGGTGTTTACTAGGATGAAACGTAGGTATTACATTATCTGACTCACGTTGCGGATTCCATCGCCCTGCTGCTGGAGTTTGACGAGTTTTTCTGGCGGTACGACGGGCATTTTGGGTGTGGAGGAGGGGTATGGTGACACCTGAGGTGGACAAGGGTGTCCTTTAAAAAGGCAGTGAAATCAACAAGCTGGACTGATGAGAAATAATGAATCTTCAAGGCATGGAGCAGGGTTGGAGAGATGGAGCACTCTTAGATCTTCGACCCCACATCCAAATGTACGTCAACAATGCTTGGCAAATCCCATGGAGGTGTCCAATTGAATGATCAACATCCTTCTCCTGGATGCGATTAATCTGCCGTCTTCACATTATTCTTTCCTTGTACTAAAACACCCACCAACTTCACTTCTCTTTTGTCAGCAATCCCGAGATCATCCCATTGATGTCTTTACCTCGAAAGAACAGGGCGATAGTCGAAGCGAGGCATACCTCTTGCTGACCTTCAACTCGTTAACCCGGCCCAACTCAAATCCTCGATCAACAGGCCAACACTGGTACCTACCGTCTCAGGTTTCAGCCGCCACCTGCGACTCTTCACGCATGCACCTTCTCTTCTCTTTACTTGAACACCACCCCAGACACCCCACCGCCCACTCTCGCACACTCTTGCACACCCTCAAGCCTCGCCATGGCAGCACAAACACAGCCAAGAGCCATTCCTGGCGCCGGCTCAATGCCTCCACCTCCTCCTCCCCCGGCCTTAGCTATACCGAAATCCGTCCAAAGCCTGCGACCCACACAGACACTCTCCCTGGACACATCTTCTCCTGTAACACAGAACGGAAGCTATGAGTTTGATCGTATCATCAAATCCGGCGAAGTGCTGAAACGCACGCGGAAGACCAAGGTATGTGGAGATCAAGCAATGCGCCGTCAACCAGAACTACTAGATCGCTAAGACATCCTCTCGACAGTCATGGAAGCCTACATACCTAGTCCTACGCCCGAACCTATTATCCATCTACCGCGACTCTTCCGAATCGAAGCTTAGACACCAAATTATTCTGTCAGATCTCACAGCAGTAGCACGGCAGAAAGACCCAAAGAGGAAAGGAAAGCACGCTTTCGGTCTGTTCTCGCCCTCACGAAACTTCCACCTGGAAGCGCACACCGATCTTGATGCGCAGGATTGGGTAGAGCGCATAAGGGATGCGGCGCGTATGGACGAGCACGAGGAAGAGATTACCCTAGCAAGCCCCAGCGGAGCCAAGAGCATATATCAGGGCTTCGAGCGAAGCAGAGCCACTAGTCCGCCCTCTGGACAGGCTGCGGACGACAGGAGTGCAGGATATAGCAGTTCAGACGCCGAAGCATTTGGGCCTAGCTCGTATACTTTGCCCAAGCGACGCGACAAGACCGCGACAACTACCTCTGCCAGGCGTCCGTCACAGATCGAATACTCTGGCGCAGAGGGCTACGGATCATACAGCGACTTTAGCGACTCACTCGGTCCAACCGCGCCGCTCAGTGCAATGAGTGCTTTGTCGCTTTCCCACACCGAAAGCCGGCCACCCACTGCCCCTGCGTCACAGCAACACACGTCTCCAACCACTGCTCAGATCCATTCGGTCTATGGGCCCGTCCCACAACGCACGACTGGCCAACGAAACCCCTCTCAAGTCTCGACACACGTCACATCACCAGACACCGCGCCCAAACAGACCATCCCCGAAGACAAGGAGCGCGTCGTCTACCACAACTGGATCCTCCTCCTGCGACCCAAGCGCGGCGTCCGCCAGTGGAAGAAAGTGTGGATGGTCGTGCGCCCGCGAGCGCTCGCGCTGTACAAGAACGAAAACGAGTACCGCCCGCTGCTCATCCTGCCCTTCGATAGCATCATCGACACGGTCGAAATCGACCCCATCAGCAGGAGCAAGAAGTATTGTCTGCAAGTCATCAGCGAGGAGCGGAATTACAGGTTCTGCGCGCTGGATGAGGAGTGCTTGAATCGCTGGCTGGGAGCGTTCAAGAGCGTCTTGAGCAGGCGGCGGACGGCCAGTAAAGATGCGGGGATTGGAGCCGCGCCGGTTGTTGTTGTCGAACCTGGAAGTACTGGAGCTGGAACAGGGTCCGGGTCGGGAACTGGTGGTTTGTGATCAGATCATTCGAGATCTGATCCATGCCGGGTCGGACTTGTCCTTGTTTTTTCTCATTTCTTCCTATTTTTTCTTCCATTCTGTGATACCCACGAGAGGCGCTTTTGCAACCTGTATTCAATCTACCCAAACTCAAAACAATCTACGGAACCATTGATTGTGCTTTGGAGAGAGGCGCACTTCTATGTCTTCGTTGAGATACACCTTTCGGGGATGGTGGGTGGGGGAGGTGGTGGGAAGATCCCCAGCGCTTTTAACGCTTTTCACACTAGGTACTTGATCTCGTACCGCGATCGAGTCCAGTCCAGGCGTACAGTATTGCGGAGGTTGCGTGCATTCTCGAGGAGTTCCGCCCCCTTTCGCAACCTGAAGTCTACTGGGAGTTCCGTCTAACAAAGATCAAACACCAGTTCCACACATAAAGCCCAAAGTACAAAGCCAGCATGCCTGCGCAACAACCGCTCATCGCCAAGAGAGTCGCAATCGCAAAACGATACGACGTGGTCGCGACCGCCGCCGAAATCCCGTCGATACTGCTCATGACCTGCATCGCGGACAGAGCGACCGAAACAAGTGCAAACAAGGTCACAAGCGCCATGTAGTTGGCGCCGAAGTAGCTCGAGTACTCGCGATGGACGGTGAAGTACGACAGGCCGAATCCCTTGATGCGATAGATCTGGTTGAGCCGGCCTAGTCGAAGCTCTCCGTACTCGAACCGGTCGTGGACTTGTCGGTCGGCGACGCGCTCGAGGACTTCTGCGCGGAAATCTCGCCAGGTTCGCCAGGAGATGTTCTTATTGATGAGTCCGCAGGACTGGGCGATGTCGAGGTCGGAGGGATACTCGACCAGCCGGGCGTAGGAGAGCAGGAAGCGCGTCGCGGCTTGGTGCAGGACCCAGTCGCCACTCACGACGTTTGCAAAGTAGGTCCAGTTCAGGAGCTCGTCTGGCAGCCGCTGGACGTAGATCACCGTGCCGAACCAGGTGAGGTGGAGCCGGGCTTTTTCTGTGAGCACAATGTCCCTGCGCAGCACGCGCTGGTGGTGGAGCGGGCTGATGTTGCCCTTTCTGCCGGCGTACCATAGTCCGCCGTGCATCGACTCTAACTCTTCGTCGCGGAGAGTGCGGAGTAGTTGGTCGCGCTCGGTTGTCGTGCTGGAGGCACTCGGTGGTCTGGCATTGTCGTCGGTGATGAGCTGCGAGCCGGGCTGGAAAGGGGGTGTTAGCTTTATCGTTGGCATGGTTCAGTTGGATTTCTTCGCATTGATGAGAGCGCTGTTCAACCCCACGAGTTGGACATGCTCCTCTGTTGTCCGGTCTGTACAGTATTGCGGGGCTGTGCTGCATATGCAAGCCAGCCATCTCGGCGCAGCCTTCAAGTCGCTGGTTTACAGCCTCGTCTCCAGCCGTGCAAGTGCTTATCATGTGTTATGCAGATGGCCGTTGGTCTTCTTCAGGCTTGCAGACCCGGATGATACATGCGACACCCATCGGTACGACACCCATCAACAAGACATCCATCGGTACGACATCCATCGGTACGACATCCATCAGTACGACACCGCACGCTTCGCATGCTATCCGAGACCTTCTCAGACTCTTTCACGACACACGCGGCAGGCAATCCGGGAGCCTCCAGCGCTTTTTTTCCCAATGTCTAACACTAAACGCTCCGTCAAACCGAAATTCTGGCGCATCCTTGGAATCAAGACAAGTGAGAGAAATGCGGCATGGACATGGTTGCAAGAACAAGTAGAGCCTGGGTTGCCGGAAGGTCAAGGTTTCAGTCTAGCCCGATACGACTACAAGGACAACAAAATGTGCGCAACGCTCACAAGCGGCAAGAAACCCATACCACCAAGCAATCGACTTCACTGGAAGGTGGACCACAAATTCGAAGACTTTACTCCCCTGAACGATCCAGAAGATGCAGACGTGGACATTGTTGCCATCACAGGATTAGGAGGGCATGCTCTCGGATCTTTTCGCGCGACGAACGGCGCATTCGTGTGGCTGCGGGACTCCGCGCCTGAAGACATGCCAACAGCACGCTTTCTGACTTACGGGTACGACACTACTGTCGTGGGTAGTAATGATGAACAAGGCATCGAAGAGCTCGCGAGAACGTTGCTGGAGTATCTAAGCAACTTCCGTTCCGCCACGTGGGCGCAGCAACGTCCCTTGGTGTTCGTTTGTCACAGCCTTGGTGGTGTTGTATTGAAACAAGCTTTGGTCAGGTCGAGTCAGGTAGTCGAACTGGAACACGCACCCCTTCGCCAAGTGGAGCTGGACACTTGTGGGCTTGTCATGATGGGTGTTCCTAACCATGGACTGTTACATCACGAGCTTGCAGCCATTGTGAGCAAACAGCCCAACAGAAAACTCATCGCAAACATCAGTGTCGACAAGAAAGGCGAGCCTACCGATTATCTTCGACATCTAACATCTGATTTTTGCCGTCTCGACAAGTATCGTGCGCCAAAGTACAAGCTTGTCTCATACTACGAACAATGGCACAGTCCGACAATCGTGAGTCAAACTTCCTCTACATGTAAAGCGACAGCGACAGATCTCCGACAGACCCTAGAAGAAGGCAAACCGAAGATGACAGAAAAAAAAAAAGTGCTCATGGTCAGCAAAGACTCTGCTGGTTTGATCGGCCACGACAACGTTACAAACAAGCATCTTCCACGCGCTGCCGATCATCGTGGGCTGGCCAGGTTCGAACACAGTGATGAACCTCAATACCGGTCTTTGATTACCAATCTCAAGCAAGTGGCAGGGCTTGTAGAAGAGAGGAATGCGTCAACGCTCGGCCGGAGTCACAGAGGTTTGCCCATAGCTACGAATCAATTCAGTAAGGGCTTGTGCTGATCGAATTTCAGATGAGATGAGACCTCTGCATCACAGTACGCAAGGTGTCGGGAGAGATCATCTCTTGAGCTTGCCATCGAGCTTCGAGCCCAAACCTGGGCCTTTCGTCACGCGCTCCAAGTTCCTCAAAGAAATGGGAGATTTTATGCACAATGGTCCCTCGCGATCTAGCAAGTCGATCATCGCATTGTACGGTGCTCCTGGATCTGGCAAGACCGAGATCTCGAAACACTTTGTCCGTCGACACCGAGACGACTTCAGCGACTACTTCACGCTGCATGCAAGAAGCGAAGAGGAGTTCGAGAAGTGTCTCCGAGAACTCCGCAAGCAGATCCCGTACACGACAGGATACTTTAATCTTCGCAGCTTTCTTGGTGCAAGGAGTGACAAGGTGTTTGAAGCAGTCGTCGATTGGCTGTCGAGAGCGGACAACAAGCACTGGATTGTCGTGATTGACAACATTGACTCGACTATGCTGCAAAATAAAACCAGCCAGATCGCGAAACTCCTCAACAGAGTACCGCATGGCAATTTTGTTTTGATCTCGCAATGCATTGGAATCAGAGACTTCTGCGATGGCTCGAAGAGTCTTCGCGTAGGACAGCTACTAGTGAAAGAGACTGAAGCTTTGGTCGAGCATTATCTTGGCGGCGACTACCTCAACGAAACCGAAGGTCAGAAAGCCCCAACCGCAAAGTTTCCGCTGCTCCGCTAACACCCCTGGAATAATAGCAGATTGGAGATCCCTAGGGAATCACCTTGCCCACCATCCCCAGGCAGTGGACCGTGCGGCAGACTACATGAAGCACGAGCACGTATCGAGCGCAGAGTATAGCAAAATGTGGCAAGAGTGCGACGAGAAGATCTTCAAATATGGCAACGACTCCAGCAACAAGCAATCACTATCGCAAACTATGGGAAAAGCATTCGAAAAGCTCGACGATCCAGCAAAAGAGCTCCTTCGCATTAGTGCTTATCTCGACCCGACTTGCATATGGCTTCGAATGTTACAAGAGCGTACAGCATTGCGAGACGCTGCTCCAAGTGCTATGGAAATGGCAGAAGCAGAGATCAGACATCTCTCCCTAAGTGTCCAGCCACACAGGAAAGGCGTGCATAAGGACTACGATGCTCTCGCAATTCACCCGATCATGCACAAGTATGTACGCATGGCAAGCCGACACTTAAGCGAGCAGATCCGGGATCAGCATTTCAACGCAGCGCTCTTCATGATCAGTCGCTCAGTCGCACCCCACCGGTCGATGGAGTTCAGCAGCAGCATTGAGAGGATATCGCCGCATGTAAAACAATGCTACAGCGACTTTGTAGCGACTCTTCCTTCTGTCGATGGAGCCGACTGCAGTCACCTGGTCAAGCTTGCAAAACTGATGCATCGTCTGGGCATGCCACGAGAAGCATACGAACTTATTTCTAAGGTGGAGAATCTATTTCACCCGAAATATGAGTCGCTGGACAGCGGGTGGTGTGATGCTATCGTGTTCCTCGCAGCTTTGGATTGCGAGCGGGGAAACTTCGATATGGCAATCGGACGGTACGAACAAGTTCTTAAGTACGAGATGGCAAGACGTGAGACTAGAGGCCTGCCAAGTCTTGCGGAAGTGTGTACGCAGCACGACCTCGGAAACGCTTTCAAAGAAAAGGGCGAATATGAAACTGCAAATCAACAACTGCAACTCTGCCGCGAAAAGCTCGACCGCCTCGAAGCCAGTCGTGCGATAACAGTGCTGAGACTTCAAATCCGACAATCTCGGGGCATGCTGCTCCTTGACATGGGCAGGATAGACGAAGCTGAGGCTCACGTTTTGGAAGCTCTTGACGGCTTTAGACTGTTGTATGACTGGGCCACTGGTACTCACATGACCATCTGCAGATGTTTGCACGAGTTGGGGGTGATAGAGATGCAGCGTGACACACCAGAAGGCTTTGAAGCAGCCGACGGAAGATTCGCGGAAGCACGAGCAGCGCTGCGTCAGCTGGGCGAGATGTGTACTTCCATCGAGCTGGATCTTGTCTGGGATGAAGCGTGTCTGGAAGAAAGGCGCTGTCGATGTCACGACAAACTATGTTCAGAAGAGAAGGTGAAGGACAAATTCCTGCGAGCGCATGAACTGCAAGTCGCTGCACTTGGAACTACCCATCCGAAGACCATCAGGACTCTTGCAGGCTACGGGGATTGTTTGTCTCAGATGGGGCACTCCCATGAGGCATACCGGACGCTATCCACTGCACACGAGCGTTATCGATTGCTTAAACCGCTGGGGGATTTGAACTCGGTGAGCGAGCGTGAGATGTACTCATGCATCGGTTCTTTGGGGGATGTGTGTGCGGATCTCGGGAAAGACGACGAGGCTCTACGCCATCTGGGAGAAGCGCTGGCATACTTCAAAGGCAAAGATGACCGGCAAGAGTATAAGTACACTGAATCTGTCGCCAACATACACCATCGGAACGACAGACTGAATGAGGAGCGAGAGGCGTTGCAGAACATTTTGACCATCGAAACGCTGGAAGAGAATCAACGAGAACACGTACTTTTACGTTTGAGTAAGACTCCATGAGGTTGAACAATGTCCAATGAGATTTGATGAGGTTGAACGGTGTTGGGAACACTGGGAACTTGATCTAATGTTTATCTTACGTACCTACTGTTACGATCCAGCAACTTACGTAGCTCAGTGACTCTCAAGGTCAATCTGGGGTTGATTGACCGATTGATTGATCATTGCCAGCAATGCGCGATGCATCAAAGCTTTACAACCAATAGCACATGCCATGTTTTTAGCATACAGCGGTGTTTTGACTGAGTTCATGTCGGGTCGTTTGCATCAGACTACAATCAGCGGGACTACTGACAAGATATGTAACGCCGGTGCTGCAGTAGGTAACTTTTGATTCTGCGACGACGCCCATACATCTTGGGAAAGAGAGAGGAATAGTTGGTGTGGAACCTTCAACCGAGCTAGCATGGCCGACAGCACAGCAAAAAACATAGTGGCACTAGTGAAATGCTTTCTAGTCGTTGTCCCCGTCGCGATCTTTCCGCTTGAACAGTCGCCGAAACAAGTTCCGGAATCCCGACCTGCGATTACGCGACGCTGACATGCGACTGCGACCCCTGATTGACATGCGACTACGCGTGCGTTTCCGCCCACGACTCGGTGGCCGCGTGGGTGTGGTGTTTTGCGTGTGGTGCGGATTGTGTTGTCCAGCAGTCGCTGTGCCGACAGTGCCCGCTTGGTCCTTTAGATACCGCGCACCGTCTGCTAGGCAAAGTGCTATGGAAGAGGCAAAACAAACACCCCAAGGGGCAGGCAGCCCGATAACCGTCAAGACGCAGTAGCCTGCCCATCTGTTTTGCATAGAAGGGTTGTCAGATAGACATAGCAAGGCGATGAGTGACGCCATGGCCTTCACTATTGTAAATTCGGAAGGCAGCCATCGTGTCTCATTTTTCGAGTCTTTGCGGGGAGGAGGTCTTGTGGGGGTCGCCTTGCTCCGCCTTTCAGATGTCGTAGTAGATACTTTTGAAGTTGTTGAACTGCTTAGCTTAGATTTCAAGGTGTATGCCTCGGAGCTTGTTGACCTAGTGGGGCTGAGTTGGACAGGAGTCGTTGTTGTTGAGATCATTGGACTGCGCGTGACAGAAGGCATCGTCGATGAGATTGTGACTGAGACCGGTTCATCAGGTTGGAAACCGCGTGCCCCTAATCCGAACGCAAAGAATCCCAGCAGCACCAAGAGTATTAGCAAGTAGACTTTCCAGTCCGCGTCTTGGCTTGCAGCTGGCCGCCTTCGATGCGACGACAGACCACCATGATGAGTCACTCGCGGCGGTCCCTGGGCCGTCTGAGTTGTCCGACCAGATTTTTCCGCCCGCCTTTGAGCCGACTGTTTAGGTGCTGTTTTCTGATGGGCTCCATGCGCCTGCTCTTGAGTGGTTTGTGTACGACGAGCCTCTGAAACCCTCGTTGGAGACGTCTCACGCCGTTGCTGCTGCGTAGGGGTGCCCAACCCATACTCTGGGGCAGGTGCTTGGGTTCTTTCATTAGGAGGAGTAACTGAACGATCGGCGTTGCTCGATGAGCCTGAGCGACTTCGCTTCGGTGGAGCGGGGGCGGTTTCCCTATTGCACAAGGTCTTCGTTACTTAGAGTCAGTACGACAACTACGACTTTGCGTAAGGGTCGTTCACTAACGCATGATCCCCATGTCAGCCTCACAATCTGTTGACAGTCTGAGCAATATGCTTGCACCATCGCGGTTGCAGATGGGAGATAAGTGGACAAGCACTGGACAGCAAAGAAAACAAGGACGAGATGGAGCCCGATGCTCTTGAGTGATCTCATATATCTGCATGCAGTGAGACGACAGTCTGCGAGCCGACAATGATGTCTGACGTGCAGGTGGCGAGGCTGTCGGCACAGAACCCGCATGTCCGACATTTTCTCTCTATCGTGTCCGTTGGTTCTGTCTTCGTGTCGGGATCGCCAGCCTGGAAGTCTATGCAGAGCTTCAGTCACGACTCAAGATCTAGGCCGTTTGTGGCAGCGCGCTCATAGCATATTTGACGCGTCGTACAAGTTGACCGTGAAGATTGAGGGCGCTTGCGCCCCATTTGAACCCGGTGTGGCTCTCAGCTCAGCTCAGCACCCGCTCTCCGCCACCTGACTGGCTCCTCAAAACGCCATTCGATGGGCGACCGGTCAGCCAGAGGCTTATCACTCTCAGGGACGCTCCGCAGTGGCCGAGCGCGATTTGAGGATTTGAGAAGCTTGTTGTGAAGTGGTAGACGGTCTTTCTTGAGGGAGGTCAGGGGGATGTTGTGGAACAAATAGAATCCAAGGGTCCGCAATGAAGCATGCTCGGTGGTGTACGCCAAGACTCCCACGCCGCCACCACCACCGCCAACAACAAAATGTCCGGGGCTATTATTCTCATCAAGCTGCGAATTGGTTCACATCCGACCTGAGTCAGTTGAGTATGGCTTGATCAGTACAAATCACCTCCTCGCCCCATCAAGCCGTCAATGCATACATGTAAAGTGATCAACCATCCAGACTACTTACAGTTGATTGAAAGGGTGTTTTGACCGATTGAACCGGTTATTGAGTGACCGGGTTCTGATAGATAATGAAGTAGTTATTGTGTACCCTGCCGGAAACCAGCCGTGAAAGGTGCGTTTTCAACGCGGACGCCACCAAGAAACACTGAGACTTCACAGCCTCATCACCCCATGCAATCTGTACATAACAAGTGTCCGAGGGGCGAATTGCAGTACATGTTTACTCGACAACAGCGACCTGGATTATTGCTAGAGATTGCGTCCGAATCCATTGCCACCCGAATTCAACAGACAGAAGCGTTCATCTCTTGAGCGCCCTTCGAAATATTATGTTTCGGCAGGGAGCCGGCGCCCACTCGTTCGTACAACCCGGCACCTAGCTCCCGGACGACAAGAACCCAATGCTGCTGTGTGGGCAAATCGCTCTCGGACCTCAGCCTCCCGATGACCACACATCTGAGCTGGCGGCCAGGATCATGCGGGGCCGTCGGGTCGTCCCATACTATGCCCGACAAGAAATGGCTTGCATGCGCGGCTGCTGCTGCAACAGCCATGTCGAAAGGCCTGGCAACGGCGCGAAACTTCGTAAGATGACCGTTGCGATTCGAGGACATGCGACCACACGACCCCCAGGGTGTGTTTCCACTCGTAGAGTAGTCGGGTGATCGGAACTCGACATCCACGGTCCAGTCGACTTGGCCGAAGGGAAGGTCCAGGAACGATATCGCCCCTTCGTAGGCCATCCATGACCATGAAGGTACGGGATTACGCTGGGCAGGCCCGAATTGTATCTTTGTCAAGCGGGCGGCTTCCGGCGCCCGAATCCACAGCAGACTTCGGCCGAGATACCTCTCGAATAAGCCGAAGCCGCCGGAGGTTTCGAAGGCGTTGATCAGCCTTGTCTCGAGGCCGGCGATGGCGACGGGGCGGTCGGTGGAGACGGAGAATCCCAGTCGGCTGTAACGCTGGTATAAGTCCTGCAAGAGGCGGATTCTCGCGCCTTTGGAGTCTTGTTGAGCGACCTGGGGGAAATTTGCATCGCCTAGGAACGATGCTATCTTGCTGTTGTTGTCCTCGTCAGTAGCAGTTCCGCAGGTGTTCTGATGTGGGAAGATCAACTTACTTGGTCATCTTGGTCAAGGTCTCACACCGAACGCCCTGACCACACTCCCAATACGTTTGCTTCTCTGCGAAGTAGATCGTGCGCCGAGCCAAAGCACGCTCCTGGAGCACCCAGCCGCGCTTGTTCATAGTCCCTTCAATCACTTCGAGCTGGAAATCGTCGATGTCCTCGCTGAAGGCCAGACCATTGTCGCGAAAGTTGATTACTAGTTGCCGTGGGCGTTCCACTAGGATCCGGTCACTGGTACCTGCGCAGTGGCTGGCCGCAAGCACACAGTAAGCAGCACTGAATGTTGCGTGCATGCGCTCTGCCTCCGTCTCCCAGTCTCCGCCTTCGCCTTGCACAATGCATAGCGCATCGATCCACAGGTATTTAATTTCCAGGTTGTGCGTTATGGTCAGCGCATCGAGAAAGAGGTTAGGGAGCGATTGTCTAGGTATGGCCGTGTAGTGCTGCTCGTAGGTGTCCGTCGTGGTAAAATACCGTTTGTGGACAGCCTTATCGCCCCACGTGTATGAGAGAGCGAGGTACCTGAAGGGTTCTGCTCCGCTGTCATCAATGTACTCGGTGTCAATCAGCCGTACAATAGACTTGTCAATGAAAAGAAGTCTCGCTGGGTACTGCCTCGCTTTGGCTCCAGATGAATCGAAATCCTTGCGGCATTCGGTGTGCTTTGCGTCGCAATCTCGCAGCCATGCGAGCAGCAGTTGTGAGTATTCAGGATCGTCAATCCTGCACAAGGAAGGCATCCCCATTTCAATGTCATCGGAAGACGTGCACTGGTGGGTTTCTGAGCCTTCAACCCAGATGTCAGTCTTCGCAAGCCGATGATGTGGACATTGAGCGCTTCCTTACCTGGAAACCTTTTGATGGTGATCAATCTGCAATTGTGTGACCCTCGCTGTATAGTGATCTTGGAGCCTTTCCTCTGAATAGACAGAGGCTCTGTCGTCGTTTCCGTTGAAAGTCTTTCAACAATGACTTTGAGAAGAAGCCGGCACAGTTCGCATTGCACGGAGCTCTTTCGAAGCTCGTCGATACTTGTCACAAAATTGATCAAGAGCTGATGCACGGCGTTCGAGCACCTATTGCATAGATCCGTGCCGTTCGACTCGATCGGGCGGTCCTTCATGAACGGACGAGCGTTGAAAAGATCGGTGATGAATTCTTTGTCTGAATGGAACACCCAATCATCACGATCGAGCTAATGAGCTTGTCAGGATCATTTCAATATGGTAAGTAACAACAACCTTACTTACGGGTTGGTGGCGCTTTTGCTCCGGACATTAGGATTAGCGAGTGCTTGGATTGCCGGAGATGGCGCAGCCTACATACTAGCCATTCGATCAGCTGGAGCTCAAAAATGCAAGAGGTTTGACCGTTGACCTACTGTCTTGTCCTAACTATCAGCTGAGATCATTGAAGCAGTCATGCTATGCAAGGTATGGGATGGGGCTTACCTCCTAGATATCCGGGTCAGTCAAAGCCTGATGCAAGTTGCACTATCAAATATGCATTACTCGTTGTGCCCTCACTGCGCTCGAAGGGACTTGGAGGTTCGCCGCTCCGCTGCCATGTTTTGCTACAGGAATATGCAGAGTGTCGGAAATGTTTCTCGAGACAAATTGCAAGGTGTTCGTGGGTAGGCGTGCATTGCTCTCGAGCTGACCAGGACAACAGTATCGAGGGTCCGCGCATTTGTCCTTTATCTTCTCAAGTGCTTCCAGTAATACATTAGCTTGGATACGTCGATACTCCGGCAGGATTGTATTGTGAACACCAGGCAGAGCAGGCACGAGGACTCTGTCTTTGACGAGCATCAAGAGATCGCGGATAGCGCTTGGCGATCGACACGCGGGATTGGTTGCGAGTATTATATCCATGACTTGTGCCACAGAAGAGTTTACCTTCGCGTGCGGCTCCTCGCCCCCTGGAAGTCTGGACCAGAAAAGTGTTGCATCCTTCTCGGCGGGAAGGCGCCAGAGATCGTCCAGTCCTTGGTGGCCGTAGAGTAGCCAAACGACAAACTCTAACAAAATGCATCCGAAGGACCAGATATCGTAGAGTCTGGATCTTGGCGAATTGGGTTTGGTCATCGCTTCAGGTGGTTCATAGTTCAGTGTCCCAAATTTTGTAATTGAAGCTTCCCTCCGAAGTTCGGTCGCCTTAGCGTGTCGCTTCGCCAATCCAAGATCCGAAATGCGAAGGGTTCCGACCAGCTCATCCGCCTTCACGAAGCGAAGGATGTTTTCTGGCTTCAAATCTCCGTGTCGCCAATTCGAATTTCCGGCCGGGACACCTGTGTCCGCTGCGGGATTGACTTCCCCATTGACACCAATGACGAGTGGAGGAGATAGGGTATGGGTAGAGGATGACCGTGAGACGCCGGGTGACGGAGTGCCCATGTAATTGCCATTGTGCATGAGGTCGATAGCGCTTGCGAGACCGCACAACTGCGTAACGACCTCAGAGACAAGTTGTGCCCTAACGGAAGGCTTTAGTTCCTGCTCCCAGAAGTTCTTCAGATCGCCGCCGTTCGCCCACTCAGACAGTATGATGTATTGTCTGCCAAGAACCACAGTTGCTACCCTGCGTATGAGATGGGGGTGGTCCCGCTCGCTCAGTTCGCGGAGGTTCTTCGCTTCCGTTTTCCACGCGTGTTGCGCGGACAATCCTTGGGGATCGTTCACGTAGACATTCTTGAACGTTTTGATCGCTACATGACGAGGGCTGCCGCGCTGTGTACCACCGAATTAGCAGCTGTCGATGTTCAACCGACTACTTGACTCACTCGTTCGGACGCTCTTGCATGATCTGGGTTCAGCTCGCCTTCTCTGACATCGCCAAAAGACCCTTCACCATGACCGTCACGTAACTTAATCGGCAAGACACTCTGTTCGTCCAGAACGTAGTCGAATTCGCCGATCTTGAACTCGGGCGCAAGGAATTTCCACTGGTCGGCGTAGAAATGTTCCCAACCACAAAAATCCCACTCCACTAGGGTTTCCCGTGGGACCTCATGAGGACAAAATAATGTTTGGTCGTGCATACAGGTACACTGCTCAGTGTACCTCGGAAGCGGAAGCTGGTCGTCCGTTAAGTGCCTGTCCTTGAAGGTTTGCAATGCAGACTCGAGCTTGATTTCCCCGGGAAGACATTTGCTGTACAACAGAATCGCGAAAAGCTTCTGGGCGCTATTCCAGATGAAGTCCAGGAGCTCTTGTCGAGCATCTGGTAGACATTGCTTGATCGTAGCTAGTGTTATTCGTTTCTCGAAACAGCTTCGGGGTACGTATTGTCGCGACTCGGGGTAACCAAAGACAAGTTGTTTTGCGAGGTAACTGCGGAGCTCACGCCCAGCTTTCTCAGCGTCGGCGCGGGCATCCATTCTGGAATCGCTTGAGCACAGTCAAGGAAAGAGCAAAGGGATAGAACGTTGAAAAGAAAGGGCCTCGTGTGCAGCTGAGCGGCTTCGCGCGTCTTCTTGTATTGGTTTGCGAGTCGAGATACCGAGGGGTTTGAGCTGCGAAGGCTGGAGGCTGATCTATCAGCCTTGAGTCCGTACGCTTACCATCTACAGTAGCCCAGCGCAGGCGCTATCTTCGATACTGAGATGCTCTCATGGTGAGTAAGAAGTAGACACGTCAGAGCCTATCGCGGTACACCTTTAGCGATGGTACTTGAGACCATTTACTCGATGAGCCGAGTCCGCCGTCCAGAAAGCTGCAGTCGAAGAGCGAAACGCCACACGGGGTGTTAGGCTGGTCACAGGACAACGTTCTCGCCAAGTGAGGTCCTGAACGGGTTTTCCGTATAAAGTTCCGCTAGCTTGCTGTCTTGCCGGTGTACTGGCTCTTGCATTCCACGTATAAAACTGACAGTTTCGTGCGGTGTTGAGTGGTATGCGGCAACATGTGCCAGGGCATACTTCCTTTGTGAGAGAAGTTGACATGTTGTCCGGCCTAGTGCTTGCAGTGACTTGTATGCACGTCGCGTACGCAGGATCTAGACGCGTCGCTAGCCAGCGAAACCGGTGTAGACTTACGCCCCCCTGGTGGAGAGAAAGAGGCGACCACTTCGTACTGCGGTCTCTATTGGTGCGCGTTCTCATTGAGTGGTGTGCGGAATATCAATCTTGCTGCACGCACGGCACACCACACCACCCTCATCTCGATGGTCTGATGTGTTCTCCGGATGGAAAGAGGCCAAGGGCGCGGTCGTCTGGGAACCGGGACTGTACTGTAGTAAAGTGCGGCAAGTCGTTTGCTGCATGATCTCTGCAACAGCAAGCCTCGTGATGGCATACCAGCTTGCGCATCACTGCATGAACCACTGCAAGTAAGGGAATCAGTGCGGTGCCTTTGCCTGCTATGTACTGTCAGAAGATCGGTGGATGCGTCTCGAATGATCGACTGATTGTACATCTCGGGTATGGATTGCGGCAAGCGCACGCTCTCATTGGTTGAGACTTATAGGGTTGGAGTTGGGGTTCTTCTACATCAACTCGACATCGTCTTGCAAAATCAACAACATTTCAATTGAGACCCTGCAAGATCCAGACTTTTTCATTACTCGGTCAATCCGTGATTGGTCATGGGTAAATGTATTCGTAGAGCTTGACCCGCATAGAAATGCCGTGATGAAAGCGGGTAATCGATTGTCAAAAAGGATCTCTGATTGGGATGGCTCGCAGGTGATTAACCAATTCGCTAGAAAACGACCTCGTCACATCAACCAGGCTCTCGGAGTTTTTGAGACTAACATGCATTGACATGAGTACTCCCAGAAAAGATTACTAGGTTCCCTGCAGACCAAGTGAAAAAAAAGAGCTCATTCCTCTCCACATGTGGCAATGGTGAAATCGCGAGAGCCCAAACGCAAATACTGCGCCCGTCCCAAGCTCTTCGACAGCGACTCACACACTGGCCCGCCATTGCCTTTGCACTGTTGCCGAAGGCCATCTGACGGACACCGAAGGCGCGCGATCCGTCGAGCGCGAAACACAGTCGAGCTCAAGTATAACGTTTTGCAGCGAGGGCTCGGTAGGATCTCCACGCCACCGCTTTACTTCGTGCTCTGCGCCGTTGACCTGCCCGTTGCTGTTGCTGACACCGACAATCACCGATCCTAAGTCGGCAAAGTCGAAAGCGGTGCTCGTGTCGAACAGTTTGGTGTAGAGACTGACGGCGATGACGGCTACGAGCACGATTGCGTTCGTCAGGAAGATGGCTAGGGCGTAGCTGGGAGGATGAGGGTTGTTAGCGGTCGGCTTCCGAAGGTGAGAGACAGAGAGAGAGAGACAGAGTGTGTGTGTATGGTATGAGTCCTGATGTCGATATGAAGGGAAACAACAAGACGTCGAGAAGGCCACGGAGAAGAGCTGCTACACTTACCTGGAGGTGCCGATCCGTAAGCTTTCTATATGGAAGGTCGTTTCGACTTTCGCGAGGCTACTGCTAGCAAAGGATGCCGTGGCAAGGCTGACTAGAATGTTGTCTAGTGCAGCCTCCAACGATTGCTCTATCGCTGGTAGTGCAGCAGCTTGCTTGGCTGTTTTGAGGTCGAATGGAGTCTTGTGTCAACGCCGAAGTCAGTGTATGGCCATACCAGCGGGGCTCCGATGCCATGGAGCAACGCGTCGAAGCGCAAGTATAGCTATAGGAAAGCGGATGTGTGAACATACCTCTCCAAAAGTATTCTGCATGTTGCTTCCAAAGGCATCACCAACAATAGATCTGTATAATGTCGTCGACACTATGGACATGTCCATTAGGGCTTTCAGTGCCCATTCGCGAAGCTCACCTCGTGGCTCCGGGTCGTAGAACGGGGTTTCACCAATTGCCTTGGAAACGAGGACTGTCCGATTCGCCACTGAAACGCTGACGTTGAAGATTGTTGGAGTGAAATCGACTTCGCATTGTACCTAAACAAGAGCGTTGCTATTAGTCTCCCGTCACCAGAGCGTACGTGGCTTGATGAGGGATTGACGCACCTGATTGAGGACGAGGTTGCTAGACCCAGCAGCGAAAACAACTTGATAAGGGGGGGTTCCATTTCGGAAGCCACAACAGCCACCAGCAGACAGTGAGACTACGTCGTTGGCATCGTCGCCCCACGCAACTTGCACGTACCAATTTAAGAAATTGAAAACACTGTCAGGTGTACGGTCCTCGTTTGGTCTTCTGCCGCTGACGTGATAAAAATTGGGATCGATGGGCGAAAGATGCGTGATGGTCTCCTCGATTGTCCAATCAGATGTGTCGTTGTACTCGCACGAAACACCTGTGTAGTAGCCCAGCTCCAGGAAGTCGTAGCTGCGTATTCCAGGTATCAACGGGAGATCCTGTAAGCCTACGGCTGCGCCGACGCCAAAGGATCGATTGACGTAGGCGAAACCGGAGTTGTCGGGCTTTGCGTTATTTCGCGCCACCTTGGATGGCATGCTCGCAGTAGCGATGGAGTCTAGTATGCGACCAGGCTGTCTCCAGCCGGGACAGTTTGTGTAAAATGTATCAACTAGCCAGTGGTCCGTACAGGGTAAATTGATGACGTTTCCTGGAAAATGTGGAAGAACCTCATACGAGCCGGTGCCAGTCTTCGTTATTTCAATAGAGTCCAAGACCGACGTTTGCACAAAAGACGGCGTCAGCGCACCTGTCCAGAGCCAGCTTGGAACCAGTCCAATGACGAGAATCATTCCAGTCAGCAGAAACAAGTTCGGAGGCAAGGAAGTATCCATAGTCCTTCTCGAGAGTGAAACGTATACACGAAACGATTTGAGCGAAGTCTGGTTTTTCGCCAAGAAGATACGCATTGCCAGATTGAAAGCTGAACAGGCTGCGAACGTCCCGAGAAAGGCAAGAGAGGGAGCCATGATACTGATGACGACCTGGACGGAGCTGCGATAGTTTGAAGCCAAGGAGTAGAGCAGCGAGTCTTCCATGAACGTCTTGCCCGACCAGTGCAGAATGGCCGGGACCGAACTCAGCGCTGTCACTAACGCAGCGACTATCATTGGGGTCAATCTTTGCCAAGGACGCACTCTCGCTCGTGTATGGCGAGGTGGCGACGGTACGGTCGCGCCTTGTTGATCCAGTAGAGGGAGCTCATGGCATTCGTATGGGCACTGTGGTTGTCTCTGCATGGATGCTGAGTTGTGATGGACCGTTTTGAACCGTTGTCGCTGGACAGATCAACGGAATTGTCGTTAGTAGGGTTTGAGTTTGAGTGCAATTTAGCTACCTGGGTTATGATGGGGACGGGGTGGCCCGAGGAAGAGTGGGAAGGCTGAGAGGGGTCAACATATGTATTCGGGATCGGCGTGAACGAACGGGCAGAAATATTGGTGGCGCCTGCAGATGCGAGGCTGAGTTGCGAGGTAACAGATGCGAGGCTGAGTTGCGAGGTAACAGATGCAAGGCTGAGTTGCGAGGTAACAGATGCAAGGCTGAGTTGCGAGATAACAGATGCAAGGCTGAGTTGCGAGGTAACAGATGCAAAGCTGAGTTAGATGAAAATCAGTCCACCTTGTTCGCTCTGCTCTAGCAGAGACTCATCAATCGCATGATGTTCATGGGAGTGCGCATAGATGTGCGTGCGCCCAGGTTCTGCAGGCGTAATCGAACATTACTGTACATAAGGTGGGCAGTCTGTACCAGTGGATGTATGAATGACCGCCCAAATACCTTTGACTGGAAATGCAGCCTGGTCTTATCGCCGGTTGCCGCCAACGGAGAGCCTTTGCATAAAGTCACATTCAGTGACGGACTTCCAACAATCGACTCGCACCGATCCAGTGCACGAAGCTACGAAGGATCCGGTATCTCTACGTGGTGGGCTAGAAGTGAGAGCTTTGGAAGCTGTATTGCATGCGTGTATGCTGCGAGGTTCACGCACCTTTCTACTAACAGGTATGTAGGTAGTCGAAAACCGCCTACGGAATCAGATCAGCGCGACTGTCGGCCTTCCATCCAGATCTGTCGGCTGCAGCGTGAACGCTCTGCACTTCCTGTCGATAGGTTGCCTCAGTATACTTAGTTGAAGGCCCGATAGCGCATTGTTGAGGCCATGCCGTATTGCACTGGCTACTGCTTACTCGGCGTCCCCGCCCGACTACTCTCCGCGCCACCCGCCTTCTTCGCCAAACTAGCAAAATACTTCTCCAAGTCCTCGCTAGGGAAATCGCTCTTCCCACTCGTCGGCGTCGCAACCTCCCCTCTATCCTCCCTCCTCGGCTGCCTCGGAGTCCCAGCTCTGGGCGAGCCCGACACAGCGCCGTCCGTAGCCTGCTGTTGCTGCTGCTGCTGCTGCTGAGTCGGCTGCAGTGGTTGCGCAGGCCTCTTCAACCTTTCAATCGCAGCCTCCGCGGAAACAGTGTTGTAGCTCACGCCCCCGACGTTGAAGCTCACGTCGCCGAGTTCGTTGAGGGCGCCGGTCGACTCGCCGCTCGGCATCCCGACTCCTCGCCCGGAGGCCGTGCCTGCGGGGGTGCGGTGGACTTCGCCGCGTTCGCGGTCGCGGGCGATGAGGTTGTCGAGTTCCGTGCGCATTTCTTTGAGGAAGTCCTGCTCGCTGCGCGTCGTGACTGTGATGGTGGGGGGTTTGGGGCGTTTGTGGGCGTTGGGGTCTTGGATTTGGGTTTCGTAGGAGCGGATGGCTGAGGGCGTGGAATCGGACGGCGAATCGCTGGAAGGTATGTCGTTCTCGCCTTCGATGGGGGACACGGCGGATGCGTAGATTTCTTCGCCTGCTGCGCCGCTGGCTGCGTTGGTATCTTCTGTGGGTGTTGGCTCGTCTGAGTTAGGTTGGGTTGCTGATGAGAATGCGATCACGGGGTGTGACAAGTCTTGTTGCCATGCTGCGAGCACTTCTTCGGGGGAGAAGTCTTCCGATAGTAGTCTGATCTTGCCTGCGCTGTCCCAGCCTTGCGGGACGACGATGTTCATTCGATCGACGACGTTGTGTCTGGGAAGCAGATCTTCCGCCTTTGCTGGCGCACCGCCCGCGGTGGCTTTGGGACCTAGTGTGGCAAGGTCGAGGTCGAGCGATTGATACAACGTCTTCTGAGCTTCCGTCAGGTTCGAGCCAGGCTGCTGTGGAGGAGTCGAACTTGAAGTGAACAGCAGCGAAGTCAGAGGGTGCAACGGCAGTAATGATGTACGCAAGGCCTGTGCGACGAAATCAAAGGTCTCTTCCTGCCAGCCGTCGCGTTCTAGATCCTGTTGTGCCTCGACGTGCTGCACGACAAGGCTGATGGCGAGTTTCGACTCTTTCAACAATTCCATAATGTCTTCCTCGGGCCTAGCGTTCGGTTCAACAGCTTTCGCCAGCAGCTGCAACCACTCCCTCAGTTTCGAGAGAAAAGTCCAAGGTTCCCTCCATGAAAGCAGAATTGCAACAGCCGGTCGTCGTCCTTCTTCTTTGACGATTTCCGCTCCCAGCATATCCTGGTCATCTTCATCTTGTTCCTCAGACGCCTCCTCGGCTCTGGGTGCCAGTAGCCTCCTCAATACAGGCTCGTACGCTGCCTCGGGTTCCGCAATGGTATGCGCCTCGAGCTTTGCCGCCTCTTCTGCTTCCTGTCCAAAGCTCGCTCCACCAGTCCCTACTTGTGGCGACGAGTATAATGACATGTGACCATAGCCGTAGGCATATCGGTTCGAGAGGTTGAGCTGGCCCTTTGATTTCTGGTCCCTTTGGTCACGGTTCCTGCTGGGAGGTGAAGGCGGAGGTGGGCGAGCGATTGATGTGAGGAAGCGTCTCTGATCGTCTGGCGAGCCGCCACATACTACTATCTGGCGATGCGCGACAGCATTGTTGCGGTTCCGGGCTTGAGCTTGTCGGGTTTGGCGGAGCAGGGAGGTCCAGATGTCGGTTCGCTTCTCTTTGCGCTTCGAGGGTCGGTCGGTGTGTCGTTTACTGGGAGTCGCTATGTGCGAAGAGCCGGGCTGTGAGAATGTCGTTGCCATTCTTATCTTTGGTTCATTTGCTCTCAACGGAGTGTTGATTTCAATGTTTCTCGACTGTTGATTTACATAGCTAAAGTCGCGTAGTCGCAATCAGGGGACGCGGCCAAAGTCCGAGGCAGCTCCGGCGCCGCAAATTGTAGGAGACCGAGAGACAACGACGACATTGAATGAACATCGCATAGAGATATCTAACCACATCACACCGCAAACATGGTCCTCAAACTCCGCCTCGCTCGCCCTGCAACACCCGGCGGTAGCCGTAGACACGCTCCTCGCTACAACATCGTCCTCGCACACGCCCGGTAAGCCGCATCGCAAACCAATCTTCAATACCCGCGATTAGTCCAATCGGACAAGTGCTAATCGAACGCCAACAGCACCGCGCGCGACTCCAAACCCCTCGAAGTCCTCGGAACCTACAATCCCATTCCCCAAACCCCCGTCGGCGCAGCGCCCGGCGACCGCCAGCAGAAAGACATCAAGCTCGATGTGAGCAGGGCAAAGTACTGGTTGGGAGTCGGCGCACAACCCAGCGATACCGTTTGGAGGTTATTGGCAATGGTAAGGCAGAAGGATCATCATCTGTAGCGGATATGCTTGCATGCAGTTATACAGGAAACGCTAACGCAGGATTGGATAGATTGGCCTCCTGGAACCCAAATACCTCCCCTCAGGCGAACAGACCGAGAACGCCCTCAAGGCTGTGAGGTTCCCTACACACGAGCAGAAACCGGGGAGGGGGGTTACGGATGCGGTTCGCGCGCATGTGAAGCCTCAAGGACAGTTGCCTGCGGCTGATGTTGCTGAGGGGGCGACGAAGGGTGCGGTTGCTGGGACTACTAGCCCGCAAGACCCGAATGCTG
>Ga0265797_10003135_pt1 | contig 26837 bp, 25 predicted proteins | sample P2T30metagenome_FD_192433 | JGI IMG/M metagenome (GOLD analysis project Ga0265797, IMG submission 192433) | Plant litter microbial communities from East Loma Ridge, Irvine, California - P2 T30 | ecosystem: Environmental > Terrestrial > Plant litter > Unclassified | place: USA: California... | reverse complement strand
CCCTAAACAGCAAGCGTGTCCTCGATCGCGACGCTCTGATGGAAGCCCTGAAACAGAACGGCATAGAGCTTGAAAAGCGCATGTCTTCCATGATCCAGGCCGGCACCGCTGAAGCGGTCAGCGCTGCTCGCACGATCGCTGCGCAAGTCGCAAGAGAAATCGCCGAAAACACCCCATCTGACCTACGGGCTCAACTCAGCGTCCTCGTCAAATCGAACATCCTGCAAAACACCTACGACGCAATGCACTCGATCAACTGGTTCTCTCCGAAGATGGGCGCTGTCATCGTCCCACGCCAGACCTCTCCGACCGCCAAGTTGCCCTACGAGGTAGCTAATCGTGGATGGTTTGCCAGTTCAATCAAACGTTTTGCTGCTCCACCCGTCGCGGCATTGATGCCGTGGGAAGAGACCGGCGACTGCTGGTGCGCTGCGAAGACAGAAGCAATGGGCAAATTACAGTTGACGGTCATCACCGAACGTAAGATCATGCCACACCAGCTGATCATCGAGCACATCCCCAGCGATGCCCAACTCGACAGACACTGCGCTCCCAAAAAATTCCAGCTGTGGGCTGAGATGTACGACAAGGACGAAATCGAGGACTTGAAGGACAAGATCCATCGATTTCACAGCCAATACCACGGCTGCTCCGACGAGAGCTCGCCGCCCAGCGAAAGCTCGATCTGCATTGCCGAAGGTACATACAACCGCGACGCCGAGAACTGGGTGCAATCCTACAGAATGCTCTTCTACACTCACTTCGAGGAGGCGAAAGTGGAAACTGGCAAATTCTACTTCCGCGTCACCGAGAATTGGGGCTCTTCTCAAACCTGCGTCTACCGACTCCGCCTGACTGCACACGACACCAACCTGAAAAACGATCTTTGGGACAGCCAACACCAACAGGACACTGCGTTCATTCTGAAGAATTGATAACGAAGCGATGGATTTTTCTTTCTTTTGGCGTTTGGGCGCGAAGCTCGTGGAATGGACATGAACTGTCCTTGGATGATACCCCTGCATAAGCGAGCGAAAAAATCGGGTTTCTTTTTTGAGCATTGCATGGTTTTGAAGAACAGTCGAAGGGACATACCGACTTGGGAGAATTCTCACCTCATTTTGAGTGGGAAACAGTGTCACAGTCATCATTCGGCTCACTGACAGAATTTTAATGCGACGGCGATTCAAAACTCAGGGCTTTCGCAAGCATGGCTTTGATGGATTGAGTAAACCTTCCGAAGAATCAAAGATCACTTCTGAACCAGACAGTAACGCTTCTCACGTTCCAATGCCTTTTTCATTTTCGTGTAAACGTCTATCATGTCTACCAGTAGAGCCTCCATAATGTCATCTAAACTCACACTGTAGGAGTCTATTTAGCAGCACCGTTGGCCTGCACGGGCGCAACGCCAGCCTTGCCATCCTTGTAGTCCTGGAAGCCTTGCTTCGCCGCTTCGTCGACGGTACGCTCGCCAGCGACGATCTGCTTGACGGTGGCGAGAATGCTGCTCCAGTCTTCGAAGACGGTGAAAGGCACGTTTTCGCGGGCGCAGTAGGTGATGAGATCTGTTGGGAGGGTGTCAGTAAAACGTTGCGTAAACTGTAGGGGGATGGGATTGCTTACCGTGACCCTTCTTGGCGAAAAGAAGATCAGTCTCGCGTGCGGCGGAAAGGTCAGAGACACCGTCGCCGGCGTAGAAGAGAGTCGGGCGCTTGTCGGCGGGCAGCTGGGCGTAGGGGCGGAGAGTGAGGGACTTGTCATGGCCGAAACCGCTGTAGAGAAGAAAAAAAGCAAGTCAGCAAAAAAAGTCCCACAGCCTCAAAAGGCACAGCAAGCAGCAATAAACTCGCCTCTCATCATGGTACTCAATCCTCCAACCGCCCTCCTCATCAATCTTCTTATCGCCACGGGGCACAGCCTCGTTGCAAATAATATCGATCTTGTCGCAGTCCGGGCCGACGAGCTTCTGCAGAATGCCGCGGATGACGGGTGTCATGCCGGAAGAGACGACGACGGTGGGGATGTTATGCGCCAGCGCCCACTGGAAGTACTCGTTGAAGTGCGGGTCGAGGGTGATGTTCTCGACGAGGTAGTCGACGCACTCTGGGAAGGGGCGGGTGATGGAGTCCATCATTTCGCGGAATGAGTCCCTGGAGGAGGAGGATGGGTTAATACCTATCATTTGGGATTTGGGTGTCTTTGTTGGATGGGTTGTGGTTTACCTGAAGGTCTTCTTGCCTTCGAGGACATCTTTGTTGCCCTGCTTGCGCAACTCGGCACCGAAGCCGATGTTGTCGGTCTGTTCTCGTTGGTCAATTATATTTTCGTCATTTCAAAGTGGACAATATGGCAGCAACCCACCATGAAATCATTGCTGTCCTTCAATGTGATAGTACCATCAAAATCAGTGAAGAAGATGAACTTAGGGTCCTTGAAAGGGAACCTGAGTGCCTTGAGGTCGATGGCGGCCATGGTGAGTGATTTGAGAGAAATATGAGTGTATGGTGTATGTGTTCTAACGGTCAAGTAAAATGTATGTCTATCTTTACGAGAAAAAAGAAAAGGAGATGTCTCTGTGACTCTGTATACCACACTTCAGAACCCCCACGTGGCGGGACCAAAAAGTTGAACGCTCGCCCTCGGACGTGAGGCTCTGCCTCGCTGACGTCTGTCTCAACGGATAATCCTCCGATTAATGCAGGGACAAGAACAGAACATCCGAACATCTTGGCGTGCCGTCTCCGCAAGTCGGCTCGAGCTCGAGCTTCTGCTGGCTGTTGGCTTGTCTCTGCTTCCAGTTAAGCCGAGGGTGCTTGCTTTGCTTTGATCTGTTCATTTGTCTGTACCTGCATTTTGTCTCTTTTCACTTCCCTTCTACTACTGTCTGGAGCATGAACCCAGCGGCGCGATATGGCGCGTTCCTGGCGAAGAATGTACAGAAGCCTCTGTTCACAGCGCTGACTGGGTCGCCGACAAGTACTGCTGTAAGAATAGGCGGATCATGTCAATCGACGTTCAAGAAGGACCAGACCAGCAGAAGATTGTATGCGCAATGGACACTTCGACAAAGCGCGCTGGGAAGGACATTTTCGACTTCTGCTAGGCAATGGGACGCTGGCAACAAAGATGCGAAAGAGCAGCCTTCGTCATCTGAGACCATTCACCTCCAACCACCACCAAGCGAGGAGAAGCCAGTACTTCCGGAACAACATGAGCCTATCGCACAACAGACTCAACCGGAACAACATGAACCTGTCGCATACCAGACTCAGCCAGAGCAAGATGCGACACCTACATCTACAGAACCCACAAGCGAACCTCTGCCACGCCGTGCTGCCGCCGATGAACCACTCTCAACTCCAGCCTCCCGCTCCGACTCCCTCCCCTCAGCCTTCGCCCACCGCCGAACCGAGATCTCCCGCCGCATGTCCCACCTGATGGACAACTTCCTCACCAAAGCCACCGCCGCCTCCCAGCAAATCAACACCTACACCGGCACCGACTTCAGCGGCATCGAAGCGCTGCGAACCGAGATCGTCAATCAGGAAAAGCAGGTCAAATTAAGGCACGCAGCAGTGAACACGCAAAAGGACAAGCACATGGAAGCACACGTCAAACAAGCAAGCAGCCAGAAAGAAATCGTCAGTCTGCTGGAAAGGAAAAGCAGCTGGTCACCCAGCGATCTAGAACGGTACATGACGCTTGTGCGCTCGGAGCATCTAGACGAGCAGGCTGTTCAGAAAGCCAAAGAGGACTTGGCAGAGGCAGAGCGGGATCTTGAGGACGGAAGAGCTATGCTGGAGAAGCTGGAGCGCAAGCAATACCACGAAGAACAAATCTGGAGCGACACGATCCGAAGGAACAGTACTTGGGTCACTATTGGTCTTATGGGAGTGAACATTTTCCTGCTGTTGGCGCAGATCATCTTCTTTGAGCCTTATCGGAGGAGAAAGATCGTGAGAGAGATGAAGGCGGCTTTGGATGAAAGAAGCATGGTTGTCCCGGGCCTTGTTCAGGCCAATGCTGCGCCTGAGGTCGTTGCGCCTGAGGTTGTAGCGCAGGCTGATCCTGTGGAACAGCCTAAGGAAGTGCCTGCTGAGGTAGTCGAGACCGAAGCAAAGGTCGAGCCGGTGGTTCTGGTGGAGGAGCCGGCGGACACGATGACGCCAGTGGAAGCAGTCCCAGAGACTGTCGAAGCGACGCCTGCGATCGCCGACGAAGCCGTACTGAATGGCAACATCGCACCCAGCGACATTGCCACAGAGTCGATCTGGAAGCAGCTCGAGCAAGCCAAATCCTGGGAACAGCGGCTTGAAATCTCAAAAGCAGCCGTCCTCGACCTGTTCAGCGACCGCCACGTCCAGCTCAAGCAAGTCGACGTGACAACCATCGCACTGCAAAGCGCCGCGAGCGGCATCGCCACAATGGGCCTGCTGTTCCTCCTCTTACGACCCAACTAAATGTAGCCATATTAAAATTAACCTGTAGAAATAAAACCATCGCGCCGACCTCACAAGCATGAGAGAGCGACGCAACCCTTCCTATTCACTGAAACTCCCCAAACTCGCCATCGTCAAAGCCCAGCTCCGCCGCAGACTTCCCACTCGCAACATCTCCCGAACCCTGCTGCGAGAACCCACCAGACGGCGCAGCCGCCGCCGGCGGAGGCGCAATAGAAAATAACGCCTTTCCCTCATCCCTCTCAACCTTCCTCTCCCCATCACCACCCTGTTCTCTCCTTCCCTTCCCCCCAACCTGAATATGAATCTTCTCGCCCTCTTTCAAACTGAAATCCCTCAACACATCGCTCGCCATCTCAGCCTTCGGCTTCTCCCACCCAAGCACTTTCCGCGCCTCCCGCAATGCAATCCCAAAATCAAAAGCATCGCTGCGATCCTCAAACCCCAGTCCCAGTGTAGCTTTCATCCCGCCCTCGCCCACAACCCTCACGGCGAAAAACCGCGAAGAGTCCAGCGCGGGTTGTACTACGGCTTCGGAAGTGTATGGGCTTGCGGCGAAGAGCTCGCCTGATTTGGGGTCTTCGAGGTTGATTGTTACGGTGAGGGTGTCGTGGTTGGAGAGCTCGAAGATGCGCATGCGGGCTGTGAAGATTTGTTGCGCGGTGGGTTTTGGTGGTGCGGTCCAGGGGCCGGCGTTGAAGCCACGGGTTGAGGTTAAGGGTGGGATGGCGTAGATGTGGACGGAGGGGGTGGTGAAGAGGAGACGTTGCATTGGGTCGGCCATTGTTTGGCGGGAGTTTTGTGTGGATGGATGTGGTTGTATGGTTATGCGAGATATGCTGGTCGCTTATGTCCGGATTTGGAAGGCGCGGGTTGTAAGTGAATGCATATGGTATATCTATACCTTACCTTACCTTAGCGAGGGGGAATAGCCTCAAAGCTCAAGCCACCTGCAGGAAGCAAGCAAGCAAGATCGAGGACCCTCTTTTTCCTACGATCGTCAGACAAAGTCGTGCCCCGCAGCAAATGGATTTTGGTCCTCTCAGAAATTGTTATCAGATCCTCGAACTTTGGTGGTGATTCAGGCCCGCTACAACACCAACAACCAAACCGCCTCACAACCTCACACTCACTGGCACACACATACCTACACGCCTACAATCGACACCACAACCCAAAATGTCCATCTTCGCCACCCCCCTCCCCACCGACCCAACGGTCCTCGCCCTCCGCAACATCGTCACCTCCGAATCCTCTCCCCTCGCAGCCCGCTTCCGCGCACTCTTCTCCCTCAAGCACCTCGCCGCCCTCTCGCCGCCCACAGACCAATCCGTCCCCGCCCTCGAAGCGATCGCCGCGGCTCTCGTATCCCCCTCCGCGCTCTTGAAGCACGAGCTCGCGTACTGCCTGGGCCAGAGCGGCAAGCCCGAAGCGGTGCGGTTCTTGGAGGCTTGTGTTGAGGATCGCGAGGAGGATGATATGTGCAGGCATGAGGCGGCGGAGGCGCTTGGTGCGCTTGGGTTTGATGGCAGTTTGGGACTTTTGAGGGCTAGGAGGGATGATGAGGGGGAGGTGCAGGTTGTGAGGGAGACGGCGGAGTTGGCGGTTGAGAGGATTGAGTGGGCTGCTAGCGAGGCTGGGAAGGCGGAGAAGTTGAGGGCTAGGTATGTGATTTATGTCTATGAGGTGGATTGGGGAGAGAATGAATATATGGCAGAACTGACTTGCATGATAGTGACTTCGCATCCATCGACCCTGCGCCTCCGCTTGCAGAGACCGCAGAGACACCCTCGATCCCGGAGTTCGAGAAGACTCTCCTCGACACATCTCTCCCATTGTTCCAGCGCTACAGAGCAATGTTCGCCCTCCGCGATCTTGCTTCACCTCCCGACCTCCCAACCGCCGTCCCAGCCGTGCACGCTCTCGCACGCGGCATGTACGACCCATCCGCCCTTTTCCGCCACGAGATTGCATTTGTCTTCGGCCAGCTATGCCACCCTGCATCAGTTCCCAGCCTGATCGAGACCCTCAGCAACACCAAGGAGGAGAGCATGGTGCGCCACGAAGCCGCCGAGGCGCTGGGCAGCTTGGGCGAGGAGGAGGGTGTCGAGGATGTGCTGAAGGAATTCCTCAACGACCCCGAGCAGGTTGTCAAGGACAGCATTGTCGTCGCGCTAGACATGGCCGAGTTTGAGCGCAACGGTGAGCTGCAATACGCCAGCATCCCGGTTACCGAGACTGCTGCTGCGGCCGCGTGAAAGGCAGGCTCCCTCGTCTTGCATGATCAGGATAGTAAAAAGGCGTTGGTCGGCGTTTTATGGGTTCGCAGCGCAAGCGCGAAGTAGAGGGGTGTTTTCATCAATTCATGACATTAGATCTCAACCAACAAAACAAAATCTTAAAAGATCCTCCCAAGCATATAGTAGTAACAGTCGCAGTTTTTCTCCGCTCAGTTGTTCTCGTTCCACTTGTGCGAGCACTTCGGACAAGTATAGAAGACCGTGCTACCTTCGTCGGCGGATCGCAATTGCTGGGTGTAGTAGCGTGTCTGAGGGTTGCCGCACTTCTCACATGGGTGGTCGATGATGGCGTCGGTCTGGATGTCGCCCTCGTCGTACTCTTGCACGTCGGAGCGTAGGCGTGTGCGGAGGGATGAGGGGAAGGCGGTGGGCTTGGAGGCTGTGGAGATGGTTTTGCTGGATGTGTCTGTGAAAGTGATATTAGTTGTTTGGTCAGACTGATCGGGATATTTTGGATATGCATACCCTTGTTTTGCGCGCCGCAGACTTCGCAGGTCAGGAATGTTTTGCGGCTGGTATTTGTTTCCAAGAGGTTGCCGCAGTCGGTGCAGAAGACGAGGGATCCAATGGCGGCCATTTTTGCGGTTTGTATGTTGTCTGATCACGTGCAAAAGTTTTTTTTTGGCTTGTGATTTTGCTTGTGAAGGCGAGTCTTTGCTTTGGCTGGCTTCACCTGGGAAAAATAGCAGCTTCACTTTGCGCGCGCAGAACCTCTAACTTTCTGGGGAAGGCGGCGGGCCGAGCCTAGTGTAGGCAGGCAGCGATCGCCGACGCGAGACGAATGTGAAAGTGAAAGTGATGGATGGAGGACGCGGAGATGAACGCTCGACACATCGACAAACGCCGTGCTGGCCACCACTCGGCTGCCTGCACCCACGCGAATATGCGACACGTACACTAGCCGTCTGTCCCTAGAGCAATCATACCGCTGTACTTAATAAACTTGGTCATCACCGCTATCGAGCCCGCGCCGCCATCAAACGCCGTGGTCAATCCGTTACATCGAATGCGCCGGACAATGCTGTATACGACACACATTCATTGAGGGACTATCAAAGAGGAGAGAGTGAAGAGACGGGACACCGCTGCGATCATGCAGCACTCACACCACGTCAACGGGCATATGCCTCCCACAAATGGCAATGGCAATGGCCCTTCGTCACAAGCCAGTCTCCAAGGCGATTGGCTGCGAACGCCTACAGTAGCAGAGGCTCTTCCCTTCACTCCTTTCAGCTCCATTGTACCATTCAATCCCGGTAAGACATTCCGCGGCCTCTGACATGTGCCGCCGATCAGTCACATGCTGGCACGTTGCGACTGCAGCGAACCTGGCTAATCACACGTGCAGAAGTCATCCCACCACCGCGGGCAACGCCTTATTACAACGCCAACTACGGTCTCGGAGACCATCAACATTCACGCCGTGTCTTGGAGAGATTGAGTGCTGGAGCCACAAGTGCAGAAGACGCTTCCAAGCGCTGTCAACAAACTATAAGAGATGTTCGCAAGCTACTCGATGCGGAGAGCTTGACGAGATACCACTTCAAGAAGTCAAGGCATATACAACCGAGCAACTCTACGAACGGTCACGCTCAGCTCCCATCGCCCGCGCTGAGTGATTTTGCAAAGATGGTGCTGGATACGACGAATGTTCCGTTCCGCTACCTTACTCCGGAGTCACCAGGAGCGCCGCCGGCTGCATCGGTTAATGGAAAGAAGTCGACCAAACCTGCCTCACAAAAGGAATCCTCTACGCCGCAATCAACAGTAAAGACAGAAATCACTCAGCAACATGACTTGCAGCCGCCTGTGGCCTCGCTACCAGAGTTCAACGCCCAACCATCGAGCCAAGTCCTTCAAGCCGTAGTTCCGCGTGCTCTGTCAGCCGCTGAGCTCGCTGGCGTGCAATACATTCCCCACAGCAGTGTACAAACTTCAGGAAGACCCCACGGCATGACCAGCAATGGAGCTCGAACCGTCAGCATTGATCAGCGCCAGAAGGGTGACATTGCGGTCATGGCTCTGCAAAGTCTTCTACACGAGATCTTCTCAGCAGATGACGTCTTCGATGCAGACGCCTCACACCACTCCCGATATCTGACTGTGGTCGACACCGATGACGGTCGTGTCTCTATGCTTCAGCCCGCTGCGCAGGCGACACTTGATGAAGCTATTGTCAATGTCGAGAAATGTGCTCGTCTCGATGGAATCCCTGTTGACGATGTGACGAGGATCCAAAAGTTGAACGAGAGAGCAGTGTCTTCAGCCAGCAACTTGCAGCTTAGCATTGGCAGCGACTGGTCTCCCGACGATGAACAATTCTGGCTGCACAAAGTGGAACAAGCCGGATTCGGACTCCTTGCAGCGCGAACTATGCTCCGTGTTATGAATGCGGGTCGCCAGGAGAAGGAGCTGCAATCTGAAGACCATGTGCGCATTGTCTTGGACTTGCTCAAGACAGTTATTGACACTGCCATCGTCCCAATCGTTGAAGAACGTTCTTTCCTCGGCGAAAAGGTTCGCGGTGGTGACAAACCACAGCAGAATCCGAAATTCGTTTTTGCCACCAACCACCGCACGTCCTTGAAGCCTCTCCTGGGAGGCGTGAACAAATCCTTTCGGCTTCTCGCCAAATTTCTGTCGCGTGTGAATGTTGAGGAGACCGCAATCTCCAGCATCGTCTACATGTGCAAGACTCTCATCTTCGCTGAGAACGCTGCCACAGACAAAGAGTCGGTCTTTGGGACTCAGCCCTTCGAATTGACGCGCAAGTACGCTATGGACGTTCTTGGAAGGATCTTCACGAGATACCCTGGTCAGCGACGATTTGTGATCGATGAGGTACTGACCTCGCTTGAAAAGCTCCCTGCTACCAAGCAGAGTGCTAGGCAATACCGCCTGCAGGAAGGCAAATCAATCCAGCTCGTTTCTGCGCTCCTCATGCGTTTTGTACAGACGAGCGCCATGCAAGACAGCACTGCGCTTCTCCTGCAGAGCAAAGCCGAAGCAGGCTCCGACGAGGACGCAGACGGCTCCGACGTAGACATGTCAGACGCAGACTCCGACAAAGAGGACAGTCGGCGGTTGTCTACTTCCAACAATCGTGGCACGTCGAAAGATCTTGCGGCGGTGATTTCACCTCTGCGCGACGCGGCTCTCAAAAACGCACAATACATAGTGAGCGTTCTCCTTGCACGAGCGTCCAAAACGGCCAAGAACTCCGATGAGCCCTATCGCAAGTTGATGGACATTTTCACCGAAGATTTCCTGACCGTGCTGGGAACAAGCGATTGGCCAGCCGCCGAACTTCTGCTGCGATCAATGTTAAAGAGGATCATCGCCCTTGCTGAGGATCCAAAGCAGCCAGTGCCTGCCAGGAATCTGGGCTTCGAGTTGATGGGCACTATGGGCTCAAGCATCTTGGCTTTACAGCTCCAAGCTCGCAGCGCGTGCAGAAATGTCGATACTGATGAATCGCCTCTTGTCAACGCCATGGTCTCAAGTTACAGGAACGCAGAGGCGAACAACAAGGATGTCGACACACAAGAACTGCTCAGCTTCAACGGCCCGTACAGATTCGTCCTGGAGTATCTGAGTTCGCGCAACAATAACAATGATGCGCAGCTACAGACAGCCATGGGATTCCTGCTCGTACAGTGGGCAGACGAGGTCTGCAATGCTCGTGCTACATCCGTTGATTCTGACAACAGTGATATCTCAGACATGTCGAGGGACCTCAAAGACAAGCTCCGCAACATGATCGTTGATCCGCAGTGGCTGGAAGAAAACTACGAGTTCCAGACGCCATCCACAGCAACAGGCAAATTTGCTTCGCTGCTCGTTACGACCAACCTTGAATTCTGCAAGGGCTTTCCACGTCTGTTCAGCGCTCTGGTCAATGCGCTTACCGACGACCACACCCAAGTCAAAAGTCGCGGTATCAGGAGTATCCTCACGGTTGTGGAGAGGGATCCCGATGCTCTCGCAAGGAACCTTGGGCTGCTCAGCAAGATTGTGGCGAGTATGGAAGACAAATCATCCATGGTCCGCGATGCTGCTTTGGGTCTGATCCAAAAGTTCCTCGCCCTCCGACCTGAGTTGGCGGGCCGCGTACAGCCTTTTATTCAGAAGCGCACGGCAGATCTGACGCCAGGCATTCGCAAAAAGGCTTACAAGGTGTTGAAAGACCTCTACCTTGCGAACGACGGCCCTGTCAAGTCGGGCTTGCAGGTCGACTCACAGCTCGGTGTACGCGCGGGTGTGGCGAACACGCTTATTGAGGGCATGGAAGACACGGACGAAAGTGTCCTTGAGCTTGTCCGCACAATCCTGGAAGAGCTGTGGTTCTCGCCCTTCCATGGACTGTCTTTGCAGGGCGACAACACTGTTCAGACAAAGCTCAAATATCGCCTGCAAGCGCAGTTGCTCACTCGTTGTGTTTCGTACGGCAAGGCGGGAGGGAGAGAAGTGCAAGTTTGCGCGCGCATGGAGTCTCTCGTCCGCGAGGTCCTGACAAAGTCGAAGTCTGCTTCTGACAACGAACGTGTGTGCAAGATCGTTATCGAAGTGCTGTTCGACGGCATCATCGATCCCGCTGACATTCCTGGATCTCCTTCGCCCGATCTCATCCTGATGACGCTCGCAATTTTCGCTAAAGCATGCCCGTCGCTCATGGATGCAGCTCAGCTCGAGCGCTTGGAACCTTACACCAATAACTTGAGCCAACATGATGATCTCGACGTCTATCGCTCGGTGTTGACTATCTTGCGGCACGCTATGCCTCACGTGAGGAACCTCAGTCAGGACGTCTTGAGACAGCTCCAAAATTCTCTGATGAAAAGCGTCACCGGAATGCCTAGGGCTGAACTACCTGCAGTAGCAGCTTGTCTGTGGACAATTACGAGCGAGCTTGGGAATTTAGACCGCATGTCTAATCTGATGGTATCTGCTCTCGGGAGTCTTCAGAAGATTGGTCGCAGCGATCTTACCGCCGACCCTGCGTCCGCCAAGCGTGTTGTGAGACTTATGGGTATCGTTGGCCAGTTTGGCAACGTCTGCGACCTCGAGTCGCAGCTTGCAGCCTTCCAAGAGAAGCTACCTGGGTCAAAGTCCAAAAGCGTAGCTGGGCTGGCTGTTGAAGTTATATATCCATTCACCGTCCCTCAGCAACCGCTCAGTGTACGAGAGGCTGCCATGGATGCCGTTTGTTCCATCGCTCAGCGCTGGCCAAAGATGTTTCTACGCAAGGACGTGGGCGTTGCCTTCAATAAGATCCTGCAAGAAAAGGTTCACTCACTCGAGGAGATCTTTGTGTCCGGTCTCGAGGGATTCTTCGCCTCGTTGACCATGCCGACCGAGTCTCAGCAACAGGAGGCAGCTGCACCAGTGACTGGCAGAGAGCGCTTAGCGAAGACTTACATTGCCACGGAACAAGACGGCGCATCGTCTGAGCTGGCGCAGAAATTCCTCAAGGACATCATCCGCATTGCAGAGTCCTCAGCCGACAGCTTGGCTCTAACGGCGACCAAACTGATTGCTAGTATCCTTCAGCAAGGTCTGCCCCATCCGAAGGAATGCGGTCCTACTCTTGTTGCGCTTGAGACATCGCCAAACGCCATGATTGCTCAAGTGGCTTGGAAAGAACACCGTGTGATGCATCAAAAGCACGAGACCACTATTGAGAAAGAATACGTGCGAGCGATTCAGAGATCTCTCACCTACCAGCAGAACGTCGCTGGAGATCCGTCCGGTTACACGGGCTCTCCTCCGAAGGCAAAACTGCATTACTTCTGGGACGTGCTCAAGGCTGGCAAGCTGAAGGTCAGACAAAAGTTCCTGGCCAACATTGTGCAGAAGTTGGAGTTCGAGCCAGCTAAGTTGGACATCCGCACCAACAATCTTCCCGAGCTGATGCTCGCGCGATACGTCTGCGAGAACCTAGCTTTCCTCGAATATGAACGGACCGACGACCTATTGAAAGTCTTGTTTGCGCTGGAGAAGGTGTTTGCGAGCGTGGGCACCCCTGTGGCCCAGTCGATCGAGAGCGAGATCCTCAAACTCAACATCCCGATCACGGCGGCATCCGATCCGATGGCCATCGGTACCATGCTTCAAGAGACTGCAGATGCTCCCGTCGACCCTACTCGGCTCAAGGCTCTGGCGCTATCTTCACAGATTCTGCTCATCGTCTCCGAAACACGTACTTACATCCTCCGCCTCTGGCTCCTTCAAAAAGTCGCCCGCAACGCCAAAAACGCTGTCAAAGAAAACAGCAAAGCGCCCTCTCGCGCCACCAACGCTCCGGCTCTTACAGATTCCTACATCAGATCTATCGCCACGCTCATGCAGCCTGCTGTCACAGCGGAGGAGCAACGCACTCGCTGCGAGCAATTCGTCGAGGCCATGAATATCGACAGCGAGGCTAAGCTTCCGTCAGACGACGAGGATGAGATGGGTCCTGGAGGTGTAGATGCTAGTGGCAGCGAAGGCAGGAGTGCGACGCCGCCTGGTGGGAAGAGGAAGAGGAAGTCGGGTGGAAGCATGCAGACCACGCCGAGGAAGAGAGGCAGGCCGCGCAAGTCTAGTGTCTCGAAGGTTGCGGATGATGACGATGAGGGGTGGGCTTGATGGCCTCTTTGTGGATGGATTGTTTGCTTGATTGAGTGTGCTGTTTAATTATCTTTAGCGATGGTGTTGGTGGTTGCTTCGAGAAAAGTGAAAGTGATGCCGAATGGCTGTATCGCTCGATTGTTGCTGAGGCTGAGGCCATCAAGCACTCTGAATGTACAATACAATGAGATGCGCTCTAGCGCGAGTAACACAACAAATTACGTCTCTTATTCTACATCTATTGCCTTCTACCTTGTGTTATACTCCTTGTATTTTACTCCATCTTCGGACTATCTTGGCGCACAGACCACCAGAACTCTGAACCTCGACCTTCAAGACTCCCGAACCTACACCAATTGCGCCAGAGCCCATCGCACCACCCTCCCACCACCCACCACCCGCAACAATGGCCTCCAAACTCTTCGCCTCCCTCCTGCGCCTCCCCGCGACGACCCGCAGTGTCTTCGCCGCCCCTACGGTCCTCCCATCCACTGTCCTTCGCTCAATCGCTCCCGCCCAGCGCTCTTTCACCACCACCCCCTCCCTCGCCGCAACCTACAACCAAGTCCTCCGCGGCTGCAGAACCGAGCAGCGCGCCCGCAAACCCACATCGCCCGCGCTCGTCGACAGACCAGAGATGAAAGGCGTGTGTCTGCGCGTGGGCACCACGAAGCCCAAGAAGCCGAACTCGGGCGAGAGGAAAGTTGCTAGGGTTAGATTGAGCAGTGGGAAGGTTATTACGGCTTATATCCCCGGTGAGGGCCACAATGTGCAGCAGCATTCGGTTGTGCTGGTGCGTGGAGGCAGGAGTCAGGATTGTCCTGGTGTGAAGTATCATTTGGTTAGAGGGGCTTTTGATTTGGTGAGTGTGTTTGCTTGACTTGGGTGGAGGGATTTTGAGAGTGGTGGGATGAGTGCTAACTGTGGGTGTGTAGGGTGGTGTTGGCAATCGTGTCACGGCACGCTCAAAGTACGGCACGAAGAAGCCTAAGATTGACGCTTGAGGAGATTCTGAGAGGCGGGCATTGTAAGAGTCTGGGATGAGAGATCACTAAAGTGGCTTCGGGCGGCATGAGGGCATGCCCTGGCTTTTGTTTGAAGAACGAAAGGACCAAAGAATTCAGATGAGCATGGAAGATCATCATGCTGGAAAGAGGGTACGCCTATGAAGCGGTACAGACTTGACAGGCATGATTGAGAACGCACATGCATTGGCCCTCCAAAGGCTGGAGGAGAGATGTACCATACACATGTATTATATATACAAGAACGATTGATTCTGGATCAAATTGGCCATGGATTGTTCATCTCGTGGAGAACCGTCGCCCTCGGTGCTTGAGATCCTCGAGACATGCACCGGTCATTGCAATGGTAAGAACTGTAGTGACATATTTGGTCGTGCTCTCAGGCCTCATTGTACGAACTCGAGAGTGCAGGCGTGAGATAACCAGCCTCCAGCCTCCAAGCATTCACGATCACAATGCACCATGGCAAGTACCTCCGTCGCGTTCTCAGCCTTCTGCTGTCTGCCTTTATCTTCGCAAGAGCGATATGCCCTGCGCTTGTCTACCTTGGCGCAGACGGCCAGTGAGAAATCACTATTTGCAACTTCAACGCTGCCACGATTCTTTCTTGCTGCCCAATCTCCATTTGTCTCTGTGGCACTTTACTCGATCGTTTTTGTTGTCCGCAGCGATGAAGCCTCAGCAGCCCTCCCCTTGCATTTCACCTTCTCCCGCGCTTGACAGCAAAAACTAGAAATACGAAAAAAAGTTGTGTCAATACATTGATCAGCTGTTCACTCGTTGGTGTGGTTCGTGAGCTTCTCCAACTGTTACAGGCCCTCTAGGAGATGCAATTTGCTTGGGCATGATATCGTGCGGGAGTTTCTAGTCATGTGTTGGTTGTAAAAGCAAATATATCAATGGTGAAGACAAACCTGTTCGATACATGATCAGTGAGATTAGCAGCATCCTTCGATTTGTCTCGAGACGTCGATAGATCTGACCGAAGATGGTGATTCTCCTTCATGAGATGAGATATGCAGTATGAATTTGAGACTGTTGTTCGAATCATACAGATTAATGAAGAGCACTTTTACTGAAGTACGATGACGCTGAGGAGCCATGTCTATCATTACATCGTACACTTTGTGGAGAGCATCAACGCATCTTGTGTAAATGATACCTATTTTGAGAGAAGGTTACGGGAAAGTGCGATGCTACTACAAAAGAGCAAAAATGACGAAAACTCGTCGTAAGTCGACTACAGACCCAGGAAAAATAGTCCAAAAGGTTAGCAAGTAGTATAGTCATCAGTGGACCATGCAAGAAGCAAAAAATGCAAAAAGAAATGTAGCTGAGAATGGTTTCGATCCATTGCCCTCCGGGTTATGAGCCCGGCCTGTGATATATGTCAGTGATAACTCTTGGGAGAGAGTAATCGTGGGTAAATTCTTACGCGCTTCCGCTGCGCCACTCAGCTTTCATTCGAGCTTGGTGCTGCTTGATGAGGGAGGCAGAGAAATAGATAATATATCCCTTCATGTTTGAGAAGACTGGCGACAAGACAGCGACATCCATCAGGAAAAGCCCGCAAAAATCGTAGGTAACTGAGCTGTCAGAGATGAATGCGCTCCAACAATAGCAACATAGCTCTGACAATACCCGAGAACATTTGCAAAAGATATGTTATAATGCCCCGGCGTGTGGAGGTACGAGCCTGCTCGCGAATTCGACTTTGGCACAGAGAATATCGCCATAAACAGCACTGTACGATAGAAAGCTGATACGATTCAGTCTAGGATTAACGAAAGCCTTGACGGACGCTTAGTACTCTTTATTCTAGGCAAGATAGTGCCATACACACGATATTGGAAGTGAGGTTAATGTTCCACGCTAGTCCTAATCGGGATGCATACTCACCAGGCACTATAACGTATTCCCAAAAGGAATTCGCAATCATCGAGAAACGGCATTCGAAGATCGAGGTACCGAGTATCAAGCTTGCTAAAACATTGGTATTTGTAATGCTCTACGCATGTATCCAAGTCCCATGAGAAACTCATGACGATTGATCTACTACCACCACAAGATCATCACAGCAGTATGCAGCAGCACGACATACACACACACACTTCTACGCCAACTTCCCCGGCGCAAAAGGATGCCCAGCACTGAGCCCTCCATCGACCGCCCAAGCCTGCCCATTGACATAGCTCGCGCTATCGCTGCCCAAGAAAGCCGCCACGCGCGCGATCTCATCAGCAATACCTCCTCTGGCCAGCGGGTTGAGTTGCCCGATCTTCCTCTCGGTGCCCCTCTTCCTCGCTGCTTCGTACACCGCGGACGTCATGCCAGTCTCGATCAGCCCGGGACATACTGCATTGCATCGGATGCCAGTGCCAGTGAATTGGTATGCCGCAGTTTGCATGATGCTGATGACGGCGGCTTTGGAGGCAGAGTAGTCTGTTGTACCGGCGTTGGAGCGTAGGCCGGCAACTGAGGCGGTGGCGATGATACTACCGCAAGGGTAGGGCTTGGAGTCGGATGTCTTGAGCATACCACGACCAGCGTGTTTTGCCGCCAGGAAGACGCTAGAGACACGTCAGCTCCTGCAGGGTTAACAATACCGGTGGCAAAGCCTCACTCACCTCAGCGAATTCGTGCGCATAGTCTTCATGAAATTGTCTGCACTCGCATCCAAGATTCTTTCTGCGCCAGCGATAATGCCAGCATTGGCGAAGAAGATGTCGAGTCGGCCGTACTTCTCAAGAACCTCATCCACGAGGTTCTTCACGTCCGCTTCATCGCCAGCATCGATCTTGCGAGTGTGGACTTTCACCCCGGGGTACAGACTCTCGATTTCTCGTGCGTGGATGTCCAGCAAGTCGGTCCTGTAGTCGCAGATGTAGACGGCGGTGGCGCCGTTGCGGGCGAACTGGTGGGAAGTTGCTCGGCCGATGCCATTTGGTGAGTTGGCTCCAGTGACAATCACGACCTTGTTCTTGACGCTACTTTGAGGGCGTCAGTACTGGATATGCAAAGAACAACATATACCCTGGAGACCTACGCGCCGATAGTATCAGTTGCAATGGTGGGAATGTTTGGGACGCCCTCAAATGACCCGAGGTCAGCAGGGTTTCGGGGATTTGCGAGCTGTTCGCTCAAGGCATTTACTCGTGCTTTGGCGTTGATAGATGACATGATGACAAAGTATTTGTTATATTCCTATGGTGAGATGCGATCAATAATCGTTAGATGTATGCTGACCACTTGGTCTCCGCGACGTCTCTCAGACCCGAGGATGATGTCGCTGGTCGCTTCTCCACTTGTACCGAGGCTTTCTTTTGAGCTGGCAGGAACGAGATGGATGCCTCCAGGTACGCTCGATGTGACATGAAATGCGCGCACATAGAGATGATCTTGATATGACCATCGTTGCTAGGTAACGTTCGTGCTACAGCTCACACATGAAGACAGTGGTGGTTGGGAAAGCATTGATCCCATGGTCCAGAGACACCAGATCAAGAGCGAAGACCACTTACACTAGGACCATCCGCATTACCTCATTAGCTCAATAGAGAAATCTCCGCAACTGAATCGACAACGAGAGCATCCCAGTAGCAAGACGACGTCACCTATCTGAAGACGCTGTAGCGATTCAACATATACATGTATCCCCTGGTCATGGTAGAAAGATGAATAGGACGCCTAGTTCCAAACTTCGCACAGTCGAAAGGTGGTTGGTAACCTCCGTGCATCACGCAACAGCAACAGCGTCATCGTCGTCGTCGCAATAACTCTACTCGGGAATGATCGATTTCTATACTTCTTCCGATGCAGTAGTATCGAACTATCAATGCCCTACCACACTCATTTACTAGCACCAAGGTCTGGAACATGTTAACTCTTTAGCGGTGTTCGCTGTCAATCGACGAGTCGTCTAACGTATCAAGCTACTGTACCTCCTAGTCCTATCACTACTGTACCTCAGGACATGTACTTTGCACGTCACGAGTGAAAGCAAATTCCCACTTCTCCCAAAGTATACCGAGTCGGAGCGCAAGTGTATCGCTCGATCGGGCCTCTATAGTGTCGATTTGTTTACAGTACCCCGGAAATTGCGGCATCTTCGCACAGAGGGATGCCTTGTCCCAAATCGTGTATCGCGTGCGCGCGACGTCTTTATCATTCGATTTTCTTCCTAACTTCCCGGTTTCTGGGATTATCGCAGTCGTCGCAGCCAGCGTCATCTCCTCAGCCTCAAGATATGGTATCGTGACGACGTCAGCCTTGCGCGGCACCCTCAATAATAGCAACAAGGTGCAAGCCGACCGAACCGACAGGAAAGTGTGTGCCTGCAGGTACTGTACGGCGGCCAAGCAAGCAGGACACCACCAACTCAATAATACTGCTAGCATAATTAATATACTGTCACGTAGGCGCGGAAGCGGCTGCGTCGCATACGCGGCAGGGTCGTTTGCCTCTGAGTCTTCACAAACGTAGAGAATCCGCACTCTTGCGCTGGCTTCAAAGTCATTTCGGGACCAGTACCATAGTTCATGTCCACCGCATATTGGCAGACCCGAATGCGGACATCAAGCACAGGTCTGCTAAGACACCGCCCGAGCGAGGCCCGGCTAGCAACATGTGCGCTGCAAGGGCGGTACAGGACGGACAGCGACGATCCTGCACTATTAGCACTTAGCAGCCCGAAAAAATTCCTCCGCATGTTCTTATGCAGGCCTGGAACACTCGCCGCCCCCTTCGTTCCGTACGTTCCACCGTTTCCATCCGCGGCTCTCAGGCGGTCGTCGCTCAAAGCAACATCCGGTCGTGCCACGCAGAACCAACCACGTGTGCAGCACCGGTTACACAGCCACCCGCGATCCTGCCGCCTGGGAAGTGTTGCGAGGTGTTGCGATGCGATGCCAGGACAGGCCTGTAATGGTGGTCAAAAAACGCATATTCGCATGCGCGTCGATATCTCCGTCGATCGCCGCAATAAGGCGACAGCTCACTCGCAAGTCGAGCCGAACAAATTGCGCCCATCGGGGCCCTCGCTTCAAGGTTAGACTCCACGCGGCGCGGACCCTGTGGGTTTCCTGCCTCTGACGTGGTGAGGGTTTGCGCGAACGAGAGAAGGGTTTGTTGTGTAGATGACCCTCTGCTCGCCCGCCTACTTGCGTGTCGCGAGGCGATCGTCCATATCATCTACTCTGCCGTCCCGTGTCGTTGGAAACGTGTTTCATCTCCTTCCTCTACCAATTCATCCCCTGTCTCGACTGTCAAGCAAAAACAGATATCATCGTTCAGCTCGATCGATCGATTGCTCCAACCGTATCCACCATCCGCCACACCAGAACCAGAGTAACAAAACCAAAAAGCAATCATCATCACGATCATGGCCGGCTCTAAATTCGTCGAGATCCTCGACGTTTCAGCAACACCCTACTCTCAAGCCAATGTCGACCTGCAAGCAACAATAGACGAATCGCGCCGCCGCTCAGCCTCATCCGGCAGCATTTCTAGCTCAAACGAAAGCGTACAGTCGCCAACCTCACCAACTTCGCCAACAATGAGCGCACAGCCCATGAAGATGCGCCTACGGGCTCTATCGCTTCGCCGACCTAAGAAGACGTGAGCTACTCTGGAACTGTTTTTCGAAATTCGAGAAGGACGCCTGGTTATAATGCCAGTCACTTCATGCATTCACGATCACGAAGTTTCACGCACGACATGAACGATACGAGTAACGAGAAAGCACGACACCTCTTGGAGGGATTTTCTGTCTGACATGCCAGCATGTTATTGACGTTGTCGTTACGAACTATCGGCAGAGGCAACTGCCGAAAAAGCTACTCCTTCGATCCAACTTGAATCAACACTCCAATCTTTGCACGTGTGGGTGTGACATCCACGGAGCCGCTTCATCGCTCCGAGGAGGCATGTGGTGGGCGGAATCATTCCTGGAGCCTTGGAGAGCACTAGAGTCAGAGACAAGCATGCTCATTGCGATCTTGTTTGGAGCGGCATGTGGCGAGGACGTGGCAAAGGGTACGCTACGAGGTCGCTTCTTAAAAGGAGCGATTACTTCCTCGTATGGAGGATCATCAGGCGATTAGATTGTGCTATGCATCATGCATTATCATTGTTACTCTACAATTGTTATCCAAGCATGACAACATTTCTGACGGCCTTGTCCACCGTTTACACTTTCTCTCACGGCATGGTTTCGTGCAATTTTGACAGGAAACGTTAAGCCTGGGTCCAACGCAGTGAGTCACTCAAGTACTGCAGAGCTTGAACAAGCTGGTACTCTCAAGATCGAGCATTCTTCTCTCGAAGAGAAGAGTAATATTTATTGCATTAGCAAGTACATGCACGTGTACATGAGTGCTTTTTTGGTCGACGGGTTAGGGTTGGGGCAAGCTGTCTATCACGGTAAAACAATATAGCTCTTCCAACAGCGCATCATTTGATTTCACTCTCGAAGGAGGTAACCCAACGAATGAGACTATTGATTGGAAATTGTGTTATGTGGTTTCCGGTGTTGAGAGAGCGCGTGGTGGACCAAAAGACGTAAAACACCTCAAACGGACAGAAATGGTTGGAGGAAACATAAGGTATACATGTAATATTATGTTTGTCACTCCAACATCACTCACATCCTTTGGCAGGCTGCAGAAGTGAACCTCTGTGAGACTCGCCTCTGTGAGGCTTCAACAGAACAATGAGTTTTCTGGTATACCGAAGGAAATATTTCGTTGGATCTGGCGTCTATCTCGATACCAAGTCCTGGAATGAAGATGCCCATTTTCCTGCGGGGCTTCCGCCATCTCGTTGGGCCATCACCTCATCCATCACATACCAGAGAACAATCCACGAACAGCACCAAGATACACAAATTCTCACAAAATACACTTAGGCAATGCGAGCAATACAACCATGAACTCACGCGTCAACTCTGCTTCAGATCTTGCGTTTCTGAACGAGCCTTACCACCCCATCTACAGCCCATTCGCAGCAAAACCAGTGCTCGTCCACCAGTATGCCGTAGCATTTTCTAAGTACCATAGACGCGAGAGCATCGAGCTGACAGCCCACCAGGCGCAATACCTACGCGAACCATGTCTTCACCGAAAGGCCGCTACTAGGCCCCCTGCTCTTCGATAACAACGACTCTGACGCCCGAGACCACTGCGCTGCAGAACGCAGTACGTGCCGCCCTAGAATCCCATCTCATCTCACTGGAATCAAAGAAAAAAAGGCAAAACAAAACATGCGCTCTAATTCTAACGAATTTCCACACAGCATTCCTCTCCTGGCTCCGTCTCGCGACTTACATGTCCATCGTCGCCGTCGCAATCCTCATCTCTTTCCACCTCAAAGCCGAAGCCTCGCCGCTCGAAAAACGCATAGCACTCCCCTTCGGCCTCGTGTTCTGGTGTCTGGCCATCGCGTGTCTCGCGGCCGGGCTCAACAATTACATCAAGACTGTCTCGAGGTATTCGAGGAGACAGGCTCTGGTGCAGAGTGGGACAGGGACTCAGCTGGTAAGTTTGGCAGGATTGAACTGATGAGGCTATTTTGTTTTGCCTGGTGGCGGAATGCTGACGAAGCTGTGATTTGCAGGTGTTCACGGTTGTGGCGACGGCGATTGTTGCCGCGTGTGTACTGTTCCTATCGACGAATGCGAGGAACAACAAATCACGATAATGGGAAGCATTTCTGGTTGCTTACAACATTTTTTGTACGATGCAATGGTGGTATTTCGATTCGTCCGACCGCAGGCTCTTGCGGGTACCCAGTTTGATGAAAAAATCTATCTCTACCTCCTGCGCTGAGGCCTGGCGTTCTTCTCTTTCTTCTTCTGCTCTTCCCTCCTGATCTTGCGCACGTCGTCCACGCTCTTGATCTCGGACTTGCCCTTGCCCTCCGCGAATCTGCCACGCCTCGCCTCCTTCGCAGCTTCGACCCTCTTTTTACGCACATCGTAATCGTCTCTGTATTTATCCGCGGCCTTGGGTGCCTTGTCCTGCTTGTGCTTGTACCTCTTGCCGTCGACGTTGCCGCCGGCGAAGTGGTGCGAGTTGCCCTTCTCCATCTCACCAACACGCGGCACGTGGTTGACCTTGTTCGCCTTCTTCCACGCGTCGAAGCGTCCAGACTTGAACGACGCAGCGATCTTCTGTCCGCTCTCGCCGGTGATGTAGCGTGAGCCCTTGCTGCCGTCGACATCGTTGGCGCGCGACACGTACTTCTTGTTCTTTTTATCCCAGCGCATGCTGTTGACCTTGTTTGCCGTGGCGAAAGCCTTGTCGTCGTCGTTGGCGAGGTCCATGGTTGCGCCGGCGGCTTCGGTGACGAAGTTGGAGTTGACGTTGACACCACCTGAGTTCACGCCATAACCGCGGTCTTCTGCCACATTGATGGTAGTAGGGTTGTATGACATGAAGTGCTCCGAGTCTTGCCATTTGTTGGCCTTCTTGCCTCCGGGCAGAGACTCTGGTTGTGTGAAAGTGAGTTCGAGCTCGCCGTCTGAGGCTTCCTCCATATCGGCTCCGCCAGGCTGGGTAAGGACCAATTCATCGTCGTCAGAGTCCTCATCGTTGCCACGATCGATCTTCGCAGGCGCAGCATCTGCTGCCTCTGCCGCCGCCTCCTCTGCTTTCTTCGCCTTGATCTTCTCTCTCGCTGCGACCTGATTTCTTCGCTTTTGCATGATTTCGGACATCTCAGTCGCTGCGGCTCCACGCTTACCAACCTCGAAAACAGTCTCTTGGGGCTTGAAACTGCTTACGCGGGCAAGCATGTCCAGACGTGCCTGCTCATCATCTGCTTTCTCATCCTCCTCGAACATAAGATTGCTACCTTTTGCGGCTTCTGTTGCCGAGAGGGCAAGGTTCTTCGCTCTCTTGACACTCTCCGCAGATGCAGAGTTTCTGGTGCGCAGGTACTGCTTCTCACCCTTGCCAGCAACTTCTCTCATCAAGCTAAGATCGCTGTCGTGATCGATGACCTTGGATGCCTCTTCCATGTATCGCTCGAGCTTGTCGCGAACAAGGGTGCCGACGACAATTGCATCCTTGAACATGCCTTCCTCTGGCTGTGCGCGACCAATCAAAAGTTTGCGACCAAGGAATAGCTGCAGATCCACAAGATATGGCATATCGTGCTGACTGATCAAACTGTAAGCCCAACCAGACTCGCCAGCACGGGCGGTTCTTCCGACTCTGTGGATGAAGACCTTTGGCTGTGGGGGGAAGTCGTAGTTGATCACGTTGGCGAGGACAGGAATATCGAGACCACGAGCCGCAACGTCTGTGACAACGAGGATGTTGGACATGCCTGTTCGGAACTCATCGGTCTGCATCTTACGAGCAGTCTGATCCAGCGCACCGTAGACGAAGGAAGTCGCGTATCCCATAGCCTTCAGATATGCGGCAAGGTATTCGACGTGGTGCTTGGTGGATGCAAAGATAACTGTCGAGTGCTTCGTCGGCATGACTTTAGGCCCTGGGCCATCACGCTTTCGTTTCTTGTTGTCGGCGCCGCCTTTAGATTTGATCATCGCCTCGGTTTCTCCAGTAGGCATCTGGATAACCTCTTGGAGGATGTACAAAAGCGAAGCCTCCTTCTCTCCCTTTTTCACTGTGAAGAAAGCACTTTGAAGGCCAGGTGCGATCTTGCTTTCCGCATCCAAACGCACCAGCTTAGGATCCTGCAGACCAGCGCGAGCGAATTCTACAAGCGATTTCGGAAGGGTGGCGGAGAAGAGCAATGTCTGGCGTGTGGTTGGTAGGGAGTGCATGATCTCAGTCAATTGCGCGGCGAAACCCATTTCGAAAAGACGATCGGCCTCATCAAAGACTACGTATTTGACGCTAGACAGCTCCAGTCCCATTTCGACTTTCAAGTGCTCGAATCGACCGGGAGTGGCGATAATGATATCCGGGTTGGAGGCCATGCTGCTGAATTGATCCTCCAAGCTGTCACCACCAACGAGCAAAGTAGACCTGAGATCCGTTCCTCTGCCCATCTCTTTGACAACCTTGAGGGTCTGCAGGGCCAATTCTCTGGACGGCGAAAGAACGATAGCGCGGGCGCCAACTTTCGCAGAATGCGACTTTAGCTTTTCGATCATTGGAATAACGAAAGCGGCAGTTTTTCCAGATCCAGTCCTAGCCATACCGACAACATCCTGGCCGTCCATGATGAGAGGTACTGTCTTGCGCTGAATCGGTGTAGGCACGTTAAAGCCTTTCCTTGTGATAGCCTTGAGCAGGACGGCGTTCAGACCCATACTCTGGAATGCGCCTGCCTTCTTCGCAACCTTGTTCTCGCTCTTTCGGTTGGCCTTGACCTGCGTCGCAGCGATGAAAGCCTCGTCCTCGTCATCATCGTCCTCGAAAGCGTCCACCACATTTTCGGTCTTCCTCTTCTTGTTCTTCGGTTGCTGTGATGCGGGCTGGGTTTCCTCCTCGGAGTCGCTGTCGAATACGTCGCCGGTGAATAAATTCTTTGAGATGTCGACCTCGGCGTCCGACATGGCCGGCGACGCTGCTCTCCCCATTCTCGGCATGGTTGAATCAGTGTGAAGTATGGTACTTCGATTGTTCTCGCTGAGTACCTCTAACAACTTGCTTGGGACGACTTTCTCTAAAATTTGGCCGGCAAAGCTGCCTCGCTCACTCAAACTCCGAGCCGAGCTGAAACTCTAAAAATCCAGGGCCAATCGACGCACGTGTTCACGCGTCGCGCGTCTTCTTGCCCCGCGTGCTCCAAACTATTATCTGCCTGGACACATTTGGTTGAAGACGCATTATCTCTCGACAATACCAATTGCGGAACTTGCTCAACATACCCAAACTCGATACTTGCAAAACTTCTCACAGCCATGGGTATGTCATCGAAAACCCTAATTCAAACGCACTTTAACTGACCGCTCCAGATTACAACAACCAGTACAGCACAACTTCCTATGGCCAGACCGGCGGCATGAACGGCGGTGGCTTCATGCCAGGCAGCCAAGGCGACTCTGGCTCTGGCAAGAAATCATACGGCAAAGACACCCTCCGCCCAGTCACCATCAAACAACTACTCGACGCCTACCACCCCAACCCAGACGCCGAACACTTCATGATTGATGACGGCGAGACATCGCAAGTCACCTTTGTCGGACAAGTACGAAACATCAGTCAGCAAACAACAAATGTCACATACAAGCTTGATGACGGAACCGGCACCATCGAGGTGAAGGTCTGGGTGGACATGGACGCAATGAACGAGGAGGGCGGAAGCAAGTCAAAGGTGGCCGAGCAGGGCTATGCGCGCGTGTACGGAAGGCTGAAGGCATTTGGAAACAAGCGACACGTCGGCGCAAACGTCATTCGTCCCATCGAGGACCTCAACGAGGTCCAGTACCACCTGCTCGAGGCTACGGTGGTACACCTCCACTTCGTGCGCGGACCCCCAGAGTCGTTGCAGAAGGGAGGCGCAAACGGAGCTGCAAACGGCGCTGGAGCCCAGCAAGATGGCGGCTATGGTGGTGGAGACCGCTCGATGCCCAGCCACATGTCTCCCTCGGCCAGGAAGGTGTTCGCGTGCGTGAAGAACACGCCTCAGACGAACGAGGGTCTGCACATGCAAGATATTGCCACCAGGATCAACTTGGATGTCAACGAGGTGCTCAAGGCGGGTGACGAGCTACAAGGCTTGGGTCTGATCTACACCACTGTGGATGACCACACCTGGGCGGTGCTTGAGGTTTGAGAAAAGTCCTGGCTTAGGCGGAACAAATGATACGGTGTCACGGTCACCAGAATGCTGCAGCCAGGAGTGATGGAAAGCGAGACACTCGGTCTACAGACTTTGAGTGAAAAGTCTTGCGATTACTGGGCGCGAGAATATGCAGAGCCGCATGCAAGCAAGGGATGGAAGAGCTGTCACAGTGGGCGGGTACCTTTGTACTACCCCGAAAGTGGCAGGCTGGAGCTGTACATTATCATGAAATGCTGAAATGACAATTATGCGAAAGTGACTGTGTGGATATGACATTGCTTTAGTGGCTCGTATTGCATATTATATTTATCGCTTGTCGTGTAAGCGATACGGGAAGTGGCGTCGTACGCAGGAGACGTTGTGGCTGACGACAGATCATCCCATCTGAAACAAACAGGGATGGCGTTTGCGTCTTGATGCTTCTCGTGGGCGGCCGTGACACGAATGGATGGACGAAGGAGAAAGATATAGCAGCATCGTCTTGTAGTACGGTATTATTGTAGAGACGTACGGCGCAATCTAGTACCTACATGTATTGTGAAACAGCGAGCATTCGAAACAAGAGTAACAAGAAACTCTAAATTGTTGCCGCGTCTTACCTTGATCAGCCCTGAGTTCGCAACACCCAAGCTTCCACGTTCCCGCTCCACCACAACCCTCTCAGCAACCCGGAAACCTTG